>Ga0131853_10014573_pt1 | contig 14414 bp, 7 predicted proteins | sample TergutLab28metaG_FD_92764 | JGI IMG/M metagenome (GOLD analysis project Ga0131853, IMG submission 92764) | Labiotermes labralis P1 segment gut microbial communities from Petit-Saut dam, French Guiana - Lab288 P1 (version 2) (version 2) | ecosystem: Host-associated > Arthropoda: Insects >... | reverse complement strand
TTGCAGTACTTTCCGTATTATGTGTGATGTTCCAAGTATAGCTGTCTTTTGTAGTGAATCTATCGAATGTTTTCCTGGTATAGTTTCCAAATTTTTCTTTAAACTTCTCGTTACTATTCCAGTAGCTCCAATTATTACTGGTACAATCGTACATTTCAGGTTCCACATTCGTTGTATCTCTATACACAAACTCTTGTATTTTAACTTCTTTTCTGCTTCCTTTTGTACAACATTTCTGTCTGCGGGTATTGCCACATCTATCAGTGTGCATATTTTCTCTTTTTTGTTTTTAATTATTATATCTGGCCTATTTGCTGTAACTTCTCTGTCTGTATGTATTGCTTGAAATATTAGAGGGATTAACTATCAGAATATAGAATTGTGTCTGTCATGTTATAACTACGTCTATTTGTCTACTAATATACGGAATATTTCTCTCAGAACACAGAATAGAACAAAGGTGGAACAACCAACCCCCCACTATATAACTAAACGTAACTACAGAAAGTGAAAACCAACCAGACAAATCCACCTGGACTAACAGGATCTGAACATCATTTTGGAATATATATGACAACACTGACAACCTTGAGAAGCTGTATCTACACAAAACACACCCCAGCAAACGACAAGATTCAATACCTTAGACTCCCATAGAATACATTATTGATAAATTTGAAATGTTGCAATTGTAAATACCAACCTATGTTTAAAACATTTTAATCATAAATGTAAGCTACGCATTTTATCCAGCCAAAAAAATAGATACTTAACCAGATTTTATGTATTTTTACGACTGCCAAACATATTGGGATCCCAACATACACACAGCACCAATGACTTAGTCTGCCGCAGGCCTGAGGATGAACTAATGTTGGGTCGAAACATGTAGCCTATGTTTTAATAAATAAGTAGTGCTGACGTATATAATTCTATTCATTATAAACACAGTACAAGATACACCCAAATGAAAGTCACAACACAATGAAGTACCCTCAGTATAAGGTCACCCTAATGTACTTGGCACTTTCATCCCCAGGAAAGGTGAACCCCCGCCATTTACCTTCGAGAATAACCCCCCTCCCCCAACACACAAAGAACAGAAAACTCAGCGGGTCCTACAGTCGGGCAGGGTATTGTAAGTTTAGAGGTAAATATATTGTTGATAAATAAAATATATGTACTCAGTCGAACACATCAATGTTTTTATTGTAATTCTGGCTACCGGTTTCGGTCGTAACGACCATCATCAGGCCAATGTTATACATAACTTAAAAAACACATAACAAATGTTGACATTGATGTAAATGGGACCCCGTACAGCTTGACATTTTATGCACTACATGTAACCTGCCTTTTTATGTTGTGTATAGCACTGGTAGCCACTATTGCAAAAAAAATAGGTGTTTTCGACTTATATATATATATACATATATATAATGTTTATTATTTTATTTCAAACACAAAGGGATGTCCTCTACTAAAATTAAATATCTTGACTTTGTCGAAATTCCTGTTGCGATATGTAGGTTGTCGTGGCTGTCACCTGTTCACCGTACCATATCACACTGTCCCTAGTAATGTTAATCGTAATACAAGTGCATGGTGCGATACTGTCTAAGTGCACGTACTGCATACTGCGCGGTTCCTAAACTTTCTCGGCCCAAGGCGTCCTTAGATTTAGATTTAGATTTGTAATGGGTTCGAGCCCTTGCCGTGTCGATGATTTTAGGTCTTAAAATAGGCCGTTAGCGTCCAGATGGTCCCCAGACTTAGATTCTTAATATCCTCTGGGTGAAAGAAAAATGAGCCCAGATATATGTGTGTGTCCGTGTGCAGCCAAAGTTTCGCACTCACACACAATACGAGCTAAGGTTTCCTGCTCTGTTCCACACCTCCTACATAAGGGAATACAGGTGAGCTCCATGAAGTGAAGATGTCTTCTCAGGGTATTATGTCCGGTAAGAAGGCCAATAACAACCCTGGATTGTGTCCTGTTAAAGAACAAATATCTGGTTTTTGTAGAACGACTGAGGCTCGAAATTCACTGCGCCATTTGTGTCTCAGCAATTTTTAAGGCACCACCTAGGCCAAACACTTGCCTAACACATCCGTTTATTAAATAGTTAGGTTCAAACATCTTAAAAACTGTTTCTCATAAAAACGTAGTAAAGGTAAAGCAGTTCCGTTAGAGGCCTGGAGTGGCCCAGAGGGTTCCAGGAAGTTAAAGTTTCCAGATTTCATGACAACGGCACAGGATGGTGGTAAGGTTGTCAGCCTTACGCACCGGCCACCTTTAACCCCAGGAAATACTCCTGGTACTCATTTCTGTTAGAGGCTGAGTCGACCCCAGGGCCATAGTGCGATCGCAGGGATTTTATGTCAATGAAAATTTCCAGCGACCTTCCGATTTGTAGCATAGCACCTTAACCACTGTACTACCGCAGTCCCACCTAAAAACGTAGTAGCCGTTTGAAAGAATAATACACATAAGTTGAAAGAAAAAAAAACAACATTTTGAAACGTCCCGCAGCGGGGTGCCGCGGCGCACCGTTTGGGAATCGTCGGCTTAGAGCTTTCAATGCTGACGCTGAGTCTAAAATTGTGTCCATATTTGGATTGGTCGCTCCCATATACTCCTTGTTTCAGTCTCAAACGTAAATAACTGCATTCACAAGCGCATATTGCACACTCCACTCACGGCAGCAAACAAACATCACTGCATATCGCGTACCAATAACGGTAGCTCTGGTTCGCTGTCTCGGTCGCTGCGTGTTACACATCGTCCCTGAACACACTCCGTTTTTCAATGCAAAGTCTCCTCGTCATCACGTACTGAAGAGCGGACACATGTAGAACCATTTATTCGGTGCAGCAATGTAACAATTCCTTAATCACGTATTCGCCAATAAAGAACAGTGTACAGTGGGGTATGCTAGAACGAACGTAAATGGTTCTACAACCTCGTTCGTTATAGCATCTGTTCGTTCTAGGATACATTGAAATATATTGTGTAGGGGTAATCCGTTCCAAGCCCACAGCCTAGAGCAAATTTACCATTTAAACAGGAAGAATATAAAACAAAATAAAAAATATAAGTGTAGAAATTATATAAAATTTATTTATTTAACTTTTATACATTGTTCATGTAAATTTGAAAAGCATAAACAATCTTTCCTTAGTGAAAACTATGAACACACTTTCCCTTAAAAAAAGTATAAACTATCTACCGCACATTTTCTCTCTCTCTCTCTCTCTCTCTTTTATTCACGATACCACCTAGTCTTAGAAGACTACCTAGGTATTTTATTCTGACCTAAATTGCTACGTTGTCTATTTGCTACAGGCGTCGCCCAACGTTTCACCCTGCTTTATTCTGGCTCCTCATTCTTGAGGTTTCGAAGTTACACAAAACGACGCACCGCAATCGGTTGGGTTTCCCTGGACAAGGGGCCAGCTCATCACAGAGACCTCTACCTGACTAAACACACACACACACACACACACAGACACACAATATTCACAACAGACAAACGTCCATGCACTCGGTGGGATTCGATCCCATGATTCAAGCAGGCGAAAGGCCGTAGACCTACGCCTTAGATCGCGTTGCCACTGGGACCGGCATCTAACGCATATGAAAAGCATAAACAGTCTTTCCCTAGTGAAAACTATAAACGAACTTTCCATGATAAATAATATTCCTCCACATTTGTTGTATCATCCTGATCTTATTGATTAAAACTGTTCGTTGTAGCATCGTTCGTTGTAGCACACCCCGATGTAGTTTAGTATAGGGTAACAGCGTTTCGGGTGAAGTTAATCGTGAATTCGAAGGCAGCAGGTTCCTTCGCAACCCTGCTGCCCTTCTACAAATCTACACCGCAACATAGCCCACAATATTCTAACGTTGATGTCACCACAGTACAAACCACACATTCAGTCTACAGTTCATAAACATGAACTTTCACGATCCGTGAGTTCTTTCAAGATCATCCTGTAAATAACTCATAACTTACTGCTACAAATCATTGCTCTCAACAGACTTGCTGGTCTATCCGTCCTTTCTCAGCCACCCACTTTTCATCCGCCCACTCATTCATCATGTCTTATTGCCAACAGAAATTATCCAAAATTCATTCATACCAACATTGTACCAGTTAACTCTATGTACATGTACCTCTCAGTTCTTTTCCCTGTTTATATTAAGTAAATGCACTGTTCCGTGCTGCCTTCGGGACTCTCTGCACGGAAGGACATTTAATTTAACCTAGCAGAAGGCCGAAACGCCGCACACTTGGAAGGCAAACGTAATTTCCACGTGGTTATGCTGGAAAAACTCAGGAAACCTTAAAGCTTCTAGGCGCAGATGGAACAGACGTACAGTGGACCTTACAGAAACTTGATGGGAGGATGAGTATTTGGTTCATCTGGTACATGTTAAGGACCAGTGCTGTACTGTTGTGAACAAGATGATAAACCCCAGACTTTAATAAAACGCAAGAAATTTCTTGACTAGCGTGGAAACTGTTAGCTTCTCAAGGCCTGTGTTTTGCAGAAAGAGGTTCTTTTGAAATTATAACCACGTGAATTTATCTCTCAAATGCACTGGCCCATTCGATATTGACATACGTACAAAATACAGGAAGAGTTCCGGTAAAAGTAACGTGCAAAATATGCGACATTTCAGGCACTTGCTGGGGCGTAGTTGAGTCTTTCGCTCTTCTGGGATGTTACGCAGCGTTCGTTTGTTGTTGATTTCGGATGATTCCGGACGATCTATCGGTCCCATTTTCTAATGTAAGGTGACTCCCGCGAGTCATTAAAAACCAAGCCAGAGAGACGCACGGAGGTCCAGACACAAACCCCCATGCACCTCTATGCACAAAGGTCCTGATACTAACACCCATGCACTCCTATGTATAGAGGTCGTGATACAACCCCTATGCACCCCTAAGCACAGATATCCTGATACCAACACCCATGCGCCCCTATGCACGGGGGTCCTGAAACCAACCCCCATGCACCCCTACGCACAGAGGTCCTGATACAACCCCCATGCACCCCTACGCACAGAGGTCCTGATACAACCCATGCACCCCCAAGCACAGATATTCTGATACCAACACCCATGCACCCCTATGCAAGGGGGTCCTGATACCAACCCCCATGCACGAAGGTCCTGAAACCAAACCCCATGCACCCCTATACACAGAGGTCCTGATACAAGCCCCATGCACCCTAAGCACAGAGGTCCTGATACAAACCTCATGCGCCCCTAAACACAGATGTCCTGATACCAACCACCATGCACCCCTAAACACAGAGGTTCTGATACCAACGACCATGCACCCCTAAGCACAGAGGTCCTGATACCAACGACCATGCACCCCTATGCACTGAGGTTCTGATACTAACCCCCATGCACACCTATCCACAAAGGTCCTGATACAACCCCCATGCACCCCTATGCACTGAGGTCCTGATACAACCCCTATGCACCCTTAACCTCGTCATTCAGTGGGGTGCATCGTCACCTTCACACCCAGGCCGCTTCATCCCCTCAAACGGTCCACAGACACTCACTTTACAGACGGACGAAGACTGCTTGGGGTCCAGAGCCGGTATTGTTCGTTATGCGCAACAGCAATATCTAACGACTCTTGTGGACATCAAAGTCTGATTCATCGTGCCCTGTGCAATCGACAGCAGCGTTTTTCAAACTGATAACCGCGCAGGCGTGCCAAGGGATCCGTGAAAATCTAATAAAAGTTGGTCACTTATTCTCTTGGTGTATTTATTTCTATCGACTTCTGTCTGTAATATTTAGCTATGAATATGAGGTAATATTTAGAAACAAGTACAATGCATTTTGAAACACAATATTTCTGAAAGAAAAGAGCGCATAACTTCACATCATTTGAACAATTTTCTTCTGTTATGTAATGTGATTTTACTTGCCTACAAGCAAAACACGGCGGTCCCAGTTGCCGCGCGGTCTAAGGCGTAGGTCTGCGGCCGCTCGCCTGCTGAATTTATGGGTTCGAATCTCACCGTGAGCATGGATGTCTGTCTGTTGTGAATGTTGATTGCTGTCAGGTGGAGCTCTCTGCGACGAACTGATCACTCGTAGAGAGGAGTTCTACCAACTGTGGTGCGTCGTTGTGTGTGATCTACAAACCTCGTGAATGAGGAAGCCCTGACCCACTGGGGGAAGTTGCGCCAAAAACAAACAAACAAACAGGCAAAATACCGCCGAAAGGTCTACTTTTTTTACTTTACCTATATTGCCACTCAGAAAGAGGGGTGGGTTCCCGTAAAATATTTCAGTCTGAAGAAGGGCTCCACAGACGAAAATGTTTGAAAAGCACTGGCTCTGATTTATCGTGGCTCATAAAAACGTAATGAACAACCCGCAACATGAGAAAACTTCAGGTAAAAATAACAACATTTCAGAATTGAATGTAGGTACATGGGGCTGCAGAGACCGGATGATAAGATTTAACACTTAAGCTGAAGTTTTACGGTGAAAACAGTTTTATAATGTCTTACTGTTTGTTACAAATTGGATTGTTTCGTGAAAGGACGGACTTCACCTCTTGTTACTTCTTTGGTTATGGACGAGATGCGCATTGACTTGGCTACGTTCTACGGAAGGCAGAGGTTTTCTGTAACCCCAGGTAAAGGATTGCTTAATTAACTGATCAAGATGACTTGAAAATTAAAGATATACACAGCTATGGAGCATTGCGATCGCCATTGCTACAGTGAATGTAGGTATGTGCGAATAGAGGTCACGAAGGCCCAGCGAGGGAGTGGAGATATAACTCTACGCTTTCTTTAATCACGGCGCTAGGTGGGAGGGCGCTTTACCCCAGCAGAAAAACCTGGCACGTTTGCAGAAGTACGAAAGCTGCTATTACCTTCGCCATGCACGTTCGTGCGCATGGAAAGACTCGGCTCCCCACTGAACGGATTTTCATTAAATATGGAATTTGAATATTTTTCCAGAAACTGTCGAGAAAATTCAAGTTTCATTAAAAAACGGACTAGAATAAGGAGTACTTTACAGGAAGACCGATATAATATCTCGTTGAATTCTTCTTAGAGTGAGAAATGTTTCAGAAAGAAATTCCACAGGAAATTAAAAAACACGTTTTATTTTCAATCACGCTGAACGAAAATCGAGCTGTTTATGAGATATGTGGACAAATATTGTGGCGTAGAAGAAGCTGCAGATGACGATTTAGTGCGACGCGTGGATTTTGCATGCCGGATAACTAAGGCTAGAAACACGAACTCAGAATTTATAATACCAATTCCTTTCTTCTGCAAAAATGGTTGCACGAACACTCCTTAATGTTACGTTATACGTAAATTGAATGTCTTGTTTCGTCTTTAAGTTCTCGTAACAATACATTTGTTGTTGACAGCCATCAACTATCATAAGTTGACTCGCCCCGTTTTGCTAATGACACAGACGCAACACTTATTGGTTCTTATACAATTAGCACAATGTTATGAGTCACGATGCGATAACGAAAGAGAATTAGCTATTCATTTGCAGCAATGAAGTGCTGCTAATTGTATAACTGTTGGAGACATTTTGTTAAACTATTAGGGCTTCTCTTAGTTGCCTGCATTACTGGTAATGGGCGGTGGGGAGGGGAACGCGATGGCACAGTTAGTTAAGGCACTGCCCTACAAGCCGGAAGGTAGCGGGTTTGATTCCGGATGACATAATCCTTCCGGCCGCACTATGGCCCTGTGGTCGACCCAGTCTCTAACAGAATGAGAACCAGGCATATTTCCTGGGGGGGGGGGGTACTGCGATAGGGGGGTAGGGCTGACAACCTTACCACCTTCATGTGCCGACTGTCCGTAATTCTGGAAGCCTCTACCTCCTGGAAACCCTCAGGGCCTGTCCAGGCCTGTACAGGGATTACCTTGCCTTTAATCCGTGGTAGACATGTATATTCCACATCTGCTTGACATTCGTAAGTACAGGGTCTACGGTGAACAAATTACAGTAGTCTGTAATTTGAAAGGCACTGATATTAAATTGTATAAAATTCTGCTTGAAAAGGTAACCTAGCTAAAGCCAAGGAAGGCACCGTGCCCCTATATACCTATCTGTAGCATGCACCTTCCCTCCGCCTGAGGATACATCTCATTATGATGAGGTAAAATGTTCTCCTTTGTTTTACTGCATATTAATTATACTTCAACGTAACTTCAGCGGTGCTCGCTCACATTCCATACTTATTAACGTCCCTTGCTTTGGATGTATAATTCTGCCTTTCATTCATTTTCTGTCTCTTTCTATTCATTTCTCTTTATCTTGTCACGTTCTTTTATCGACGTAAGCATGAGGTTTCCCGCTGGAAAGAGAAAATCCCTGGGCCGAAACGACATGTTCCGCCACTGACACAATGTGACGGTGGCCTATTCCAGATGGACAAAAGTTAAAATTAGTGGATAGATTTATCTCAGTTTTTAAATTCTCTCCCACTCGCTTATTCAAAAACCTAAGTTAGACAGGTCCGAAATATAATCATGACGAAAGGTCGAAAATAAGTTCATAGTTGAATAAAGAGAGACCAACTTGATGTCACTTGCTTTTTTATTTCATCATTTAATGCTCAACATGTTTCAGATGTTAGTACATCCATCCTCAGGGGCTTGCGACTTATTTACTGAATTATTTCATTGTTTGTATTGCTCTGGTTCGATGCGTGTTGGTGTTACGTTGTGGTTTGGCTGGGGTGGTGTGGTATCCGGATGCAGGTTGAAGCCTCGAACCAAAACAATACAACCCATGAAATAACTCAACAAATAAGTCGCAAGCTCCTGAGAATGGATGTATTAACATCCGAAACATGTTGAGCATTAAATAATGAAATAAAAAAGCAAATGACATCAAGCTGGTCTCTCTTTATTCAAATATCAAGATGATGCACGTTCCAATAAACATAAGTTCATAGTGTTTGTATTTTGAGGTAATTTTTCTCAACTTCGTAATATTGTAATATTTCTTGAAGAAATCTCCCTTGTTTTCTTGTGTCTGACTTCCAGTTGCTTGCTGCTTGCTAGCGGGATGCCGCTAGCAAGCAGTCATCATAACCTGTATGACATATACCTACTGCTGTGTGTACAGTACTAGACTCCTGATGATGGACGGAGAAACTGTCCAAAACATGTAGAGTTTTATTCCAAAAATAAATATGAGGAATTAGTGAATCTCTTTGGTTTTATTATAAGAAACGCTCACCCCAATTAGCGCCGAGATTAAAAAAAAAGTTGAACTATATCTCTATTGCCCCTTTGTGCCTTCATGGAAGGTTAAAAAGTAAATAGGTCCCATTACAGGCCCGAGGTGCCCACAGGGTTCCAGGAAATTAAGGTTCCCTAATTATGTGACAATCGGCACATGAAGGTGGTAAGGTTGTCAGCCTTACGCACCGGCCGCTTTTACTCTCAGGAAATAATCCTGTTACCCATTTCTGTTAGAGGCTCAGTCGACTCCAGGGCCTTATTGCGATCGGAAGGATTATGTCAATGAGAAACTCCATTGAGACCATCTAGAATCGAACCAGCGACCTTCCGATTTGTAACACAGCACCTTGACCAATGTGCTACCGCGGTCCCCTTCATGGAAGGTTACAAGGTGAAATTTATTCACACATCTCTAACCTATTAAAACATTTGTACTTAAATTCGCGTATCTAAAATGAGTTATGATCCGCACTATATTAATAATGCTAACAATTTTATTGTAAGTAACTTTCTATTTCACTTTCGGTCACTTGTACTTAGAAATCACTTTTAGAACTGCCCTCTTCTGGATTATTACGCAGATAGTAGTGGTAAATTCTTACCGACGTCTGAAAGATGGAACCGATAGTTTGTCCCAAAACTTCGGGGTCAGTAAGATGGGACCAATAGGTAGTCTCGAAACGTCGGCAAGAATCTACTATAACAGCGCAGTTTTCATCTAGTTTGCCTGAAATCATGCACAAGAATCACTTTATTTTCCAAGTATATAAACAACCCTACAGTGTAGATTGGACATCCTCTCTTTCTAAAGATAATGTGCATATTCCTTTCTCCGTTTTCTCTCTGATTTTTCTCAGTCTCCGCACTCCTGCAGACAACCACGCAGTCCCATTTCTTTCCAACTTAGTACAACATGCAATGCACGACATCTAACCTTTACTACGAAGAACTACTACATTAACAATTAATATTGAATTACACTGCTATCCCGCTTTCCTTCAGCACATAATTCCCACCGAACTGAGAAAATTATCATCATATCTCTGTAAGAATATTTCTTTTACCTCTTATCAATCCGTATCCTGTATTATCAGCCATAGTGTCACAGCTCTTTCCTCATTGCGATTCTCTTTAAATCTCTCAACGCCTGTATCATGGACGATTAGAACTCGGTGACGAATTCTCCGGATGTAACAGCAATCGATTCACGTTATCGTAGCTGAGGCCTTACTGACTCTGCAGCTGAAGTCACTACAACCCTTCGAAGGGACCGCGGTAGCACAATGGTTAAGGTGCTGTGTTACATATCGGAAGGTCGCTGGTTCGATCCCAGCTGGTATCAGTGGATTTTTCATTGACATAAAATCCTTCCGACCGCACTTATGGCCCTGCGGTCGACTCAGCCTCTAACAGAAAGGAGTACGAGGAGTATATCCTGGGAGTAAAGGCGGCCGGTGCTTAAGGCTGACCACCTACCACCATCCTGTGCCATTGTCATGAAATCTGGGAACCTTAACTTCCTGGCACCCTCTGGGCCTGTCCGGGACTCTAATGGGACTAAGTTACAACCCTTCGAAACTTCGGTGCATATTTACTGGTAGGCGCGGTTTGAGATCCCAGAATACTTTGCTGGTTACAAAACACGTTCTTCCTGAAAGTCAAGCCAAATGAGAGGGTAGTGAAGTGTATCTGGGTGAAGTTTAAATGAGATGAAAAGTGAAGTGTATAGTGAAGTGTACTGAAGGTCTTAGTAACAAGGTGTCTAATATTATTTTTTAAGATATATAGATCATATAAAGTTCGCTGCTTTTCATTTATCACGTTCTTTCATGTACTTTTGTTCTACATTTTTATCACTTTACACATATTTGTATGTTTTGTATGTTTTTGTTTAATTTATCAAATTATGTATTTTGCAGTTAATAGGTACTATTAAGAGAAATATTTTTAGGAAAGTGAGAACGGAAACAATTTTGAAAATATACAACACACTAGTTTTACCTAAATTTTTATATGGGTCGGAAAATTGGACTCTAACAGCCTCACAAAGACGAAGAATTGAAGCGGCAGAAATGAAGTTATTGAGATTTCTGGCATGCTACACCCTTTATGACCACAAGACAAACGACTACATACGCTGCGAACTACAGATTACAGGCATACTAGACAAGAAAGATGAATACAGACGGAACTGGTTTCAACACTTGCAAAGAATGCCACAAAACCGAATCCCTTTGAAATCATACCACTACAGACCACAAGGAAGGAGAACAATTGGAAGACCGAAGAAACTTTGGAGAGAGCAAGGAGTCCAATCCTTGATGTTTATGATGATGTATTTTTATTGTTATATTTATGTTTTCTTATTGTTAAGCTTATGTATTTTTATTATTATGTATGTTCTGTTCTGTATATTCTTTTTTCATTGTGCTGCTCTATGTATTGTCTGTGTGTAAATGTGTACTGTACTACTGCCACCGGGTGTCAACCCAACTGCAATTAACAAATATATCAAATAATATTTCTTTCATATTCATTGTATACAGGACGAATTACGAAGCTTAGGTGAACGGACGGCATACCGCATATGTTGATCGTGTACTGAGTTAACAATAACACGTACTGAGCTGAAAGAATATGTCTCCGACACGTGTATGGGGAATATCGACAACACCCTATTTTATGTCATTTTAAAAAGCTTACAAAACTCCATACATTCAGGTTAATGTCCTGAACATAACGTATTTTCTATACGCGAAACTTTCGGGGAAGAAGATAATATATAATGCGTCAAACAGTAAGAATACGAAGTGCTATATAATCTGGGTACTACACAGGCCTTGTAATTACTTTATTTTCTACTAGAACAATTCCGTACCGTGCTCAAAGCGAGCTCTTTTTTACCTGTCCACCATTTTTCCCACGACCCTTTTTATTTAAAATGCTATACTAATTTACAACCGAACTATAACTTAATTAAAAATTGCGAGATTTCCGGCTTCCGCCATGAAACAAATCAGAACTGAGACCTTTGGGGCTAATAAGCAGCGAGCAGTGGAAATTCCTCACTGACTTTTCGGGACAGCCTAGGCATCCCGTCTTCAAGGGTCAAGGGATCTATCGGTCCCGAAACGTCGGTAAGGAATTGCCACAACTCGCTGCGTAACAGGCCCAGTAGAGCGCAGTTCATGATCGAAATCTTTTATACCGAAGGTGATAAAATAAAGCACAGACATTTTCTCGAATTCTCCTTAAAAATTTTGGTACTGCAAATTAGAAGCATTTTGCTACTACAATTTCCATCAACACGTACTGCATTATTAATCTTTGACAACATTCCAGTTAAATTGTACAGAAAAGTCAATTTCCCATTTGTTACTCCGACGTTATTAATTTGTCAATATCTTTGAAATATTTACTCATTTAATCAGCACACCAACTAATGCACATACATAAAATTTGTTACATTAAAACATTTAAAATAGTTCCAACATGTTTCGATCCTAAGATCATCTTCAGGGAGCTAAACTGTTCCTTGCTAGAGTCACATTTTTAAAAACACTCACTGATTAATTTCCTTATATTAACTTGGTGCTGTGGCAGCATGCTGCCACAGCACCAAGTTTTACGTGAGAGGAAAACATACACTAAGAAAATGTGCGAATAAAAATATTAACGTGGTATATATATATATAATAAAAACTAATTTAAAACATAAAATTGGGGTTGTTAGCTCTTCCAAGTTCGAAAAGCAAATGCGCAACTAAGTTCCTGTCTCTCAAGAAATATTACCTGGATTTTCTGAGATTTATATAAAAACCACTAACAAAACTTTGTGGGCAGAGCGCAGAGTTTGTAATATTGATGCTGGGGGTTCCTATAGTATTATATCTGCTTTAAGCGAATAGATATACACCGAACATTTCCCTGCAGTCTTCACAAAGTCCAGGAAAGCCCTACACAGGACAATCACTACGACCTGTACATCTCTTCATAGCACGAATAACTAGGAATTTACTTTTCATTTCACGATTACAGGGGTGTCAAACTTTATACCTTTCCATTAAGGCAGAACAGACAAAGGTACTGCTGAAACTCTGATGCTAGTATGAACTGTAGGGTCTACGACATAGGAACTACCATGGAGAAAGACCCATAAGACGACCATGACAGCTTGAATGCCTTCATAATTAGCAAGGTCAATCATGCGGTATGCTTATGATCTGTATTCAAAATGTTATACTTGGGCCCTAAAAGGGACGAAGTAGCAAGGCTGTAAAGAAGACTACAAAACAAGGGGGCTTAAAGAAGCTAACTTCGCACCAAATATTATTCGGGTAATCAAATTAAGAAGAAGGAGATGGGCAGAGCATGTGGGACGTATGAGAGATGGGGGAGGTGCATATCGGTTTTTGATGGGGAGACCTGAGAAAATGAGACCACTTGGAAGACCCGGACGTAAATGGGAAGATAATATTCAAATGTATCTTCAAGAAATTGGAAGAGAGGCATGGTCTGGATTGATCTGGCTAAGGATAGGGACAGGTGGCGGGCTCTTGTAAATGCGGAAATGAACGTTCTGGTTCCAAAAATGCGGGGAATTTCTTGACTACCTGAGGTAGGAGGACACTCTTCCATGGAGTTAGTTACTTAGTTGTTAGTTAATTAGTTTTTTGTTTGTCAGGATGTTATCAGTTCTAATCTGAACAGGGACAAGAGCTACAATGGGACTTCGTGATTTTACGTAGTCCCTCCAGGCAAAGGCCAGAATAATAATTACCATAAATCAAGTCACGCAAATTGGTTCCCAATCCTCTCCAATCCATTGATCACTACCATCCAGTTACTCAAAGCTCTACGTAGGGGTTAAAAAACAGAACGACTGAACAAACTATAAACAAATCAAAATATTGTAGTCTTCACCAAATAAGAAATGCAGGAAACATTTCAGTCGGAAATCTAGAATGGATGGATCTCCAGGAGGTGGGATGTGGGTATATGGACTGGATTGAGCTGGCCCAGGATAGAGATAGGTGGCGGACGCTTGTGAGTGCGATAATGAACCTTCGGGTTCCGTGAAATGCGGGGAATTTCTTGACTAGCTGCAAACCAGTTAGCTTCTCAAGAAGGACTCTGCA
>Ga0131853_10014572_pt1 | contig 14414 bp, 10 predicted proteins | sample TergutLab28metaG_FD_92764 | JGI IMG/M metagenome (GOLD analysis project Ga0131853, IMG submission 92764) | Labiotermes labralis P1 segment gut microbial communities from Petit-Saut dam, French Guiana - Lab288 P1 (version 2) (version 2) | ecosystem: Host-associated > Arthropoda: Insects >... | reverse complement strand
TACACAATAACGCACCAAGTAGTCGCAAGCTCCTGAAGATGGATGTATTAACATCCGAAACATGTTGAGCAGTAGATAATAAAGCAAGTGTCATCAAGTTGGTCAACCTTTATTCAAAAATCTTTGTTCATCAAATTTTTTTGTTTTTTCAATACGCAAATTATTGGTACAGGTAAAATCAGTACATACGAGGGGGTGTTTGTAAGACCTTAGCCCGACCTACTTCCTGATGCCGTCGGATGGAATCGATAGTGTCGTTGGAAAGAGGGGTCTGTTCATGTGCTGAAATGCAAGTCTTTTCATGTTACAGAGGCTGAAAGGAAGAATGTCCGGCGACGCGCACAATTTCAACAACATGGAGATGCGAGCTGTCATCAAGTTTTTTTTTCCCCTTCAAGGCAAGGCACTGAAGGAAATTCACGCCATTCTGACAGAAACATTAGATGAACGTGCACCATTGTGTGCCACTGTCAAAAACTGGGTGGCCCAGTTTAAACGTAACGATTTTTCCACCTGTAATGCACCTCGTCCTGGATGACCCAAAACAGTGACCACCCCAGAGATTATTGATCAAATTCACCAACTAATCTTGGAAGACTGCCGGATTTCAGCTAAATCAATAGTTGAGTAACTGGGCATCTCACATGATCGGGTTGGGTCCATCATTCATGAAGATATGGACATGCAGAAGCTCTCCACAAAGTGGGTCCCAAAATGCCCAAATGTGGATAAAAAACGTCAACATGCCAGTCTTCTGAGCAACTTTTGGAACTTTTTCAGCGCAACCCAAATGATTTCCTGTCGCGATTGGTGACCATGGGCAAAACATGGTTATATCACTATGACCCGTAGACAAAGCAACAATCAATGGAGTGGCAGCATAGTGGCTCACCCCGCCCCAAAAAATTCTGAGTGCAAAAATCTGCTGGAAAAGTTCTCGCCTTGATTTTTTTGGGATAAAGATGGCATCCTTCTCATTGATTATCTTCCTAAGGGCCAAACTATCAATGCGGAGTATTACTCATCTCTGCTGGTGCAACTGATGGACATTTTGAAGTAAAAACGCTGCAGGAAAGTCACCAAGGTGTCTTGTTCTTGCACAACAATACCCCGGCTCACCGTGCACTTGCAACCCAGAAGAAACTGGCCTACCTGGGCTTCCAATGTCTTGATCACCGACCCTATTCTCTGGATCTGGCCCCGTTGGAATACCACCTGTTCCCTGGACTGAAAAAACAATTGAAAGGTCGTGATTTTTCATCCGACAGAGGTCATTGCTGCAGCGGAGACCTGGTTGGATGGACAACCTTCTGAATTTTTCTGAGTGGCTTGCAAAAGTTACAGCAATGGGCTAAGAAGTGTATTGAGCTTCATGGGCAGTATGATGAATAAATCCCGAGTTTGGTCACTGTAACTTGTTTCCTTCCTGGTTGGGCTAAGGACTTATCAGCACCCCTCCTATATGTAATTATGTTATGTGAGGAACATCTATAATGCAAGGCATTTCATCAGGTATCTGGCATATCACCCGTAACACGGGTTCTATAACAAATGATGACTGCCAATACCACACACAACACATTAATGCAAAAATGTAAATTTCTGTTCTGTAAGATTTCACGTCCGACATAGAAATGAGACTTGTGTTTCCGTTTCTGTCACTGGGTAAAAAGGTGGGGAAGTATTTACTCAGTTCAACTTATCAAATAGATGAGCAATGATCAGCTCTGATGGTTCAATACTGAGTTCAGTTTTTATATTTTTAAACAACAGATGATGTAGAAAGTCCAAGACCTGAGTTGTGTCTATATGTCTAACTGGTAGTTGCATATCTGTTGCCTAGCCCAGGAAACAGTTCTTTGCATATATTGATTAATTACAATAATAAATTTAATTTATGATATGTGACCTTAACAACAGCCATTTCTCAAACCCATCACATGGATATTACAGCACTGAAGATGCCCTATGGAAAATTCTGGTTCTGTATTCCATAATCCAGAAAGACTGGCTCAATGCCACCACGGCAGAAACCTATGCATTATTCTCATCACTTACTTTACAATATAAACAACTGTCCCTGCAAATATGAACAGGAAAACATCTGGTATTCACTGTCAAAATATTTCAGAATTTTTCCTCAAATGTGTTTGCCTGTTACATCCAACTTAAAAACTTTTGAATGTGGTTCAGTTTCTGTACCACCTTGCTCTCAATTCCACTTTCCTATTAATCTGCTCTAACTGATCAATGAAAACAGCAGTGTAATAAGCATAAGTACTTACTCAAATGTAAATAGAACTTATTTTTGTTGCTGCAAATTATACATCATCCAAACACAGTAGGCCTGCACAGGGTTTGTTTTGTGAACACAAGGGTACACATATGCTGACAGCATGTTCACAACAAGCAACATTTATATGTTGCTTAGGGTAAACATCATTGCAGCTTTTACACACAAGTGTGATCACACAAAACTGAATAAAAATACTTATAAACAACATAAGGCAATTTAGTTAATATATCCAAGTCATAAAATTTCACTACACATTGCCAACACTTTCTAGCCATAAAAGTAAACACATAATCAGTTCCCACAACTTAATAAATGCTTTTATATATCTGACCACACCATGCCACCCCCCCCTCCCCACACACAAAAAAAACCTAAAACCCTGTTAAATGAAGCGGCGTAAATAACTGTGAAACTGACTGCAATTCAAGGTGGCATGAAATATGCTACAGTATTGAGGAGGGGGATGCAATGCCCTAACATACACAAATATGTTTTCCCGCCTGTGGATGGCATCCCATACTTTTGTGAACCGTACATTTACAGATGGAAACTGGGACAGCTCAGCTGGTACAATGACTAGGCTAGGGGCCAGATGATGAATTAATTTAAATGCAAAGATGAAAACAGTTTTACTCTCCTCAGACTCGTGTTCATTTTGTATGCCACATAAAATGCATTAAAAAAATACATGACCAACATCAAAACTGATAAAAACCACAAGTCTGCCTCTGAACCTTATTAATACGATATTTCACCTGTCATAAAACTGCATGGGAACAAAAATAAAACTCTGGACATCAGTACACTATGATCTCAACAGCATCACTGTAAAATGCATAGTACAAATATAACAATGCCTATCAAGATTCAACAAATGCTGGACACAGACCTATCATAATGCTAAATTTGAAGCAGTAACTACTCAAACACATGAATGAAATGTGGAGGGGAAACACAAGTCATCCCACATCTGAACTATTTTTGCCAAGAACAGGGCTGGGTATCAGCACATGTATCACAACACAGCCTTTTATTATGCATTAGTCAGTATGTCTTAACTCTTCATAAAAACTGGAACACAGTGTGCAATCTACATGGGAAAGGCAGCAAACTGAAAAGCAGCGAAGTAGAACAAAAACACAGCATAAGCCAGCACCAAACATTGAAAGCAAGCACTTCAACACAAAATGGTTGGCCACACAGACACACTGCAAAGCTAACTCAAGCAGGTCCAAAAGGGGAAAAAAAATCATCTAGAAGATTAGCCCTTCGTTTAAACTGTACAATTTTTCAACACTTGCAATTTTTAGAGGCATATATTTAAACATTTCACTTACGAGAGATCAAACCATTACCAAACCAATTCCTGGTTCATAGCCAATTTAACATTTACAGAAATTGTTTCCCACATACTTTTACAAAACCTAATTACAAAAATATCAACAGCATGCACTGGAAAGAATTACTTTTCCCTCTTTCATAACCCACCCAACTGACTGAGCTTGAACTTACCCATTCCATCCCTTTGAATTGGTATGACACTAAGGTCTGTGTCTTTCTGATAGGCTATCGGGGTCTTCAGTTTGAGAGCTGGATGTTTGATTGGCTTGATTTTCCGTGAAGGTTGCTGGGCAGCTGTCTGGGTGGAAGCACTTGTCAAGAAGCGTGGTGCTTCCTCACACAAGGACTCATACTCATCCAGCATTGAGATTGAGAACCCATCCATGTCCTGAGGGTGCAAAATTTAGTTCACCTTCATGTATTTACCATTCTGCCTAGTACTGACATCATTTCTGGAATATGTCTATACATTCCTATCTCCCTCCATACCTAAGCTCCAGTTACAGTATACCATCCCTGCTTATACAGAGCAAAACCTTGAGGCAAAATGGTTGATATGACTGACAAACTTTATTCATAATGTGCCATGTGTGCATAGTGTCATTTGCTTTTTGTTAGTTTTTCAGGAGCAATAAACACAACATTTCATGCAAGGTGGGTTATGTTAATGCCAATGGACAACACAAACACAAGGAGTAAAATATTCCACTTGTAACCCACTGTCAAGTGCAACAATAACTTTAGATTCCTATGCACAGCTGTACTAGTGTATAAGCTCCAAGTATTCACTACCATCTGTACAAACACAACCTGTAAGGGTTCTATAATCACAGTTTTAATATGCTACGAAATTCTGTTATGCTAAGGTTAAAGAATGAATACAGCTATACCTCTACTCCCCCTCTTCCTTCATGGCAATTTATATGGTGAATTTTACCTTTACTTTTTATCTTGTAAAGAAATTCCGAGACAACTCACCTACTGTAACTTCATACGTCATTATTATTATTATTATTATTATTATTATTACCACTGAACCTATCATTCATGCATTAATTCAGCAAAGCTAATGTCATACAATATGTTAACTCACAATAATTAAATACTTCTCACCACCCAATATATGTTGGATCAAATTTCATCAGCTTCAGGAGTTTTCCATCCTGGTAAGTAAGCTATTTAACGTTTTACACCACAACACAAAATACACATAGTTACAACATGTCTTAAACGTAGTGTTTCATATAAGTTGATATAGTAGAATGACGACAATCAATCACAACCAGTAAGCTGCAATCAGCTACCTCCTGAGTATAATAAACATCTTATATTGGAATGGCCATTACAAATTATTGACGTATTTTATGCAGTTACTTCATATTTAGCATAACTAGGTCTCGTGCTCAAAAATAAATAATTTTTGCAGTAGACAATTTTACAGTAAAGCATTTTAAAAATAGTTTACATAATTTACCATGAATATTTTGTTTATTCAAACAGTTTTGCCTGACATTTTATCTTAAGTTTTCCTCTACAACAGAAAGGGAGTTTGTTGTGTGGGGCAGAAGGAAAAGCGGGTACTTGGACCATCTGAAAATGCTATCAGATTACTACAAATTTACACTTCATTTCATAGCTAAAACACCAAATGATTTACTGTACAGCCATTACCAACATTAATGAACTCTTTAATCAGTGTTACCAGCAGTTTGGTTTTACAATGTGGTCAGTGTGATGGTAAGATGACTGGTGAATGATGGTTTTGAAGTAATTAGGAATGAGTGAGTGAGTGAGTGTGATTCTACCCCAGCATTTTCATCTCAAAATGAGGTGGATAAAAGAAAGACACACATGTGCATGATCATATGTGCACACAGTGTATGTCCCAAATTGGAAGACTGAAAATGCCACTGTAAGAATTATGTTAAGGGCAAGAAATAAAATCTCACCAATTCCTCCTCATATGCGTATACACGAGGGAAAATTATGCACGAATAAAATACTGTGAATCACTTATAATCATAAAAGTGCTGCTGCCATTTCATTGTGTTGGTTGCAATGGTTATTTACCTGTAAATACTTTGATCTCTAGTGAGTTCCCGTGTGGAATATTTATGTGAACACTTAATCTGCCAAATTCAACTGTGATACACCATTAAAAAAAAAAATTGTGGCACTGCCTTCTGTAGATAGTTATCAGTGACATACAGGGATTAATGGTGAAGTGCATATTATGTTAAATGCACATATTATATTCCTGCCAAAATCCTGTATTTTGGTGTTTAAACATGAGTTAATGTTTCAAGGTTAAAATGACACTACAAGGCTGTATTTAATCTGATCGTTTCTGAAAGAAGGAGAAATGAACTGTTATATACGTTGTACAGACAGAACCTTAGATCTTTGGCAATGAAGTACATTCATTTCTCCTCTCAAGCATCACTGTAAAATTTAAACCTAATTAATCAGTATGATACCTAACAGGCAAGCAAGCAAGCAAGAAAGCAGGCAGGCAAGCAATCACTGTACTACCAAGTTAAAAATGTTAAAAACATTCGTAAATTCAGAAAAATATAAGCAGTCTAATGTGATGAACACAGTTACCTACTTGAAGCTGCAAACCTGAACCCTAATTTCAGAATCAATTTTGTACATACAAAAACTGACAAAATAATCCTGTTCCTGTCTTACAGCACAAAACAAAATAATGTACACAAAAATGTGTTATGACCTGCTTTTAAAATCACAGCACTGAAATTGAGAAAATAATGTACATATCCCCTATACTGAATTTGTTCCATACATAAGTGCTGGTACCTATGCTATATTGTATATAAAGCATCCATGGCTTCATGTTAAATCAACAAATTATGAATAAATCTTTCTGAAGCATGCACCAAACAAAAACCTCAGTTAGTTACACTAAGCTTTCATGAAGGCACAGAAGAAAAGGCCCTGACACCATGGTAAAAAAAGTATGTTTTTCACAGTTAGCATTCTTTATCTCACAAATTTTATCATCCAAACACTGTGCTACACTGTACAAAACAGTGTTAATCATGAATCCAGATTACCAGTTATTCTCACTTACTTGGCTTGCGGTCTTCAAGCCACGAACTGAGTACAAATCCTGTACAGCATTCAAAATCCTATGACCCCTCTCATGTCACTAAACTCAGTACCCAGAATGCCATAGCATCCTTTAAGCCATGAAGAAATGCAATTTGATAATAAAATTATATCAACTGAAGGCCCCGATTAAAATTCACCGCCAAATGGTAGAGATGTATGCTGGTGGAGCACGTAGGAAAACTGTCAGACATCCATGACGTTGATCATACCCATCAGACCAGCACAAAAAGGATGCATGTGAATGCAGCACCAGTGGTAGAATTTGTTTGGCTACTCAAATAACACTTGGGAGGTCACCAATTCCACAATAAGGCAGCAGAACTGTCTGTGCTGTGAATTACTGTGAATGCAGGAGCCCAAGTTCTATCACAACATACTTTGTATACTAATTGCAAAATGGGACAAATGCACCAACATGTATGGGGATTATGTTGAAAAATTATACTTCCATAGGATAAATGAGATATGGGGGTGGGGGGAAGGGGACACCAAGGCTTCCAGAATTCAGTCATATCAAGATGTCCATACTTCCCGTTAAAGAATGGCAGGGGTAGAATCTGCACTACCTGTGCAGCAAGTCAGAAAGTGGCTGATACATAGAGTTAAGACTTATTCCAACTTATTGCACTTGTCTGTATTAATACAATCTGATACACTTAGCCATCAGCCATCATCAGGGAGTACACACATAGGTCATATTTAGTTAAGAATATATAACATTCTCCAAAGGTAAAATGAACACTCAAGAATAAATTTACATATCTTCTTATGCATTAAGCAATCATGCATAAAATACACAATACAAAATATTCAGACCTCAATGAATAAAAATTAATAAAAACAATGCTGTATACACTGTTAAGTCTCACATTACTTTTATATTCACATTCTGCAAATTTTCGATCATTTTTAACACCTTTTCTCACTCCAACTTGCCAGACTTTCTACTATTTAGAAAGAAAATGCCTGGATGCTAATAATTTTTATTACCAGAATTCGGTACGTTTAATATTATATATATTAATACGTGTTTGCCTACTGCATACGAAGATACTATAATTTAGTCTGGAATATACATTTTACCTTTACCCTGGACAATGTTATATATACTCTTAACTAAATATGACCATAATGTGTACTCCTTCATGATGACTATGCACATCAGATGAAAACATGTTGGAATAACTTTTATACTTGCATACTGATACACACCACTGCAATAAGTTGCAATAAACCTTGTCTGTATACTTCCAACTGCACAGATGTATAATATTAAGTTTGGGCTGAGACATGATAGTGTGCACCATTCACCCATGGAGTGGAAATGTGTCACCAGTGCTTATTACTGGCTGAGTCTGAACAGCAACTATGCACAAATTTCTTTAGCAAACCATCCAAATCAACAGCAGAAATTGTAAGTCTCAATGCAATCTATTATGTTGATTTTTTTAATCTGCCGTGTAAAACCAGTACAAAGGTCAAGAATCACATTATGACAGGGAGTACAGTGGCATGCTAATGTAAAGGAACAAAAAAATCAGGCCACAGTCTGCACAATCATGACATCAAATCAATGTGTGACTGAACAAAACGTTCAGAACATTGCAACAATGGAAAAACAGTTGAATTACAATGTGGCCTGACATATGTGCCTTGCAGTGCAACAGTTCTGGTGAAGGGCCAAAATGCAACCATGCCCTAACCACCATTTTCCCCAGATGTCAATCATGCAACTTTTGGCTCTTCCCAAGAATCAAGACTGGGCTCTAACGTCACTGTTTTTTTGTCTGTAGGAAAAATTCAATGTAAAACAAGAGCAGGACATATTGCCATACCAGAAGAGGACTTCAGAGGTGCTTCTTAGCAATGGCAGAGCCAATGGAGCTAGTGCATACAAAAAATGGCAGTGCTTCAAGGGTGACTAATTTGGGTTTCATAAATATCCTTTTTACTATAAATTATGCCTCCATTCTGGTAACTTTCTGATCCCCCACATACACATTCACAATGTAAAGATTTTTCATTAACCCTTTAGTGCCGAACAACATATACAGTATACGTCCTACAGTGAGCCCTTTAAATGGCCAAACGGCCATTAAAGTGGATGGGGGTGGGTGGGGTGGAGGGGGTTGGGGATTTAATTACGGCGCGAAAGATAAAATTCCGGCGCCTTACTTATTGAATACCATTCGTAAAAAGACACTTCATACCAACACAAATATGTACAGCTGACACATTACAAGCTACTGCAATAAAGAATTGGAGGCAACCATGACTGGAAGAACCATAAGATACACTCATTTAATAAGGCAGGGGAATGGAGTTTCCAGAAACAAAAATTTGAGTGGTATGGCACAATGCATCCAAGTCACATCCCATCACCCTACTTCCTTAAGACCCACTTTAATATTACTATCCCATATATGCCACGTCTTTCCTTTCAGGCTTCCTGATCAAAAGTATGTCTACATTTTTTATCACTATCATGCACACTAAAAAAAGAGGACTTTAAGCTCACTATAATTACTTTTATTAAATTTAATTATTCTTCATTTTTTGTAACACTTTCAGTATGTCAGATCACAAAGCTTTGATAGATGCAACATATAACAATCGAATTCAAAGGAAGGTAGGAAGGAACGAAGGAAGTCATAACGACTTCACCCGAAGTACAGTAACTTCCCGACTTAAGTTAATGTGACTGTACATAAATTTCTGTCAGCTGGTGCAAACTTAAAAAAGTTGTGGAAACATATTTTGCATCCCATAGATAATGAGTGGTGGACTTGACTAGGACGGCAAAAATATGTAGATGGTGTTGCCTTAATCTTGTTATTGTACATTTCGAAGCACACTTTTGTAATTTTTCCTGCATGTGAGATGAATTGGGTGTACTGCTTTAGAATTTGCCTGGCGGGTTGGAGAAAAACTACAAAAATCTTGTCATGAAAGGGTCAAGATTTAAATCCAGGACCTCTATAATATGAAGCTGCAGCGCTATCCACTGAGTAACATAATTAGTAACTTGTCATAATAAGTACACTTATTTTCATACAAAGAAAAATAAATCTCACAAGTGCGAATAGCTTACTTGGATACTGCTAGCTTCTGGTTAAGGAAAATGTATTAGATGTTACATGCATATGCAGAACAGTAGGAAAGGAAGAAACACTGCCACGTAACATAACAACTACTACTACTACTTACATGCATGAAAGTACACGAGAGCTCAACAAATGCAATTACGCTTATGTACACACGTAAGTTTGACATATTTTTTTAAAAGTGTAATTTCCTTTACAAGCAGTCACTGACAAATGTGGGAAGGTGAGGGGAGTGGAGTCATGCCATGGGGGTTGACACGCACTTTCCCACAACAGCAAACAGCATGTTTCAATTGGTGTGGTTTGGAGAAGACAATGCCTTGATTGGTTTTGATGCAGTCACATTACACCACAACATGTTTTTCATTCATTATGTGTAATACATATTTAGCCTGAATCAACTCAGAGATGTCTGTCCCACCAAATCCCTCAAGTGATATGTTATCAACTCTAATGGCCCTGCAATGTAAACACACAGTGCTCTACTGCTGAGATCTAATTTGAACAATTAAATCCCCATGGCATAGTCAGTATGGAAAATCACTGCAGCCAGGACAGTTCAGGGTTCAAACCATAGTGAGTGCAAGAGACTTTCTCTTCTCTACACCCACCCACACCAGTTCTTGGGCCCCTCCAGCCTCTTGTACAATGGGTACTTGCGCTCTGTTCCAGAGATAAGGTGGCAGGGACGTAACACAGACCACCCAACCCCATCTAGTGCCAAGGTTAAGAATGTGTAGACCCATATCTCTACCAGCTGTGCCTTCATGGCAAGTTATGGGCAGACCTTTACCATTAAAACTAAATTCCTTCTCTGCCACTGCTACCACCTGCTTCTACATTTTCAGCAGACTATTATGATCCTCCAATAGTTGAGTCTTCTGTAACACCTACCCCTACAACTCACTGATGAAGTATACTAACCAGACATCCCTTCAACAAACCATCTACCATATGGTTGTTGAGTGTATTTCCTTAGTACATAAAGGAGAGAGAAGGTGTAAAAGGGAGTTGGCTGGGCTGTACCGGGTTCACTAGGTTGTCGAGGGGGGGACAATGGTGGCCTGAGGGGGGCTCTAGCTATTCTCCAGCAGCAGTAGATGCGGATTATAGCCTCTCTCTGCCCAAGACCATCCATGCATGGTGAACAGCCACATCCTATGAGTGGTGACCCTGTTGTGCAGAACAAAGCGGATCTAAAGGAGTAAACCTTTAAAAAACAATCCCCAATCCTACAGTGTGAGTGCTGTGCCTAAGGGATGAATGGCAGCGGGTGAGTCTGTCTTCAGCGGCACCCTCTGGGATACCGGACGACCTCCCAGTTGTATTTAGCCTTGCCAAGCATAGGGGCTCTGCTTGGTAGACCAAATATTTCCCCAGATCCTATGGGATCGAGATGTGAATAACTCAGAATCTGAGAGCTCTGCAATAGGGGACTTCAGTAAAAACTCTGAGATTGAGAGTAATTCAGAGTTTATGGAGAGCTCTGCAATAAAGGACTCCAGTAAGGATTCTACGGAGGGCTCCAGTTAGGTGGAACTCCTGTACAAGGCAACTATACATAGTAACTTCGATATTTATACCTGGGTTCCTTTTTCTGGACCTGGAGGTTTTCCCCTGATCCTGCAGGATTGATATTGAGAGTAATTTAGAGTTTACGGAGAGCTCCGCATTACAGAACTCCAGTAAGGATTCTACAGAGGGCTCCAGTCAGGTGGAACTCCTGTACAAGACAATTGTACATAGTAATTTTGACATTATACCTCCCGACATTATACCTGGGTTCCTTTTTTTGGACCCGGAGGTTTTCCCCTGATCCAGTGGGATTGAGATTGAGAGTCATTCAGAATTCAAGGAGAGCTCCGCAACAGGGGACTCCAGTAAGGATTTTACAAAGGGCTCCAGTTAGTAGAACTCTGCTAGAAGGCAACCGTACATAGTAACTTGGCCGTTTATACCTGGGTTCCTTTTCTTTTGGACCCGAAGGTAATTGGGAAATAGGTATGGGGGGCCATCTGGAACTTTGTTGAAGGAACAGGGCTCCTTTTAACTTAATATACAATATGAGGCACAAAGGGCCTGTCTTGAGGCCTAGGTGCATCGGGCCCGGAAGGGCTCAAACCCGTTTATTATTCTATTCTAATGGAGAGAGGATATGTTTCCTGATGTTTCAGAGTAACACAACAAGAGATAATGTCACTTTTACAAGCAAACTGGATTTGATTTATGCAACTTCACCCTACGAAAATTGATTTTGGAACACCATTATATCAAGGAGTACTTGTACAGTAGTTAACCCTTTAATGCCGAACAACTTATACGTACATCATGCAGTGAGCCCTTTAAATAGCCAAATGACTTATATATACGTTTCAAACAGCGTGCCGAAGTTTGGAGGAATTTTATTCACTCCTATTCAGTTAACTGCTGTGGCTTGCTATGCTTCAGGACCCTTGAAGGTCAGGCTTTCATTCAGGAGCCAGAATGTACCCCCTCCACCTCCTAAACCCCTCCACAAGCACCGATATACACATAGACACTCTGTAACTGTGCGTTTTTCCCAGCTCACTAATATGGTTCTGACACTGCTTGCTTTGATTATCGCTTGCCTGGAGTTCACCGAGGGTTGAAATATCAACACCGGCCTATGAAGCAAAAACTCTTTCATGACAAGAAAGGTTGTCAGTAGCACACTGTACCCATACAACTCAGACAAAAATCGGAGATACCCACAAATATCAATGTTTACAGCTACAGGAGGGCCCACAGACCTTCCTCTTGTAGTGCTGGGGTAATCTGTAGGGGTTGTGGGGTAGTAACATGAAACACACTGCTGTCAATCTACTAAAAATGTCTTGGGCACCGTCAAATAGCTGGAAATTCATACGCAGTTACATTGTAGCTTTAGATCTGTTTTGCTCTCATTGTAGACGTTTGTATCTTTAGAGGTATAATGTTTCTACAAATCTGAACAGTCATATACAGTGTAAACAAGGCAGATGATTGTAGGTCTCAAAGCCATGGCTGGGGGAAAAAATAAAACTTTAGGAGGGAGCCATCAGTGAAATTCTGGTTGCTGACACCGCCTCGGAATTAGGTGCAGAGGCTATGTTGAAGACTAGTTTGAGGAATAATAATAAGGACGACAACGAGCCTCAGCACAAGACGCCATAACAAACACTGACCAGTGAAAACCCAACTGTGCTGCTGTCTGTGTTCTACTCACGGCCAAAGAAAGGGCAGTGTATAAGTGCGACAGATGTGACGTGGGCCTGTGAGTAGTACCTTGTTTCATGGAATATCACACAAAAGTAAATTTGTAATATATTATCCTCTTTGTGAATACTGTGTGTTGTGATAAAACAGTGATCCAAGGTGCCACAGACCTTATGCAGCAGCCAGAATTATGTGAGTAATGAACTATTTACACCACATTTTATATAACGCATGCGATTAACAGGCCTAAATTTACCATAAAAATAGGTGAATATTTTTTCCTGGATTAACCAATTCATAAGCAGACAGCAAAATTTTATTTCATTAAATCTGAAGGAAAAGTCTACGAGATTAAGTTTTTTTTCCAAAGAGTAAGCATTAAAATTTAAAATCCCCAGTAAAAACATTCTGGCAGGAAACATTGCTCGGAGGGATTTAATTCCAGCATGAAAGGGTTAATAAAATATTATAAAAATGTTCCCAACAATGTTGTAGCAAAAGGAACTTGTTCCCAACAAACTCTAATACCTAAAGTCAGGTGCACCCATCAAGAATTGTGATGCTCAAAACGCTGAATGACACATACAGTCAATAGCCTCTAGTGACCTATATTATGCAGCCCCATTTAAATTCCACCCTGCTGCACATCTGGCACCAAAGGGTTAAAAAGAATAGTTTGCCACATTCAAAATTGTACACTTCGTGAAGCAAGCACCCACACAGGACAGGCATGACGGAGACCCAACGCAGTCCCCAAGACACACTACCAACTACTAGGACACTGCAATCCATCCACCAACAACAGATCGAGATACAACGACCACAGCAGGCAGCACACCATAAAAAAATCAGATCTCGACTATACATTGCCCACCACCAATTACACAGCACCTTCAATTGAGATACGACGCACCCAATGATCGAGACTACACGACAACAAGGACAGCAGCATCTACGACACAATCCCGAGGCATCGGCGCAACACGAGATAGCCCAGAACAACCCCCGCACTACTGGACGATGTCCAACAACACACGTGCTAAGCCAACGACGGTCAGCCAACAGTGAGTTAACGCCCTTAACACACAAACTATACAGGGTGTCCCTGGAGGAATGTGCCAGACTGCGGGAGAGTGTTCCTTATGTTAAAATATACCAATATATACCAAAACACCTATATCCAAAGTTGAACGGTTACGGAAATAATGGCCAGAGAAGTTTGAAACTTTGACAGCCGTTACACACTTATTGATTACCAAATACATATTAAAACTGGCAGGAATATGTGGTTTCTGTAATGTTAATATCTGTACTTAACATGTAAT
>Ga0131853_10014571_pt1 | contig 14414 bp, 12 predicted proteins | sample TergutLab28metaG_FD_92764 | JGI IMG/M metagenome (GOLD analysis project Ga0131853, IMG submission 92764) | Labiotermes labralis P1 segment gut microbial communities from Petit-Saut dam, French Guiana - Lab288 P1 (version 2) (version 2) | ecosystem: Host-associated > Arthropoda: Insects >... | reverse complement strand
GGCGCTGGAGAGGTCGCGCAGGCGGGACGGGAGGCCTGAGGCCCAGGGGTCGGCTGATCCGAGGGCGTGGTCGCGGCTGCGCTCGCTGACGCGGACGAGTTCGGCGTCTGAACGCGCCGCGGCCGCCGCGAACGCTTCGGCCACCTTGTCTCCCAGGCGGCGCAGCGCGTCCAGGGTGACCGCGTCGAACGGGACGTCACGGTCGGGGACGGTGCCGGGGCCGAGGACGGTCACGTAGTCGACGAGCAGGACTCTCGCCCCGGGCGCCTTGGCCCGGGCCGCCTCCGCGATGCGGGCGAGCCCGGCCGCCGCACGGTCGACATCGACGGGCTCGGGGTCCGGGACTCCGCGCCGGCCGAGCAGGGTCCCGAGCGGTCGGGTCAGCCCCCGTGAGGACAACCGGCCCGCGTAGCCGGAGACGATCATGCTAAGCGCGTACTTGAGGTCGTTTCCGCCGGCCGTGATCGTGACGAGGTCGGCGTTCCCAGGAAGTCCCTGAATCTGCGGCGGGAACACGTGCCCGCGCATTCGCTGCGGAGTATCCAGAATCGTGGCGGTGGTCGCCCCCGACACGGTCAGGTCCGTCAGTTCCGCCCCCAGCCGCTCGGCCAGCAGGTGCGGGTAGTTGCGCGCGGAACGCAGGGCCGCCCGGTCCGCGACGGGCTCGATACCCGGGCCCGCCGCGAACGAGCTGCCGACCGACGCGATGTGCCGGAACTTGCCGCTATCCACCAGACCAGGGTCTCAGGAAGCACCGTCTCGGGGGCGACTTCCCCCCGAGGCGGTGAACCGGCGGCGGGGGTGCCGCGTCCAGATACCGTGAAAACAAGATCGAGGGTGATCGCCGCCGGGATTCTGGTGGGAATCATGGCCGTTGGTGCGGGCGGGTGCGCGAGTTTCGCTAGCGCCACGGGCCTGGTCAAGTCCCCGCACTCAAAGGCGGCGCCTCAGGGGCCTACCTGGGCCTCATACCTGGACAGGCAGCCTGGGCGGACCTGCACGCTGACGGACGGGGAAGGGCCGATCCAGTCCACGCTGGCGCAAACCGTCTCTTCCGTGTCGACGACGGTAGTCCGTTACCAGATCCAGACCGCCGCGACCGGACCGCAGAGCGGCATCGCGCCGACCCGGAACCCGATAAGCGTCCCCTACGAACTCATGGCCGACGGGAGGCTGGGTGTCGCCCCAGGCAGTTATCCGCTGGCGAACGGACTGCGGTTCGCGATCTCGGGTTTCGAGGTTTACCCGGCCGTCGCGGACCTTCCGTCCGGACGGGCGATCCGGTCCTCCGTGTCCGGAACGCTGACCGCGACAACGGCCGCCGCCCGGCAGGAGACGGCCGGGCTGACCGCAGACGGGCAACCGTTGCGGTTCAAGGTCGAGTTCTCGGTCGCCGGGCTGACCACAGGCTCCGGTATTCGCACGTCAGCCGGAACCTACCGCGACCTCGCGGGAGTGGTCGTCAAGCCACTCAGTATGACGGCTCTTAACGCCAGTCCCGCGGCCAAGGCATCGCTCGACGCGGCTGGCGGCTTCATGCAGGCGCTAGGGGCATCACGTCTGTACTTCGCCAAGGGCGTCGGGCTGGTACAGGCAACGAGCAGCGGGGTTACGCTGCGCCTCAGCCGGTGCAGGGGATAACCGGCGGCACAGCGGGGCGGAGATGGTCGGGGATGATTCGAATACCACCACTATTCTTCAATTCCTGGTTACGATCCCTGGGTGACCTACGACATCCGCTTCGCCCGTTCCGTGACAGGCCGGACGCCGACGCAGGTGCCGGAGGCCGCTTGCGCTGAGGTCGCCCCGGATATCGAGCCCGCGCCAGACCAGCTGACTCCAGACCAGCAAGTGGCGTGGGAGCGGGTGGTGAAGCGCGTCAGCGACGAGATCGGGCCGGTCAGGTGCGGGGACCTCACGTTCCGCCGTGACGTGACGTCCCGTACCGTGCGGGTGGATTACCGGGGGTCATCGGCGGTCCTGTCCATCCCGCACCGCTACCCGGGCCACCGCGCCTGGCCCGTCATCGTCGAGGCGTACGCCATCACCGCGATCGTCGAACAGGAAACCGGGCTGACCGGGTACGACACCGCGGCCGGCCAGCCGGCCGCGTACGGCGACGTCGCGCTCGCCGCCGCCAAGCTGGGCGGAACCTCCCGGTGGGCGCAAGAGCACCTCGCCGGAGGACTGGGCTGGTGGAAGATCCATTCACTGGAGACCCGCGCCGCCGACGGCCATCGTGTGTGCGCCGCGTGCGGCACCGTGATCCGCAGATACCGGTACCGGTTCTATCCGGCGGGCTCGGCGATGTACGAGCGGTGCATCGGGCTCGGCTGGTGCTCCGCCTGCCGGGTCTACGGAACCACCATGGTCCGCGTGCCGGGAGACAAGATCCTCGCGGACGCTCTCACGGAACTGCCGGACGAACGGCGGGAGCAGCTGCGCCGGAGCGAGCTGAGGCTCGTCCAGTACCTCGCCAGGCATGAGCTCGGCGAGACACTGGACGAGGCGGCCGGTTAGCGAGCCTCGAAGCGCTCGCGGCGGATGGTGGTCTTACGGCCCTTGATGCTGGTCCGGCGGAGGGCGGAAACGACCTCGTCGGCGGCGGACTCGGGAACCTCGACCAGGGAGAACCGGCCGGAGATCTCGATGTGGCCGATGTCGCGGCCGGACAGGTGCGACTCGCCGGCGATGGCGCCGACGAGGTCCTGCGGCCGGATCCCGGCGGAACGGCCGGTGCCGACGAACAGGCGGGTCATGCCCGCCGTCGGGCCCCGCCCGCGACGGGGGCCGCTGCCGGGGCCCTGGTCGCCCCGGCGGCCGCCGGGCTGGCGGCGGTCGCGGCGGTCCCGCTCGGTCGGCAGCGTGGCGGCCGGGATCTCGTCTTCATCCCGGACGGCCCCGCTCGCGTCCCGGGCCAGCTTCACCGCGGCGAGCGCCGTCTCGTACATGCCGAACTCCTCGCTCAGGGACTGCACGACGGAGTCGAAGTCTTCCAGGTCGTTGTCCTTGAGGATGATCGCGCGGAGCGCGTCGCTCGTCATCTCCAGGCGCTTGGCCCGCAGGTCCGCGACCGACGGCAGCGTCTCCACCGCGAGCGGCACGCCCGTCGCCCGCTCGATGGCCTTCAGCATCCGGTGCTCGCGCGGCTCGGCCAGGGTCAGCGCGGTACCCTCGCGCCCGGCCCGGCCGACGCGGCCGATGCGGTGGACGTAGGACTCCGGCGCGCTGGGCACGTCGTAGTTCACCACGTGGGTGAGCTGGTCGATGTCGAGGCCGCGGGCGGCCACGTCGGTGGCGATGAGGAGGTTCATGCTCCCGGCCCGCAGCCGGCCCATGACGCGGTCACGCTGGTTCTGGTCCATGCCGCCGTGCAGCGCCTCGGCCCGGTGGCCGCGGCCGTTCAGGGTCTCGGTGAGCTGGTCAACCTCTTCACGGGTGCGGCAGAACACGACCGCGGCCTGCGGCGTCTCCATGTCGAGGATGCGGCCGAGGGCGGCGGGCTTGTAGCCGCGCGGCACGACGTAGGCGCACTGGCGGACGCGCTTGCCGCTCTCCGGGTCCAGTTCGGTCTTGCGGCCGAGTTCCACCCGGACCGGGTCGTTTAGGTAGCGGCGCACCATCCCGCTGATCCGCGGCGGCATCGTGGCCGAGAACAGGGCCGTCTGCCGGGTATCCGGGGTGGTCTCGAGGATCGCCTCGATCTCCTCGGCGAAGCCCATGTCGAGCATCTCGTCGGCCTCGTCGAGGACCGCGATCTTGAGGTTCTCCAGGTTCAGGGTGCCGCGGTTGATGTGGTCCAGCGCCCGTCCGGGGGTCGCGACCACGACATCGGCGCCGCGCCGGAGGGCGCCCAGCTGCCGGCCGATGGGCTGGCCGCCGTAGACGGGGACGATCCGGGCGCCCATGTCCTGGGCGTAGCTCTGCATGGCGTCGGAGACCTGTACGGCGAGCTCGCGCGTGGGGGTGAGGATCAGGGCGAGCGGGCTCTTGGCCTCGCCTTCGGCCTGGTCCGCGGCGTCGGTCAGGACGCGGTGGAGAACGGGCAGCGCGAAGGCCGCCGTCTTCCCCGTGCCGGTCGCGGCCTGCCCGACCAGGTCGTTGCCCTCGAGCAGCGGCGGGATGGCGGCTTCCTGGATCGGGGTCGGCTCCTCGTAGCCAAGCCCGGCGAGAGCATGACACAGCTCCGGAGCTAGGGCCAGGGCGGCGAATCCGGTGCTGATGATTTCGGTCATGCGGTTATATCTCCAAAAGCTTCGTGCCGGTCTTGCCGAGCGCAGGCGTGCGCCTCGGCTCAAACGCGTACATGGACGGCCAGCGGGCCTGAGTCCCAAGTCAGAACCCGCAACGGTGGTCTGCACAGGCGTTTGAGTGACGATGGGGTGACACGAACACCTTCGGGACCACGATCTTGAGTCACAACCATCTCAGAGGCCGGTTCATTCCCGCGCGCCGGGGGCGATCTGCGGGAGATACCGTGTGATGCGGTTGCGGGCCGGTCCTTCCGCGGCCGGTGTCACCACAAGGTCAGCTCGGCGGGGATGGCGCCTTCCAGCTCAAGCAGGTGGCGCTTGCGATCCAGGCCTCCGGCGTAGCCGGTCAGGCGGCCGCCCGCGCCGACGACCCGGTGGCACGGGATGAGGATGGACAGCGGATTGTGCCCGACGTACCAGCCGAATTCCTGCGGCGTGACCGGCTTCTCAAGCTGGCCGGCCAGTTCCCCGTAGGTGGCCGTGGCGCCGTACGGGATCCGCGCGATGAGGCGCCAGGCGGCCCGGGCCTCTTCGGTGCCGTGCGGGGCGAGCGGCAGGTCGAACTCGCGGCGGCCCGCCTCGAAGTACTCGGCTAGCTGGGTGACCGCGGCATCGAAGCCGTCCCCGGGGCCGGCCTTCGGGCCGAACGCGGACCGGTCCGGGCGGGTCCAGTGGCCGGGGAAGTACAGGCCCGTGAGGCCGTCGTCCTCCCGGACGAGGGTCACCGGGCCGACCGGCGTCCCGGCGATGATGTGACGCGTGGTGGTCGTCGCTGCGCTCATGCCTGGCTCCTCAGATCGGTCGTCATCAGGAAGACGCCGGGGGCGGTTATTTCGTGAGACCCGGGCGCGGGCGAGCCGAGAACGACGCCACGTGGTCGATCGCGGCGTCGAGCGCGGCGCGCAGCGGGGCGACTTCCTGGGCGGCCTGGGCCAGCATCATGCCGCCCTGGAAGGCGGCCATCAGCACGTAGGCGAGCTGGGCGGGGTCGGCTCCGCGGCGCAGCTCGCCGCGTTCCCTCATGACGGTCAGGCCCCGCTGGAAGAGGTCCCGCCACCGGCCGAACCCCGCGGCTATCTCGTCCCCGACGGCCAGGTCGCTCTTCATGACCTCGGCGGCGAGCGAGCCGAAGCTGCACCCGCCCATGCAGACGTCGTCGTTCCCGGTGTAGGAGGCGGCCCAGGCGCGCAGGGCTTCGATGCTGTCCAGCTCGCCGAGCGGCGGGTCCCGGTGCAGGCCGATCATCGAGTCGGCACGCCAGGCCAGGACGGCCCGGACCAGGCTCTCCTTGTCCGGGAAATAGTGGCTGAGCTGGGATCCGCTGATCCCCGCGGCCTTGCGCACCAGTTCGTTGTTGGTGCCTGCCACGCCGCGCTCGTAGATCAGCCCGGCGGCCGCCTCGATGATCTTCTGCCGCGCGGCCCGGCCCTTCGGGGTGAGCTGGCGCGGACGGGTGGCGCTTTCCGTCATGACCTCACGGTACCACCAAAATGGGCTTGACAACCCATTTCGCGAGAGCATTAAATGGGCTTACTAGCCCAGAAAAAGCGGAGGCAGACCATGAACCAGACGGCCCCGTCCCCCGAGGCCGGCCATCCCCGGCGGTGGGCCATCATGACGGTGCTCGGCGCGGTCGCCTTCATGGCCCAGCTCGACTTCTTCATCGTCAACGTGGCCCTGGACGGCATCGGCCGGTCATTCGCCGGCTCGCCGGAGTCGCTCGTGTCATGGGTACTGTCGGCCTACGCGATCGTGTTCGCGGCGGTGCTGGTCCCGGCCGGGCGGCTGGCCGACCAGTACGGCCGCAAGCGGGTGCTCCTGGCCGGCGTCGCGGTCTTCACCGCCGCCTCCACGGTCGCCGCGTTCGCGCCCGTCCTCGGGATCCTGATCGCGGCGCGCGGCGTGCAGGCGGTCGGCGCCGCGATGATCGTCCCGACGTCCCTCGGCCTGCTGTATCCCAGCTTCCCCCGGCGGCAGCACACGCTCGTGGTCGGCATCTGGGCCGGCGTCGCCGGCGTCGCCGCCTCGGCGGGCCCGCCGGTCGGGGGCCTGCTGGTCACCGTCGACTGGCGGTGGATCTTCCTCATCAACCTGCCGATCGGCGTCGCCACGATCGCCGCCGGGGCCTTTCTCCTGCCAGAGGTCCGCCAGTCGGCGGGTACCCGGCTGCCGGACGCCGCTTCCGGGCTGGCCCTCCTGTTCGGCGTGAGCGCGCTGGTCCTCGCCACCGTCGAGGGACCCTCATGGGGCTGGGCCTCCGCACGGACCGTCGCGCTGTTCGCCGCGGCCGTCGCGCTCGCGGCGGTCACGCTGCAGCGGACCCTGCGGGCGGCGTCGCCGGTCATCGAGAAGCAGTTGTTCCGCGGCAGGCAGTTCACCGCGGCCACCATCGCCCTCCTGCTGCTGTTCACCGGGTTCTCGTTCTTCCTGCTGGGCGACGCCCTGTTCATGCAGAACGTGTGGCACTTCAGCGCCCTGCGGGCGGGGGTCGGAATCGCCCCGGCCCCGGTCGTCTCGGTGGGCTTCGCCCTCAGCGCCGGACCGATCCAGTCCCGGTACGGACGGACCCTCCCGGCCGTGACGGGCATGCTCGCCATGGCCCTGGCCGCCGCCTGGTGGCTCGTCATGGTCAGCGGGGCACCGTCGTACTGGACGGCGATGTTCCCCGGGCTCGTCGTCATGGGCGTCTCCGGAGGGCTGTCCCAGGCCCCGCTGTTCGCCGCCGCCGGCACCCTGCCGCCGCAGCGGGCCACCACCGGCAGCGCCGTCCTGAACATGAGCCGCCAGGTCGGAAGCGCGCTCGGTGTCGCCCTCCTCGTCGCGCTGACGGCCTCCGACGAGAACGTACACGGGTTCGACCACGCCTGGGCGCTGCAGATCGGCGCGGGCGTCGTCGCGGCCGCCGTCCTGCTCCTCCTGCGCCCGCGCGCCAGCCGGGCCTGACCCGGTCCAGGTGAATGACCAGACGACAGAAAGAAAGGCACCGCCATGACTCAGGTCCAGCTCATCGCCCGCCACACGATCAAGTCCGGGCACGAAGACGAGGTTTTCGCTCTCCTGTCCGGATTCATCGGCGAGGCCCGGGCCGAACCCGGCAACCTGGCCTTCGACGCCTACCGCAAGGTCGGCGACCAGCGCAGCTACGTGCTGCTGGAACGGTACGCCTCCCGGGCAGCCCTGGCCGAGCACCGGGCGTCGCCCCACTTCACCACGGTGCTACTCGGCCAGATCGTGCCGCTGCTGGAGAGCCGCGCCATCGAGGAATACGACGTCCCGGAATAGCCCGCTGCCCGACCGCTCACTGAGGAGTTTCGTCATGAGTTTCCGCGACCTGCACTACGCGACAGACCCGCTGCTGCTTCCCAACGCCTGGGACGCCGGCTCGGCCATCGCGTTCGCCGAGGCCGGGTTCCGGGCCGTCGGCACGACCAGCTTCGGGGTCGGCGCCGCCTCCGGGCGTCCCGACGGCGCGCGCGCCAGCAAGGACGGCACCGTCCGCCTGGTCCGGGCCCTGGCCGGGCTCCCGGTCTACGTCTCGGCCGACATCGAGGATGGCTACAGCGACGATCCGGGCGAGGTCGCGGCCTTCGCCGCCGCCCTCGCGGCATCCGGCGCGGACGGGGTCAACATCGAGGACAGCACGGACGAGGCGCTGATCGACCCGGGACGGCATGCCGCCAAGATCGCGGAGATCAAGCGGCGGGCTCCCGGGATGTTCGTCAACGCCCGGGCCGATAACTACTGGCTCGGGCAGGACGCCACCATCCCGGCGGTGCTGGCCCGGGCGGCGGCCTACGCGGACGCCGGCGCCGACGGAGTCTTCGTCCCCGGGGCCGCCGACCCGGCTGACCTCGAGCAGCTCGCGGCGGGAATCCCGGTGCCGGTGAACGTACTGGCGGTCCCCCGTCTCACGCTCGCCGACCTGGCGCGGACGGGCGTCCGCCGGGTCAGCACCGGCTCGCTTCCCTACCGGGCGGCCATGGACGCGGCCGTCGCGGCCGCGGCCCAGATCCGCGACGGGGGCACTCCCCCGCCGGCGACGCCGTATGCGCAGGCCCAGGCGCGGCTCGCCAAGTACGCCGGGTAGCCACGACCGACGGCGAGGAATACGCGGTGCGGGCGGCCGGGGGGAGAACATCAGTGCCGCCCGCACCGCGAACTCAGGGACGGCCGAAGCGGGCGAAGTCGCCCTTCAGCACACCGCCGACGAAGGCGTGCCATTCGGCCGGGGTGAACTGCAGAATCGCGCCTCCGGGGTACCGGCTGTTCCGGACGCCGACATTGCCGGCTCCGAGGTCAGCGACCTCGACGCAATTCCCATTCGCGTAGCTAAGCGACGATTTGATCCAGTTGAGGCCGGGCGTCTCCTGGGGCATGACAGTCATTTGTCCTCCTGATGGGAAGGCAACCCGCTTATGCACTACCGGTAACTATAAAGAAACGCAATGTGATATGCAATAGGATTTCGGTATGTCAGTTTATGGAATTGCATTACGCAATTGCCCGAAATGGGATTGCGAATCGACGAGGGCCGGGAAACGCGGCGGCCCGGCCGACTGCGGGTGTCGGCCGGGCCATCTCGCGCCGGGTAAAGCCCTCTCCCAGGGCGCCGGGACTACGGCTTCGCCACCAGGGACCCGGCCAGGCCGAAGGGGCGGCCGGCGGAGCTGCCTTCGTCGGTCTGGATCTGCTTCACGGGAATTTCCGACGAGGTGGACGTATCCGTGGTCGCAGGGGCGGTCCCGGTGGAACCGGCCTGGAGGCCGGTGGAGCCGCCTGTGCCGCCAGAGGCGGAAGAGGCGGAGGTCGCCGCCGCGGTCTGCTGGTTCGGACCGCAACTGACTTTGCCGCCGGTCAGGGTGACCGCCTTGAAGGTGTTGATGCTCACCGAGAGACTTCCGACCTCCGCCGATGCCGCGGGTCCCTTCCCGGCCCCGCTGTCAGTCCCGGGAGTGAACGACACCGAGATGGAGACGCCGGGAATGTTCGCGAACGACAATGCCCCGTTCCCATATTTGGCAAGCGGCTCCAAGGCGTCGCCGTTCGTGCCGATTGCCCTGGGACCTCCGATCACCGACTTGCCCTTATCCAGAAGGTCCACCGTCCCGGACCCGATTGACCGCGAGATCTTGAAGGTGCTCCCCGGTCCGCCGGCCGGGCCCGCCGTACACGTCGCCGCCGGGCCGGTAATGCCCAGCACGATGGTGTAATCGTTCAGAGGATCCGGAAGGGAATTGGCGACGATACTGAGGTCCGTCCAGTTCCCCACGCCGGAATTCGCCACGGTCAGAACCTTTTTGAGGTTCAGCCGGAGGTCGAGGGGCGCTGGCCGCTGCCCGCAGGCGCCGGAGAAAGCGGCCGAGCAGGCGGTGGAGACGCCGTTGGAATAGACCTGGGCATGCGTGGTCAGCAGGTCGAGGTCATGCGTGGCGGCGATGGTTCCGAGGCCGTTGGGGAGATCCTTGTGATTGATGCCGGACATGGTGCCCGCCGAGGGATGGGCGTCCGTGGCGGTGGACGTGTTGGCAGGCCCGGCGGGACCGTCGCCGACGTTGAGGGATCCGGCAGTGGCCGAGGAGGTCGAGGCGTAGGTGGCTGGGGCGGCACTGGCGGTGGCGGCCGAGGCTACCAGGGCCGCGCCAGAGGCAATGGTCAGGCTCAGGAAGGCCGTTCCCTTTCTCAGTTTCATATCCGCTACCTGCTCTTTCACTGTTGGTGTTTCCCCGGATATCCACGAGCCTCGATAGCTCGAATCAGATAACAAACACCAATGACGTTAGATCTGGCAGCAACACCGCGCAAGGCCAAACAGCACCTTGGCTAGGAATAGCAATCAGACACATATATCAGCAGCACTGATCACTATCTCTGCCCCCTGGGGAAATCATCAGCAACAGAAGGAACAGCATCGCTCGCTGATGGATGAACGGGAAAGAACGGTGATGGACAGTCAGCGAAGACCCGTTCGGAATAAAAATGGGTTCTGGGTGTTCAGGCGGTTTCCGGAGGGCGAGAGACCGACAGTTCCGGCGGGGTTCCCCGGTACGGTTCAATTTCCACCAGGGCCAGCTGGCCCGTACAGCCCTGGCTCAGGGACGAGGACGGACGGTCGGCGGTCAGGACGTTGGGGTTGCCGTGGCGGCAGAAGCCCGGGTCGGCCGGGTCCGGGTCGTACCAGGCGCCGGTGGACAGCTGGACGACGCCGGGCCGCACCGCGTCGTCGACGGACAGCCCGGCCAGGCAGGAGCCCCGGCCGTTGAAGATCCGGACGAGGTCGCCGTCCCGCAGGCCGCGCGCGGCCGCGTCGCCGGGGTGCATCCGCGCCGGCTCCCGACCGGCGACCTTCGCCGACTGGCTGTGGTCGCCGATGTCCAGCTGGCTGTGCAGCCGCGTCCGCGGCTGGTTGGCGACCAGTTGCAAGGGAAAACGGTCCGCGGCCGGGGAACCGAGCCACTCCTCCGGCTCGAGCCAGACCGGGTGACCGGGGACGTCGGCGTACCCGTAGCCGTCGATGGTCCCGGAGAAGATCTCGATCTTCCCGGTGGGCGTGACGAGCGGGTGCTTGTCCGGGTCCCGGCGGAAGTCGGCGAACGCCACCTGCGGGTCGCCGCTGGCCAGGGGCAGCTCGATGCCGTCGCCGGACCAGAAGTCGCCGAAATCCGGAACCGGCTCGCGGCCCAGCGCGGCGATGGTGTCCTGCCATTCGCCGTACAGGTGCCGCAGCCACTCCATCGCGGTGCGGCCCTCGGTGAAGTCCTTGCCGACGCCGAGACGCTCCGCCAGGGCGGAGAAGATCGCGTAGTCGTCGCGGGCCTCGCCGTGCGGGCGGGTCAGGGCGGGCATGGGGAAGAACATGCGGTCGTTCTGCCCGGAGCCGAAGTCGTCCCGCTCTATGGTCATGGTCGCCGGGAGGACGATGTCCGCGTGCCGGGCGGTCGCCGTCCAGAACGGGTCGTGGACCACGACCGTCTCCGGGCGGGTGAAGGCCTCGCGGAGCCGGGCGAGGTCCTGGTGGTGATGGAACGGGTTGCCGCCGCACCAGTAGACGAGCCGGATGCGGGGGTAGGTCAGGCGCTGGCCGTCGTAGTCGAATTCCGCGCCGGGGTTCAGCAGCATGTCCGCGATCCGGGCCACCGGGATGAACGCGGAGACACCGTTGCGGCCCTGCGCCAGGCGCGGCAGGCCGGCCCGCAGCGCGGGCTCGCCGACCGCGGCCGTGGACCCGTAGCCGTGGCCGAAGCCGCCGCCGGGCAGGCCGATCTGGCCGAGCATGGCCGCCAGCACGACGCCGAGCCAGAGCGGCTGCTCGCCGTGGCGGGCGCGCTGCAGCGACCAGCTGACCGTCACCATGGTGCGGGCCCCGGCCATCTCCCGGGCGAGGTCCCGGATGCGCTTCGCGGGTATCCCGCTGATCGCTTCGGCCCAGGCGGGATCCTTGACCGTCTGGTCGGCCGCCTGTCCCCGGAGGTAGCGGGCGAAGCGCTCGTAGCCGACGGTGTAGCGGTCCAGGAACGCGGTGTCGGCCAGGCCGTCGGCGTCGAGGACCTGGGCGAGGGCGAGCATCAGGGCGGCGTCGGTCCCGGGCCGCGGGGCGATCCATTCGGCCTCCGCCTCGGCGGGGGTGTCGTCGCGCAGCGGGGTCACGGACACGAAGCGGCAGCCCCGCTCCCGGGCGTCGGCGATCCAGCCGCGGACGTGATGCTTCGACACCCCGCCCACCGACACCGCGGCGTTCTTCGGCGACAGCCCGCCGAAGGCGACCACCAGGTCACTGTGCTCCGCGATCACGGACTTGGACGTGGCGTAGGTCAGCAGCCGCCAGAGGTGGTCGATCACGTAGGACAGGAACATGTCCGAGACGCCGAGGCTGTAGCTGTTGACGTGGCGCACGTAGCCGCCGAGGCAGTTCAGGAACCGGTGCACCTGGCTCTGCGCGTGATGGAACCGGCCCGCGCTGGCCCAGCCGTAACTGCCGCCGTAGACGGCTTCGGCGCCGTGGTCGCGGTAGACCCGCCGGAGTTCCCCGGACAGGAGGTCGAGCGCGGTGTCCCAGGACACCGGCACGAACGGCTCGTCGCCGCGCCCCGGGGCACCCGGACCATGCTCCAGCCAGCCCTTGCGGACATGCGGGCGGTCGATCCGGGCCGGATGATGCTGCGCGGAGGCGACGTTGCCGATCAGCGGCATCGGCTCCGGATCGTGACGCCACGGACGGACCTCGGTCAGCCGCTCACCGTCGCTGGCAGCCTCGAACGTTCCCCAGTGGGTGAGATGCACGGCCATGCCGTTCATCTCAGCCGACACGGCCCTCGAATTCAAGCGGGTTTACGGGGCCGCGGCGGCGGTCTACCCGCGGTGGGGCTGGGGCGGGACGGCCATCCCGGGGGCGGGCTCTGGCGGCTGCGGGGCGGGCTGGGCGGCCTGGGCGAAGACGAGCGTGTCGCCGTCGAGCACGCCAGAGGCCGCGAGAGGCGCGTCGGCCCGGATCAGCCGCTGCCGTTGCGGCTGTCCTGGCCTCTGCGGGGCATGGTGGGTCACGACGGACGACGCCGGATCGATGCCCAGGTCCGGGCCGAGATGGGCGGCCAGGTCCCGGGGAGTCGCGTCCGAGCGTGCTCCCACGTCGGCGCTCCGGCCGCCGGGCCCCGTGACGGTCAGGAGAATCACGCGCGCGTCGTTCATGAGCGTGTCCTACTCCTCGTCCAGGACGCACTGGATGAGCCGGGGACTGGAATGCCCGGACACGAGCATTCCCCGGCCCGGCGGCAGGACCCGGGCGGTCATCGCCGCGGCGGGCGGGCCGTCGTCCGGCCGGCCGGACAGGGCCAGGACATGGTCGGCGACCTCCCGCAGGCGCTGCACGAAGGGCTCGCTAGCCGACGGCTGGCCTCCCGTTGCCCGCTGGGCGAGGATAACGCTCAGCCCGATGTCGGGCCCCTGGCCGAGGAAGTCGGTCAGCAGGCCGAGCAGACTCCCGGCCGGACTGGCGAGCAGGTCGTAGTCGTCGATCAGGAGGACATGCCGGGGGCCGGCGGGCGGCCGTCCGCCCCGGGGTTCCTCCGGTCCCGCGTCGGCCGGGACGTCCCGCGCGCGCAGTTCCCCGATCAGGTGCATCACCAGGCTCTGCACCGCGACCTCGCCGGAGGCGTACCGGCCCGCGGCCGGATGCTCCGCCAGGCCGGTCAGGCCGCGCCGCGGGTCCACGATGTGCAGGGTCAGGCCGCCGTGCCCGGCGGTGTCCTGCTTCAGGAGGTGGCGGGCGATGCGGCGCAGCAGCGTGGTCCGGCCGGAACCGGAGTCCCCGGAGACGAGCAGGCGGGCGCCGGGGGCGGCCAGGTCCACCCGGACCGGCTGGCCGCGGAATTCGGCGACGCCGAGGAGGAAGCGGCCTTCCCCGCCGCTGTCCCCCGCGTCCGCGCCGGTGATCCGGAACGGCAGCGGCACGATCTCGGGAGCGCGGGCCCCGCCGCCCGCGGACGTGATCTCCGCGAGCGCCGCGGCCAGGTCGCCGGGGCCCGGCTGGTGCCGCAGCGACGGCAGCGCCATCTGCAGCAGGCACCCGTCGCCGGTCAGTCCCCGGCCCGGTGTCCCGGACGGGACCAGGGCGGCCGCCCGGCGGCCCGCGAGGGACTCCCCCGGCTGGGCCAGGCACAGCTCCCACCGGGTCCCGAGCGCGTCGAGCAGCTCGGGCCGGATGTCGGTCCACCGGGTGACGGAGAGGATCACGTGCAGCCCGTGGGGCGTTCCCGCGGCGGCGAGCCCGGCCAGCTCGTGTTCCAGATCCGGCGCGGTCCGCCGGAGCGCTCCCGCGTCGTCGACGACGAGGTAGACGTCGGGCCACTCCGCGTGCTTCGGGGGCTGCCCGGAGGCGGCGCGCTCGCTGAGCAGGGCGCGCAGTTCCCGGAACAGCCGGGCCGCCGTCTCGGGCTCTCCCGGCCGGGCCACGGTCCCGACGTGCGGCAGCGAGGCGAGCCCGGACAGGTCTCCGCCGAGGTCGAGGCAGTAGACGTGGCGGCGGCTCGCGTCCGCGGCCGAGCAGAGCGCCAGCACGAGGGAACGCAGGAACGAGGACTTGCCCGTTCCGGGCGCGCCCGCCAGTCCGAGGCTGGCGCCCGGCCCCCGGGGCGAGTACCACAGGGCCTCCTGGACCTGCTGCTCCGG
>Ga0131853_10014570_pt1 | contig 14415 bp, 10 predicted proteins | sample TergutLab28metaG_FD_92764 | JGI IMG/M metagenome (GOLD analysis project Ga0131853, IMG submission 92764) | Labiotermes labralis P1 segment gut microbial communities from Petit-Saut dam, French Guiana - Lab288 P1 (version 2) (version 2) | ecosystem: Host-associated > Arthropoda: Insects >... | reverse complement strand
GTGCTCTCTTTGCAGTCGCTGGCATGGTGATTCTGGCTACCACAGTTGTAACATGAAAGTTTAGGTGGAGGAACAACAGTGGAATAAGTTACAACTGGAGTTGGTATGAACTGGGTTGGAGGGGGTGGAGGAGGAGTCTGATGCCCATGGTACTGGTATACCAGTTCTCCATTTGGAAATGGGTAAGCAGGCTGGATGTAACTTCCATGTGGAAAACCAGGGAAAATAGAACAAGTGGTTCGCAGTCTTGGAAAATGTGCATGTGGGAGATAAGCCGTGGCTGGGGTGTAAGGCACATTGCTACTGGCACCTGATATGTCACCTGGTCGGGGTGGAGGATTGTTCCCACTGCTGCTTCCAGAATACTGAGGTGGCAGAGGCTGGGAGGCAGAGTTCACTGTAGTGTATGCCACATTAGCATGTGAAGGTACTTGGACTATTTCAGAGGGCACTAAGAACATTTTCCTCTCTTCATGTTGGGGAGGTGGATGGGAGATGCGAGGAGAAGGTGGTACCACTTGGGCACCATTTACAGCAGGACCATCACGTCGGCAACTGGGTAGTGTTTTATGATTTCCCTCCAATATCACTGTAGAGGGGTTAGGGACACGACCTCGAGGTAAGGTTTGTAGTCCAGGGGGATTTGCTTTGTTCCTCCCCAGTCCACCAGGCAAGTGAGGTCTACTGCTGGCATTACTGTTGGCACTGTTCTGCAAAGGCTGCTGCTGATGAGTATTCCCTCCCTCTTCCATTCCTAACCCACCCTTCTCAGATGATTCTGGTAATCTTCGCTCCTTTTCTGCACATTCATCACATCCTGGGCTCCACCTTTCTCCTCCACCAGCCTCTTTCCCCATGTACGCTAACACAACAATAAAGAAGAGTTTCAAAGAAATTAAAATTACAATCTTTACAGGAGGACTGCAGTCCTCTCAGACATAATGTAGTCTGGCAAAAGTATATTAATATTTCACAAGATCCTGCAGCCTTCAGCATTCATCTACCATTATAACAGACACAGCAGAACCCCTCAAATGGTAAACTTCTACCAGAATACAGATCATCACACTAAAGAAGATTGTATTCTTCATAGTAACATGAGAACATCATAACTCAAAGCTTTACACATTCCACACATGCATCATAAACCACATTTCTTACCTCTACCATCCCAATGAGGAGCTGCAGGCACTGATGGGGTGTCTGGAGGAGACTGACTTGTACTTGAGCTACCTGAGGCACTGCTACTATTGGAACAGTGCCGACTTGCATCATCATCATCTAAATTCAGTGTTTGCAGGTGGTTTTTCATGCAATAGAATTGCTGGGGTTGACCATGGTGGTAACGACCAGGAGCTGCTGAGGAAGAGACTGGTACAGCAATGCATGTGTTACATGGAGCAACCTGTGATGTTGTCAGTAGCTGTGGTGGAGGCTGGGGGAACATCACATGGCCACCCTCCAGAGAGACAGCTGGGTACCTCCTTATTACATGACCAGCACTCTGACTCTTCCTCTCATGGGACTGCACACAAATATGTTCAACTTTATTATAATCACAAGGTCATAAGTTCCATTACTGCTATGAAGACAGCCTTGTCATACATACACATGGCAGTACCAAAATCTAACAAGTATATCACAATACTTCAATGAAATAAGCCTAATGCTCGGTTGAAGAACACAGTGTGGTATTACTTGCATTAGAGTTCAAATATCAAATGAAAAAGCAGCAGAATTATAAGAAAGCTTTCTGCAGTGTGTCTAATACACATGAACAATACTGTGTACTATACAGATGTTACAGAAAGAACTTCCACGGACTGACACCCACCAAATGTTAATACTGTTATGCTCCTGCATACAGTGGCCTGTCATTTGGTTCACAAGAACTCTGGTAACAATAAACTTCACTAACAACAAGTACTTGGTGTGATTTACCCAGACCAGTGGCAGCAGGAGGGAAATACAATAACAGACACAAAGGCAGCCATTCCCAACATCCATGGGACTTCTTTCTGTAGCCTCAGTATAGGGTCATACAAGTCTGGTCCCAGTGCTATAAGCCATTATACACTGTATAATGTTCCTGCATGATTAAGTCTCTATCATGTACATATGATTGGTCGGCAAGGGACATCCTTTAATTGATTTGATTGCACAGACACACAAATCATGTTGCTGGGCAATGATCTGTACTATTTTCAGCACAGCCATAAAGAGAGTGTATAAAACATAAATCTTAATCCATCTGGGACAGATTTTCAAGAAGTCTGTATATGATACATCTTACATGTTTTGCAGTCTAGTTCAGCTTTACTTAATGTGCAAGCAGAATTCATGACATTACAATAAAAATGATTTACTTCTCAAACACGTGCTTAAATTCAACTGGTGAACTACAGTGGAACCATGCAGAAGCACAACACAGCATTAAACCTGTTATTATGGTGTGGTTTAAAGAATTAATACAGACCAAATATTTTAATCAGTAAACCAAAGTATCTGAAAAACATGCTGCTTTAAGGAAAAAAGATGCCTCTCGAAAGTCAAAGTCCAGGAAAATATGTTTTCAAAACAAATACTGGGATACCTGAAACCTTATTCTTTTCCTACGGAAAAGTCTGACAGCAAAGAAAACAGGTACTATATATTACCAGTATTAGGTAAGTTATCTATGTGCACATCATTAAGGCACATGGAGGAGTATAGGCATAGCTCCATTCATTCTTAACCTTGGCACTACACAGATGTAAGTAATCAGCTTCATGCTCCAGCTATTTTAACCCCCCCCCTACAGCCCCCCTTACCCATTGAAAGGGAAGACAGATGGGCCCCAAAGCCAGTCTGAACTATTTGAGACAAGAAAAATTCCTTGTCCCAGTCAAGAGTCCTCAGATCCTCAGCCTGTAGCCTAGTTACCACACTCACAACCCTAGCCGGACTCACAAATAAGCAGTTTCAATGAGAATACACAGCTGACATGTCACATTCGTGTTTATATTACTACACATTAATGTTGGAAAATACTGGAATGAGATGTTAACTGGATACAGAAGTAATACTAATATGCTGCAGACAGCTGTTTTATGCTGGATCTTTAAACTGACAAACCACAATGCAAAAGGAAATCCCACTTTTCAATTCAGACAGACTGTAACATGACCAAGAACTGAAGTTTACCATTAAAAAACCAGAATCTTAAATGACCATGAATAAAATACAGTGATACCTCGGCTAACGAAGATAATTCATTCCGGAATCACATTTGTTAGCCAAAACACACACAAACAGACAGAAAAGATAAGCTCCTGGAATGGCCCGACCATTCATGTTTGCTGCTTTATGTTAGCACGCACATCCACTAAAACATTTGTTAGCCGAGTCCGAAAAACAATGAAAAAAATCTTCGTTAGAAGGGTCACTCGTTAGCCGAGGTATCACTGTAATTCACTTTGGTTTGTTGGTGCAAAATGTACTGTAGATGTGAAAAATCAAATCTCATTCCTTGGATGACTGCTGAATCAAACTGAAAAGAATAGCAATCAGGTTATTAACCATGAAACCCACAGACAAGAAAAAAAAAAAGTTCTTCACAAAAAATATGGAAATCAACAGAACCTCATCCACTGCCCAGGAGACCAACCCATTAACCTGGTGCAGACAACAAATCAATCTTCATGACATTAAATGAGTACAGTCTATTAATTACTCAAGTTAAGAACCTTGACACCATTGGGCTTTCAATCTCCAGCCAGCCATGCAAACCTATGTACACATACATCCAATTGTACCACATGTAGAAGTTCGTTAGGTTCCACTGTGTCTGACAAAACCATCATTAACAGCAACCCTCCACCGGGAAGGTAGGTAGCTGCCGTACCTGGTGTGGACTCTACTCTCTCACTGTGTGACTTATAACAGCTAAAGGCAAGTGAGTTTCTGGGCAGGGCCAAACTCCCCACAGTCGCCTGCCCGATGTCTCAGCCCCTGAGACAAAGCAACACAACATCTGGCCAGCTGCATACCATATATTTTGCACATCAATATAAATAAGTCCAACTTTTATTTTACCTGAAGAAATGAGGATATCAAAATAGTATCCTTTCCAAAACATAGGGTATGCAAGATTTGGCTTCTAAATAAATTTTCAGATTTTCATGGTGGTATCTGTTTAGGATACACCCTTGTGTGTTGTGTCACCATGCAATCTTGCAGTTGCTGGCAATTTTGGGGGTACATGCTGTCTTCAACTCTGAAGATGGAGGCAGCACGTTCCACTTAAATGTCAGCTTCCACCAGCAAGACTACAAAGTATCACAAATTGGAAGACCATACTCTGGAATTAGCAAATTAGCTAGTGCTTCAAAACTCATTCCATGATATGTTGCCTCACGAAGAGAATGCAAGGACAACAATTTCAAAGTAAAGTAATTACAATAATTAGCAGTGTAAGGTAATGTTTCACATCAATTATTCAAAATGATGATACCAAGCTGCTGCAGACACCAAACTGATGAAATGTCTCTCACATATCCAGACTCCTCTACATCTCTCACAATGTAATACATATACGTAATTCAAGCCCCCACAAATAATGATCAGTGGTTACCTGCTCCACTTCAGCTGTTGCATCCTGTTTCTTCTTGCATGTGGTTTGCACTGGTTCTCTTTTATCGATACTGCACACTCCATTGGTGCTTTGAATCTTACTCATAATTTTTCTTAACTGCACTATGGCACTGCTAGGTAACCCTAAATCCTTCAGGTCCTCATCCCCCATACAATAAAGCTGCAAACAGGCAGAACATTTGAAATATAAAACTTTAACTAGTAACTGACTGCAAATGTCTAGGGTTAGGTAGATAAGAAAAATATCTGGATCTCAGACAAAGTGACACAAAAATTCGGTGAGAAAGGCATGTATTATTCATGAGACAGAAACAAAAGTTTAAAGTAGAAAATTTTAAGGAAAGGGAACACTCAAATACCCAGGTGTATATGGGAATATTAAAAAGAAATAGGATGGGTGAATTCACAACATAATTAAGAAACTCAAGATAGGAACCCATTCCAATAACTTGTAAATATACGAAGGAACCTACAGGATTCATAAAATGCTCAATACTGCTTAATTTGTTCAGTAACTAATACTTTAACTAGAACTGTGCTTGATGGAGCTGGTTTTGATTAAATGGGTTATATGCTTAACAGCAAGCTATGACATACAACCTACCTGATCTATTTTATAGTTCTGAAGGTTCTGGTAACTGGGCAACTCTTTGACCAATGTTTCTCTGAAAGAATCCTGAATCTCCATGCTACTCTTTCTGGATATATTCTTGTGCTGCTGCTGTGAAGGTTGTGTGATCACACTGGTGTCCACACAGTTTTGTCGAAGAGCAGCAGCACTGGAGAGAGAACCATTCGTATCACCACGGCGATTATAACACAAAATTTTTGAAAAATTCTGACTCCAATCTGGTCCTGGCACTGCTGGCTGTGTCATAGCTGATGGTGGAAGTGGTGGCTGCATTCGTGCAGGAGAACCAGCACGGCTAGGAGACCCTGACTGAGACGGTGAAGACTGTCGGCTCACATGAGGTGATGATAGGTATGCTGAAACTTCACCAGCACCTTGTACTTCTGCTGGTAATGTTCCACATAAGCCAGTCATCACCAAGGGACTCATTCCACTGTGCCAAGGGACAGATGGTAATGGCTGATGACCAGGAGATGGAAATGCAACATGTACATAGCCAGTTGCAGTTAGCTGCTCTGGAGGCAGGGCAAGACCTGGGGGAACACTCAGTCCAGGAGGTATTGAACTTTTTCCTTTGTTAACTTCTCCTGCTGTAAAAGATATGACAAAAAACGTGAATGTGGTTCTTTTTAATAAAGCACAGCTTCTCAGAACAAAACTTACAGAAAACATATCGGGTTATCAAAAATCTGAAATTATTTCCTTCTACTAACACACAACGCACATGCATTAACACATTACTTCCTCCTGCCAGACTCCTTGAATCTGTCTACTGAATTCCACAGTCTTCTTTTAAGACCATTCAAAGAAATGCTTAAATATATATTAGTCACACACATTCATTTGTTTATGATTCATTTACTGATGCTATCGCTTGTTACTCCAAACACAGCAGGGTATGACTTTCATAACTTTTTCAATTCATATAAATACATACACATATATACACATTCACAGATCCACCATCTGCACAAGTTGGATTGAATATGGAATTCATCATGAAAAGAGCTGAATTGCAATATGCCTTCAAATCAAAGCAATAAGTTACAAAATTACATAATATAGATAAAAATATAACAAAAAAAAAAGATCATAAGCACACAATAGTTCAAAACAGCATATGCATTACAAAATAGTGAAACAAGTAAAATATGAATATTCATACATTCACATTGTAAAATTAAGTACAATTACAAACATAAAAAAAAAACAGAACACAAATATAAAATTCCTTAGTGAAATATAAGGCATCTTTAACAAGGAAATCTCTGTAACAAAGTCTTGAAAATATATATATTTTTGTGAAATTTAAATATATTTTGTGGAAGTTGGTTGAATATTTTAACAGATGAGTAGTGGACATCTCTCTGTATTCAGGAAAGTCTTACCAAAGGTATATGCGGTTTATTTTGCTGCCTTGTGTTCATACCAAGAAGAGAGGCGTTAAGTTTGGTAAATGTGAGGATTTTTTAACATCAAATATAGTGTCAAAATTTCAAACTGAATTCAGCAATAAAGATTAACTTTTAATTGCAGGTGATCCAAGTTGCTTTGGCAAGTTATAGGCACAAAATATTACACGTGTGTATATAATTTCTGAAATATTCACCAGCTGAATGTGATGGTGGCACTGTAATACCAGGGCAGTGACCAAGTACACCATCTTGCTGCTGACGTTCTTTAGAGGATGGACAAGGTGCACAGGCCTGCATAATGCAAAAAAGAAACACATCATTACAAATTTTAATCTATTTCTATACAAAACATACACACACATAACTTCCGGGCTCAGAAGTGGTGACCTACTTGCAAACTCACCTAACTTCTTAATTAAATGTACTAATCACACATCGTCTTATTTACGAATTAAACCTTCTTCTTTAAGTAACCTTACCTGTACGGGGGGTTTGACATATAGTACGCTGATGCCAATTTGATGTTCGGCTGCAAACATTTTTTCTTCACCTTGAAGCTTGACCAGTATATTACCAATAACTGCTTTCTGTTCATATGAGAAAGCTGGGTGATTTAAGGCAAGTGTATACAGTAGTAACAGTTCTTCTAGTGGGTTTTCATCAGAAGATGATCTCTTCGTGGCAATTTCACTGCTATCAAAGTTTGCTAGGATCTTGTACAAAGAATTAGAACACGCATGATTACACGATTTCAACAGGGATACAAATAACGCTAATTTTCTCCGAGTTCTCTTATCACTAATGCACTGTAAATCAGACAACTTTGAACAATTATTAGCTCGAATTTCGGTATCCCTTAGCTCATGAAAATCTCGCTTCCCGAGGTCCTCTAAACATGTGCCGAGAAACCGTAATTCAATTGGAAGGCACATATTCAACAAACTACACATTACATCAACACGTTTGGAGCTAGATAAATCTTTAAACCATGTCACAACATCTTCTTTACACACCATTTCCAGAACACATTGATACTATTTGGTTTATTTCTGCTGAAACAGAGGATTTACGGATTTTTCGTACTTTTATACACACACGATTCTACAAGGCTAGACCTCTCCTGTTAGTCCCATGTAGCTTCGCGATTGCTATCGATACATTAAGTAATAGAATCGATCCGCCATAATCGTTCAGTGGCGTCATTTTCGAAAACACATTTGACGCAAAATTATTGTGCATTCGTTACATATGTAGTTGCATATTTTGTGTTTTTTTATATATATATTACAAATCAGATCTTATTGTATTTCAAGGGTTGGTACATTTATTGGTAATAACTTCTAACAAATATTCGTACACTTAATAGTGACGATCCCTTAAATGACATCTGTGTAATACATGTAATTTGCTGACTATTAACACAGCCACGATTATGTACGTTCGTGTGCACGGTCAAGTTCAAAATGTTACAATTGAAGATACTTTCGTATAACAAATACAATTAAACATTTTGTTACGTGGTTTATTATATTTCAGTTATGCATTCAGGTATTTTGACAGATTATTTACAAAGTCCTTCTCTATGCTTCTAAAATTTCATGTTTATGCACAACAGAATAAAATGCAGTAACTTTTCTCACTTAAAGGAAAATTCATATAGACACTGATTATAAAGTAAAATATGAGTTACATTTATTACAAATCCACATCTGTACCCAGTCCAAACAAAAACAATTGTGCTTTAATTGTCCTTCTCCCAATTAAGATACTGGAAATATTCAGTAATGAAGCAAACATAGTACTAAGTATCCAAATAATTTTCTTCATAATGGACTGGAAAAGAAGAATGACACATGACATGTAAATATTGATAAGAATTTATTTCTCATATTTATAGCCCTCTATAAGGAACAGAAGTACTCATGTATCCATTCCACTGCTAACAAGACAAGGATAGAGTCATCACTACACCGGTGTAACATCATCAAATAAGGTATGTACTAACTTCATTAGGTCTTAGAAGTAGAGTTCTGTGATTGTTATTAGAAAGTGTGATTGTTTTCTACTTCTTTTTCTTCTACTGGCACCAAAAAAATTTGGCCTTTTCAACTATTTCCTCTTCACTGATAATGTGATGCTCTATGCTGAAGTATTCTGTAGCATATAAATTTTATGGAGAAGTTTTAACACAACTGTGTATAAGTGTGTGGAAGATTCTGAATTTCATATCATACTTTCTGTTAATCTTCAGGTTTAGCACAGCACATTATGCACACAATTATGTAGCATCACTATATTTCCAGTCACACATTTCAAGATCTGCTGCAGAATTACGGAAGCTCCAGCTGTAATGTATGGCTCCATATTCCAGTGACAGAGATAGCACTATCATAATAAGTCAAACAACTTAAAATACTATGCTTTATTTTCCCCCAAATAAGACTTTTTAAAACATGATTAAATGATCCTTTCACAAATCATTTATTTCCAAACTCTTGTTTGTAAGTAACTGAAAGTGTGCTGGAACAAAATTTATCAAAGCACTTGATGTAACAGGATAGTACCTTACCCCTTGACCAGGAGTGCACAAAATTTCCCAGTCTCAGAAGCCACCTCAAAATTCTAGGCACCAGAAGATTGTCATGAGGACACACTGACGACCCACAAATATTACGTTGCACCATGAAAAATTGTTGTGCTGGCAAACCTGACCTTCATAATAATGTATCATTGTACACAGATAGAGGTTTCTTATTACTCATTTACCTGAAGGGGTAGACACCATATTTAATGGCTGATAGCTCCTTAGCTCCTCAAGATATTCCCAGGTCTTTTGTAACACAACCAGAGAATTCGTTACCTTGTTCGCAGGAATCCATCAATGGTGCCTATTCTGAGCCAGATGAATCCAGCACACACCCTCCCATCTTCCTTCCTTAAGGAACACACATTTTAATCTGCTCCAGTTTAAAAAGTCCATCAAAGTGCAAGTTCCTGCACTGAATTTTATAAAATAGGATTTTTAGGGTGAGGATTTGTTAGCTGCTTCCCTATCCCTAAGCTCAAGGACAACATCTTGTCTGCCATCTGATACTCATAATACAATCACCATATCTTATGGCTTTCTCTTCCATCTGCGATCTGAGGACAAACCACACCATAGTGATAGGGGATGCTATATTAACTACAGGGTCCGAGCAACACTGCACTATCAATATCACACATTCATTTTTGCCCACTTATACAGCCATCATCATGTAATTGTACAAATTCGTAAAAATAAAGTTTTAATGATGCTTATTAGTTATGTTAGCTGTATCCACTATGTACCCACATATACCAAGCAGAACTATGGCCATCAACAAATCAGGGCACTTCAAACAACACACATCTGGAGCAAAGCAAAGAATTTCTACAGCCCATTCCAGTTTTTACCATTCTTTTCTAATTATTACTATTCCACAATTTAGAATAACAATCAAAATACCAAAATATCATAGAGATTATCTGTACAGAGGAGGTCTCTTCCTAAAATACATTTGTTTTTAAGAATTTGTATGACTACTTGATGATGACTGTGTAAGTCAGTCAAACCATGTTGCAGTAGATATATAGAATGCATGACATTCATAATGTTGTGTTACTCAGTCCCTGTAGTCAATACAGATTTGACAAACACAACAAGATGAAGATACGATTAGAGAGGCATTTAAATGGGCCCTCCTCACACAGAGCATACAGACACACTAATCTAATACACAAATCCGCATTACAAAAATCTAGATTCAAAAGTCAAAAAATAAAACTGCTATTAGCAAGCAAATTAAGTTACACTCGAGGCCACAGGAAACTCCCTTCCATTGCTCCCACATCATTTCACTTCCTCTCCCGTGTACAGCTTTACACATTCCTTCGGTTGCCTAGCAATTCCATCTACAAAATGCTTTTGGTGATACCCTTTGCAAAATTATTTAGGTGCTTTGAGCTGGCTGAAATAGGTCCTAGGCAGCTTGCAGGTAATACAGTAGCAGGCTGAAAGTGGGAAAACTTAAAACCAATTATCCATGAGCCTGCTTTCCATGGCTTCAGTATAGTTAATAAACTCCCCATACTTTATGGAACCCAAAGGATCATTACCACACTCATAACAACCCCTAGACTGTTGCACTGAGGAACATGTCAAACCTGTTTTATAAAAAAAGGCTAACTACCACCCTGAGCTAAATTGAGATATGTGCAGCCAATCATTCAAATACTGGTACTCAATGATCTGAAAAATAATAATATATTCACATTCAAGAATGACCAACATAGGTGGGGGATATTCTGTCTCTCAAAGCATTTGCTGTATGTTGAATGGAGCCATTTTCTTGCTTCTCCCACAAAATTAATATTTTGTGAGTCTTCCTCTATTTACAAAACAGGGACAATGGAAAAACATACTTTTTGTTATGGTGTGGAGTTTTAGACTACTAGGTAATCCTCAGGTTAAAGGACCACCACTTGTCAACTGTGTATGACTGCTTATTCAATACATTCAAAACTTCTCTCGCCTATCTCCTCCACCCACTGCAACTACTGACAACACATAATGGAAAAGTATTACAACATAATAAGTATCATGAAGGATACTGATGGATTTGCTTGCATTTACTTCTCCAGTTCCATGCTATGGTAACAAGAAAACACCATGACATACTGGGGTGTAATTTATAACAAATTACTGAGCAGATTTCCTTAATTCTGGCTCCACACAGTAATAAGAACCCAATGAAAGTTGAAACTTTGGTGCACAATCATAAACATGACTACTTCCCACCATCAAACTTTAATCACCACTGTTAACATTCATTTTAAAGTTTGAGCGAAGTACAGATATTAATTTTTCCTTTAATATATTCCACTTGTTCACAGATAATAAACAGTAAAACCAACAAATGTTTGTCAACAAAACATAAATTCTATATATTGCAGTTATGTACTCTCCCTTTGAAGAATCTCTAACTGGTGGATATGGATTTGATTAGCAGTGATAAATCTCTGGCAATTCATCTGTATTGTATTAGAGTACCACAAAAAATCCAACAATTGACATCACCACAGCAAAAATTCTTAGCTATCAACAGACACATGGATCATATGTTGGTTTTATTGTGATACTAAAACATGACTGGGAAAAACTGCCTTAAAAAAAGAGAACAAAAAGCAATTATAAAAATAAACTTTCTACAGTAATTTATTGCACAGAGTAACTTTTGAGTTCTGCACTTGGTTATCTATAACATTCTCAAACAGACGTGGAACTTCCGCGTCTATAGAAGCAACTAGACATGTTTCAGATTTCAATGCAACACAATCTAATGTGTGGTTACATTAATCATATGCTACACAGTTTGTACAGTATCATTTTTGGGCAGCATTGTCACGAAATGCTAGCAATGCAATAATAATAATAAAAATAAGGGCTCAATGGGTATGGGAGAGGTAGTACCTTTGTAAGGGGTTGACCCTGCACTGGTCCTCACCAGCCCAGGTGTGCAGCAGTGCAACTTGAGGCACCAGCCACTCACATCCCTGCACACAAGACAGTCCGTGCGTGGTGAGTAACTACATCCGACCAGAGGTGAGCCTGTTTAAACGGAATATGGCGGATCTAGAGGAGTAAACCTCGAAAAAAATTCCCTAGTCCAAGGTGTACACTACCGTGCTGAGGGACTACAGATGCATCTGCGGTGGGGGGTAAGAAACCGAGAACGGTGAACTGTGAGATGTGGCGACCCTCGGATTCAAGCAGCCTTACTGCAGCAGGCGGGGCTATACTGCAGTGGACAGAAGACATCCCCAGCTACTCGTGGCACAGAGATGATGATTAGAAAACAAAATTGTAATACACAACCAGGAAGAAGGAAAGAGCAGAGGTCCTCTGACAGCACTTAGGAGAATGGTAACCAAACGAGGAAATTCAAAACGGACCACCTGAAAGTCCATTTCACATCGGAAACGGGCAAGAAAATGGGAAGGAATTGAAAAAACGAATACGATGGAGCCAAGAGGAGATGAAGAAAGTGGTGTGGGGTTTCACATAGATCAAAGAAATGATATTAAGAGACAACTACAAGGAAGTATATAAATTATGGAGAGAGAGGAACACAGTGGCGATAATTAAACTGGATGCAAAGGCATTGTTGAACCAGAAGAACTACATTTTAAAAGTTCAGAGATTAACGGCTGTTGAAATTGATGATACAAGTGAAGATATTAGACTTGAAATAGGAGAAGCCACAGAAGATTACACAAACGAGGTGAATGGCAACAGAACGGATGCAAATGGTGTAGATTACCAGAAGAGAGACAAAGAAAATGAAAACTCTGACTGCGGTAAAGCACAGATTAATTAACATTGAAGCAACGAAGGAGAGGAGTACACATTTAAGAATAAACTAAAGGAAGACCTTCAAATTATGTGGCATAAGGTGAGGCTCCTACAAATATCTGAAAGGGAGAAGCTGTTAAGAATTTAAAAAAATAGAAAATAATAAAGTTCAAGAAGAAATAAATGGAGGAATTGAAGAACTTTTAGAAGAGGATGAAATTAATATAAAAGATATGAACAACCTGATATATGCTGCAGCCACAATTATGACACAAACATTGAATTAGCCTAATAAAAGAAGCAAAAATAGAAGAGAGGTTAAGTTTTGGAAAATAAGGATGCAGAAACAGACAAGCAGCTGGAGAAAAGATTTATCAATAATAGCTGAAACTGCAACAGGCTCTGATAATGTAAAGCTTAATAGGAAAAAGAGGAAGATTTTTAAAATGTATAGAGTGACAAATGCTAGGGAAGTTGCACAGTTGACAGAAACATTGAAGAAGAAAGTGCAAGCAAAAGCTCAAAGAATAAGAAGGTACGAAAAAAGGAGTAACCCAGTAAAGTTAGATTAAGGTGTTTAAAGAAGGCAGTAAACAATTTTACAGAAACTTGGGCATGAAGATTATAGATGCCAGAGAACCTCCCTCTATGGCAGAAACAGAGACTTACTGGAAGTCACTATGGGGACAAGAAGCACAGAATAATGAAGGAGCAGAATGGTTAAGAAGGGAACAGGAAAGGAAAGTTAGTCATATGGGTTGGATGCCTGTACAGATTATGGAAATTACTTCATATTTGTCTAAAGCTCCCGATTGGAAATCTCCTGGAAATGATCAAATAGAAAATTACTGGCTTAAAGCTTTCCCAGCTAATCACAGGTATATTACAAAAAACTTCAATGCTATAATAGAGGAACCGAAGAAGGCACCTGAATAGCTGAACTCAGGAGTAACTTACTTGATACCAAAATCAGGAGACAGCAAGGAAGACAGAAACTACCAACCTATAACATGCTCAACGACCATGTACAAAACCCTAAGAGGAATGATAGCTAAATGTATCTCCACACATTTTGAAGGGAAGTGCTTACTACTAGCAGAGCAAAAAGGATGTCACCCTGGAAGTAAAGTTTGCAAGGATCAGTTAATGATATCAAAGACAATATATGAGGACTGCAGGAGAAGAAACAAGAACTTAAGTATAGCCTGGATCGATTACCAGAAAGCATTTGATAGCGTTCTACATAGCTGGGTGGAAAAGTCAATAGAATTGGTAGGAGTGAACAGTAAAATTGTTAGATTTTGTAAACTGTCTATGGAGAAATGGAACACAAGGCTTATTTTAAAAACAAAACAGGAAGTTAT
>Ga0131853_10014568_pt1 | contig 14418 bp, 12 predicted proteins | sample TergutLab28metaG_FD_92764 | JGI IMG/M metagenome (GOLD analysis project Ga0131853, IMG submission 92764) | Labiotermes labralis P1 segment gut microbial communities from Petit-Saut dam, French Guiana - Lab288 P1 (version 2) (version 2) | ecosystem: Host-associated > Arthropoda: Insects >... | reverse complement strand
TTTGTTGATGCTCTCTACAAGTGTACCGGATGCGGTAACTGCGAGACCGTGTGCCATGCCGGCCTCGAGTTGGTCACGTTCTGGGAGAAGATCAGGACATGGCTCGTCGACAACGGCATCGGGCCGATGCCCGAGCATGTGAAGATCGTCGAACGCATAAGCACCGTCCGCAACCCGTACGGCGAAAGTCAGGAAGAGAGGGATGCCTGGTGGCCCGAGAGTGTCAAGAGGGCGGAGACCCCGGATGTGGTCATGTACGCGGGATGCACGGGTTCGTTCAGGATGAAGGACATCCCGAAGGCCGGCGTCATCGTATTGGACAGGGCAGGCGTCAAACAGAACTGCCTCGGTGCGAGCGAGATATGCTGTACGTCGCCCGCGCTCAGGACCGGTACCTCCAGCCTCACCAGGAGGGCTGCCGACGAGGTCGTCAACAAAGCGGACGCCATCGGTGCCAAGGACATGATCATGACCTGTTCCGGGTGTTTCAAGACCGTTTCCACCGACTTCGGGGACCACTATTCCATGGTGGGCCAGAACGTCTATCATTTCACGCAGTATGTCGAGAAGCTCCTGGCGGACCGCAAACTGCCCCTTAACAATCCGATCAACGCCAAGGTCACATACCACGACCCGTGCCACCTGGGGAGGCACTCGAAGGTGTTCGACGCCCCGCGCAACGTGCTGAAGAAGATCAAGGGCGTACAGTTCGTGGAGATGGAGCGCAACCGCGAGGGATCTAGGTGCTGCGGCGCAGGAGGAGGATACAAGAGCGCGTTCAACGACTTCGCCGTGAACATCGCGTCCGAGAGGGTAAAGGACGCTGAGGAGGTCGGCGCCCAGATCATCGCCACCGCATGTCCGTTCTGCGTCCTGAACCTTACGGCCGGTGCGAAGAAGATCGGGTCCAAAGTGAAGGTCATGGACATCTCAGAGATACTGCTGAAGGTCACCGCACCCGTCGAGGCCCCGCCTGCCGCGGCGCCCGCACCGGTCGTTGCGGCACCTGTCGCCGTCGTCCCGCCCGCGCCCGTCGCGGTCGTTGCGGCGGTCGTGGTACCCAAGGATGTCGAGTATGTTTACGATGATGAGACCGCAGCGGACGAGCCCGTCTTCGAGGAGGACGGGGATGTCCTCGGCGAGGAGACGCCTCAGGACAGCGGAGAGCTGAAACTGAGAAGGAGACTGTGGAAGCGCGGCTACAGGTACAGAAAGAAGTACGGTAAGGACAAGATAACCATAGCGTACCCCAAGGCGAAGGTCGCCGTGTTCGTGGATGATGCGGCAGAGCGCCATGCATGCGACAGCAGGCTCGAGAACAGCGGATGGGTCGTCCTCAGATACAAGGACGCTGACATAACCGATGCCAAGAAGGAGTCGGACGAGGTCATCGCCGCCATCGAGAGGGCACTGCGCGCCCAGGAAGCGGCCGTTCCGAGGGCCGCTGACGTTGAACGTGTCTTTGACGAGGAGACCGGGACCGAGGAAGCGGTCTACGAAGAGGACGGGGATGTCCTCGGCGAGGAGCTGCCTCAGGACAGCGGAGAGCTGAAACTTAGGAGAAGACTCTGGAGACGCGGTTACAGGTACAGAAAGGTGTATGGTAAGGACAAGATCACCATCGCATTCCTCAAAGCCAAAGTGGCTGCATTCGTCGATGAGACGGGCGAGAGCCGCGCATGCGACTCCAAGCTCAGGAACAACGGATGGGTCGTGTTCAGGTACAAGGATCCCGATATAACCGATGCAAGGCCGGAGGCGGACGAGATCATCGCCGCCATCGAGAGGGCACTGAGCGCGGTGGATGTCCCGAAGGAGGACGTTGACCGCGAGCCCGCCTTCGACGAGACGGACGACGATGTCATGAAGGCGGAGACGCCTCAGGACAGCGGAGAGCTGAAACTCAGGAGAAGACTCTGGGGACGCGGTTACAGGTACAGAAAGGTGTACGGTCGCGAGAAGATCACCATCGCGTTCCTCAAGGCGAGGGTCGCGGTGTTCGTTAGTGCTCAGATAACCGCCAAGGACAAGGACAAGGATGATGCGCTCAGGACGGCCGGATGGACCGTGCTGAGGTTCAGAGAACCCGCGATAACCGATGCGGTCAGAGAATCCGAGAAGGTCATCGCCGCCATCGAGAAGAACCTCAACGCTCTGATGAACGAGGAGTTCGGAGCGAAGAAAGGCAAAGGCAAGGCGGACATCGACGAGGAGCTCTTCGCCGAGGAGAAGGACGACGATCCCGCGGACCTCAAACTGAGAAGGATACTCTGGAGGAACTCATACAGGTACAGACGCAGATACGGTCGCGAAAAGATCACGGTCGCATTCCGCAGGGCCAAGGTCGGCGCATTCGTATGCGCGGACACGTACCGCCGCAAGGGCGACGACCACCTGGTCAAGAGAGGATGGACCATAATGAGGTTCAAGGAGTCGAAGATCACCGACGCCAAGAAGGAGGCCGAGAAGGTCATGGCGGCCGTCGACAGGAACCTGTATCTCCTGTCCAAGGGCATAATCCCCGAGGGAGCCAACATAACGAGCGCCGATGTGCTCGATCAGGAGGCCGAGGAGAACACGCCGGAGTACAGGCTCAGGATGGCCCTCTGGAAGACCCACAGGTACAGAAGGAACTACGGCGAGCACAACGTGAACATCGCGTACCCCGCCGCCAAGGTCGCGGTCTTTGTCGGCGACACGAACGAGCGTCAGCCGTGTGACGATGCGCTCGAAGCGGATAACTGGCTGGTCATAAGGTTCAAGGGAGCCGGCATCACCGACGCCAAGAAAGAGGCGGACAAGGTTATGGCGGCCATCGACAAGAATAAGGAACTTCTTGATGAGATAGAATTTGAGGGCGATGGTGCCGATGAGGAGGAGGATCTCTCCTACTTACTCGAGGACACCCCCGAGGGCAGATTCAGAAGGGCCGTCTGGAACAAGCGCATAAGGTACAGAAGGAACTACAGCCGCTACAAGATAGACATGGCCTTCGTCAAGGTCAAGGTTGCTGTTTTCGTAGACAACGACGGAAAGAGCAAACCTGTCGACGACACCCTGAAGAAGAGAGGATGGTCGATCCTCAGATTCAGGCTCAGCGACCTGACCGATGGAAAGGAACAGTCCGAGATCGTCCACAAAGCGGTGAAGGACGCAAAGAGGGCCCTCGCCAAGAAGAAAAAGAAGAAGCCCGCCGCAAAGAAGAAGTGAGCTTCCCGAAACCCTTTCATTTTTCCTATCATCAGCGGACGCTCCGCTACCGTAATATACGGTCACATTCTCCGTGGTCATGTGTCGTTCGAACTGCTCGATCCCAGAGTGACCGATGTCCTGGAGGGTATGAACATCTTCGCGCCCACCGACCCGCAGACCGACGTCATACCGAAGATCCTGAACGGCGGTCATGTACTTCTTGTGGCGCCGACCGGCATCGGAAAGACGGAAGCGGTCATGTTACCGATATTCCATATGCTCCTCGGAACCCCGAGGAAGGGCATCCGATGCGTCTATGTCACCCCGCTGAGAGCGCTGAACCGTGACATGCTCAGACGGATGGAGGAGTTCGGGAGCGCGCTGGGACTCAAGGTGGGCGTCAGACATGGTGACACACCTGACAATGAGCGAATGCGGCAATCAAGGGACCCTCCCGATATTCTGATCACAACTCCGGAAACACTTCAGGTCCTGTTCACAGGAAAGCGGCTCCGCGAACACCTGACCGGAGTCAGATGGCTTGTGGTGGACGAGATACATGAGCTCGCAACCGTCGAAAGAGGTGCACAACTGAGCGTCGCGATGGAACGGTTGGTGAGAATAGCCGGCGAATATCAACGGATAGGCGTGTCCGCCACCGTCGGCAACGTCGGCGAGGTCGCCGGGTTCCTGGGCGGCACCGGAAGGGAGACGCTCGTCTCGAAGCACGATACGAAAAGGGACATGGTACTGGACATAGAATGTCCCCCTGCCGCCGGCGATCCGGCGCTGGAGGACCGATTGCAATGCGACCCGGTCGTCCTCGGTGTACTGGCAACCGCTAAAAGATATATTGAGGGCGGAAGGTCCACGCTGTTCTTCGTGAACACTCGTGAGACAGCGGAGTGGCTCGCGGCAAGGTATCATCTGTTGGATGATGAATTTCCGATAGACGTGCATCACGGCTCCCTGTCCAAGGAGAACCGGATGGATATGGAGGACCTTTTCAAGAAGGGTGAACTGAAGGCACTGATATGCACCTCGTCGCTGGAACTTGGGATAGACGTCGGCACGACGGACCTTGTGATACAATACAATTCACCAAGACAGGTGTCGAGGATGGTCCAGCGCGCCGGGCGCGCCGGGCACCGTATCGGCGAGACGATACGCGCGAAGATCATCGCAACATCACCGGACGAGCTTCTGGAGGCCGCCGTCATCGGCCGGAGGACCGTCTGCAAGGAACTTGAGGACAGGACAGGAAGGCCGACGCCGTTCACGGTCCTTGCCAATCAATTGATAGCGATGACCATGTCGTCACGCGTGGGAAGGGATGACGCGTTCTCTGTTCTCAAAAGAGCGCATTCATTCCGTGACCTCGAACGTACGGAGATGGACTCCGTCCTCGAACAGCTGATATCGATAAAGATGATATTCGAAGACCACGACGGATTCAGACGTTCGAAGAAGGGCATGAAATATTTCTACGATAACATATCGATGATACATGATGAACGCACGTATCTGATACGAGACATCAGTTCGAGAGGTGTGATCGGTACCCTCGACGAGAGCTTCGTCGCAACGTTCGCGGAACCGTACGCGATGTTCATCGCTAAAGGCAGAACATGGCGGATAGTCGAGATGCGTGACGACGAACTTTTGGTGGAAGGCTCCAAGGAGATCGGTTCCGTGCCCTCGTGGACCGGGAGCGACATTCCGGTGCCGTACGATGTTGCCATGGAGGTCGGACGGCTCAGGAGGCTCATGAATCTTGAGGATTACGATTGTGACGAAGCAGCGGAGGAACGGATACGCCGATACATCGAAAAACAAAGGGATAGCAAGCACGACATTCCGTCCGACGAGCTTGTGACGATCGAGATCGGCGACAGGACGGCGATAATAAACTGCTGCTTCGGCACGCGCGTGAACGAAACATTGAGCAAAATATACTCGGCCCTGTTGTCGGCGAGGCTCGGGGAAAGCGTCGGCATATCGACGGACCCATACCGCATCATCGTCGAACTTCCAAGGAACGTCGGCAGGGACGTTCTGATGAACGCCCTCACCTCCATACGTCCCGGCAGCATCGAATCACTGACAAGATTGACAATAGGTAACTCATCGTACCTGAAACGGAGGATCATGTACACCGCCAAGAAGTTCGGTGTGATCGAAAAGGATGCCGATCACCGGCGCATGAGCTTTTCCCGTCTCTTCGAGACATATCGCGACACGCCCGTATATGATGATGCGTTCCGCAAGGTCATATGGGAGGACCTGGACATCGAGAACACCGAAAAGGCTGTATCGGCGTTGTCCGACGGAACGATCGCAGTGAAGGCGACCGGAATGTCCCCGATCGGTCTTGAGGGCGTCACCAGAACGAAAGAGCTGATGCAGCCGCTAAGGGCCGACCATACGATACTTATGGCCATGAAGAAAAGGCTGACTGATGAGGTGATGTACGCATCGTGTATCAGATGCCGTTCTCAGAGAAGGATGCGTGTCATTGATTCGCCTAAGAGATTCGTATGCGAAGGGTGCGGCGGGAACATGGTCGCGTTGCTGAAAGAATATGAGCGCGAGAACATAAAGCTGTTCTCGAAGAAGGATCCGGACGTATCAGAGAGGAAGGAGATACAACGAATAATGAGGAACGCGAATCTCATCAACGAATACGGTGCGAAGGCGGCGATGATACTGGCCGGCCGCGGTATCGGGCCGGATTCCGCGTCCCGTATCCTGAACAGGATGCATTCGGATGAGGACGACCTCCTGAGGGACATCCTGTCCTCAGAGGTCCTGTACGCCAAGAATAAAAGATTCTGGGATTAGACGACCTTGTTGGTGAGCGTCCCGATCCCGTTTATCGATGCGGTCACCGTGTCTCCCTTGACCAGCGGGCCTATGCCCTCCGGAGTTCCGGTAGCCATTATGTCTCCTTCCTCAATGGTCATGAACCTTGATACGTATGCGATCAACTCATCGACCGGGAATATCATCATGGATGTGTTCCCTCTCTGCCGGACGACGCCGTTCACGGAAAGCTCGAGATCAAGGTCCCGTATGTTCCCGACGGAATCTATCGGAACGGGCGGCGACATCGGACCGAAGGTGTCCATGCCCTTCGCGATGCACCATGGATTCCCTTTCGATCTCGCCGCCGTTTGTATATCGCGTGCCGTCACATCGTTGAACACCGCGACATGCGACACGCATGAGAGCGCCTCGTCCTTCGGTATGTTCTTTACGGTCCTTCCGAACACTAACGCAAGCTCAACTTCGTGATGTACCGCCCCCGTCCCGTCGGTTATGACTATCTCGTCGCCGTCACCGATGAGACATGACGACGGCTTGAGGAACACTATAGGTTCCTCGGGCAGCGTCGCGTTCGTCTCCGCCAGATGCGACCTGTAGTTCCATCCTATGCATATTATCTTCCCGGGCCTCATGTCAGTTCCCCCTTCTTCGTGAATACTGTCCTGTTCTTGTCGTCACCGGCCTCGGCCATCCTCCTGGGTCTGTGACCTTTGTAGCCCTTCGCGATCACGTATACCTCGGACGACGTCGATCTTGTGGCATCGGGTGCGTGCGTCCTGACACTCTGGAATCTTTTTTCCAGATCATCCCTCACGATGTGGAACATGTCTCCCATGAACACTTTGACCACCATCTTCCCTTCTTTCTTCAGAATGTGGTCCGCCACGTCTATCGCGAACGTGCATAGATGGACGGACCTTGCATGGTCCGTCGAATAATTACCGCCGACGTTCGGCGCCATGTCCGACAGCACCACATCCGCCTTCCCGCCGAACTTCACCCGCAGTTCGTCCATCGTCTCCTTCTTGGTCACGTCGCCGATGATAGTGGTCACACCTTCTATCGGCCTTATCGGCCTGAGGTCAACGCCTATGACCTTGCCGTCACCAACGCGTTCTTTTGCCACCTGCAGCCATCCGCCCGGTGACGCACCGAGGTCCACCACTGAATCCCCTTCCTCGAATATACCGAAGCGATCGTCGATCTGCATGAGCTTGAACGATGCGCGCGATCTGTAGTCCAGTCTCTTCGCCAGCCTGTAATATCGTTCCTGCCTGTGTTCGGCTAGCCAGCGTCCTGTCATCGTTCATACCATCGGTTACGCACATTTAACCTCTTCGCAGTCGTCTGAAAGAAAATATAAACCTTCAGACGTTACGTTCAACTGATGACCACACCGTCGAAATGGACCTATGCCGAGGCGGGCGTCGATATAGACCGTAAGTCCGGGGCCATAGAGTCGCTGGTAAAGGAATTGAAGTACAAGAGGACCGGGAAGGGAAGGGCCGCCGATCTGAAGGGGCTGTTCACCAGCCTGATCGATTTCGGGGATGATTATCTTACGCTTTGTACCGACGGTGTCGGTACGAAACTTATGGTTGCCCAAGAGCTCAACGTGTGGGACACCGTCGGCATCGACTGCATCGCGATGAACGTCAACGACACTATTTGCGTCGGTGCGGAGCCGATCTCATTCGTTGATTACATAGCGATAGACAGACCGGACGAGGAACTCACGAACGCCATCGGAAAAGGCTTGGAGAAAGGGGCGGAGATGAGCAACATGGAGATAGTCGGCGGCGAGATCGCCGTACTTCCGGATATGGTGAAAGGAGTGGACGTCTCCGGCACCTGCCTGGGATTCGTGAAGAAGAAGGACGTCATCACCGGACAGGATGTGGACGACGGTGACTTGATAATATCGCTTGGATCGTCCGGCGTGCATTCCAACGGATTGACGCTTGCGAGAAAGGTATTCGAGAGCGCCGGGATCGGTATGAGGGATACCGTTTCCGGGTTGAACGGAAGCGTGGGCGCGGAGTTGCTGCGGCCCACCGAGATATACGTGAGACAGGTGCTCTCGATAATCAAGGACCATAAGGTCAGCGGCATGGTAAACATCACCGGCGGCGGTCTGAGGAACCTGCTCCGTATGAGAAAGGGACTCAGATACGTGATCAGCGACCCGGTCGAGCCGCAACCGATATTCAAAATGGTCCAAGAGCTTGGGAACGTTGACACGAGGGAGATGTACCAGACGTTCAACATGGGCATGGGATATACGATCGTCGCACCTTCTGACGAGGCGGAAGCTATCGTCTCTGAGAACCGCAACGCCCGTATAGTCGGCCGTGTGGAGAAGGGGAACGGCGTCCTTTACGGTCCAGAGTCGTTGCTGTACGAACATTACTGAGCGCACAGCGCGCCTATGACCGCGCCGAGCGCGGTACATGTCTCCAGTGAATAACGATCACCGGTTATGTCCAGATTATATCGGGGGATACCGGCGGCATCCTTCGGGACACCGTGCGGACCGAGACCGAACACCAGTAATATGCTGTTGCCGGAGTCCACCATGCCTTTTACACAATTCAATGAGATAGAAAGCTTCGGGTCCGGTCTGCTGGTCGTGAGTATCGGTTCGCCCAGTTGCGGCGGGAATCCCTTCCCTGGATACGGGAAGCTCTGGAACCTTCCCTTTTCCGCAAGTTCGACGAAATATTTTCCGTCACCGCCTATGCTGGTCGTCCCCGCTACCCATTCCGCCAGTTCCTTCGGTGTCCTCGGGTCGTCCGGGAACGGGAACCCGAAAAGAGCCAGATTCGTACCGAAGGCCAACGCCAGCGGTCCGGCGCGGGCGAGCGCACGCCGGTGGGCCTCCATGAACTTTGACGGATTATAGGAATTGTAAAGGCCTATCGTTATCCGTCCTTTCCCCAAGGGATCACCTCTCCGCCCCTTCGCTCTTTCTGCGGCGGCCAACTATCGCGTGACGGTCGCCATCCAAAAATATCTCTAGATCGGGATTATCCGATTGTATCGACTCGATCTGCCTGAATATCTCTGACAGGGTAAGGTCGCTGGTCCTGACATCAATGAAGACCTTGTCCATATCGCATCGTCCCTGCCACAGATGTGTTATGCGTATTTATCTTTATAAGTTAAATAATTAGAAAAGAATGTCCGAACGATACAAATGGTCACGCTTATGGACTACCAGGACAAGGGTGTACCGGAGCCGGAGAGGTTCCATGCGTCACATAAGAACCTGTCGGCGGAGGAGTACGGGGCCCGTATCACGAAGACATACGGCCAGGCATCCGGACGGGACAAGAGGATGGAGGCGATCGTGAACGCCGCCGTCCTCGCGTATGTTCTCGGAAAATGATTCACGTTCCGAAGATCTCATCCGTTCCGACGAGTACCACATCGTCACGGTCCCTCAGGGCCTTCGTGAATCCGGATTTCGAGAAAAGATATATCAAGTATTCCTTATATCCCACCAATTCCTTATTCAATGCTATCTTGTCCATCATATCATTCAGCGTATCGATGCCTACGGGAGATACAGACCATTTGCACTCGCCCAGAAGGATCGTTCTGCCGTCGGTCGCACCGATATCGATCTCAAAGCCTTTCGACCATATCCTTCCTATCTGCTTCGCTGTGAACGGTAATTTACGCAATGCGTTCAGTTTTCTGATGTATTCTATGCACAGTTCTTCGAAACACAGCGATGTGTATTCGGTGCTCACGCTCTCAACGACCTCTTCCACCAACGGGCCCGCATACCCTGCCTCGATGTCGCTCCTGTTCGGATAGACGTAGCGGTACCAGAAACGGAAGAAATTATCGGATATCTTGTACAGCCCATTCCGTATGTTCGCGCTTTTCTTCAATGTATCCGATATGCTGTACTCCTTGGTCACGATGTTCAGATCCGTGAGGTTCTTCAGATACACGTTCAGCTTGGAGGATTCGATCATCGTCCTCTGGCTGATCTCGTTCAGTTTCGTGCTGCCGAGAGCGATGGCGGATATGATCGTGTTATATGTTGCCGTCTCGCGCAATTCCTGCTTCAGCATAAATTCCGCCTCGTTGTACAGGATCGTTTCGGATGAGAATATGTTCTGTCTCATGTTCTCCTCCACACTCAGTCGAGGAGAGAATTGCTTCAGATAGAACGGTATGCCGCCGAGTATCGCGTACACCGTCACTTTTTCATTGAGCGTATACTCCGGAAAGAACATGGCCGCTTCCCCGAATGGTAATTCGTTCATCTTGAATATCGCAGTGGCCCGTCCGTACAGCGGGTTCTTGCTTCCGAGGACCTCGTTCTCTATGAAGCTCATCGCGCTTCCGCAGAGCACGATCATTATGTTCTCCTTTGACAGATGCTCATCCCATACGTTCTGAAGTATGGAGGGTATGGAGCGGTTTCCCGCGAACATGTACTGGAACTCATCTATTATGACAAGCGTCTTGCCGTCGCATCTCAGTTTCCTGAGATTTCTGAGGATGCTCTCCCAGCCCCTCAGTGAGGCTGGATCGCCGTCGAAGCCGAATGACAGCATGCTCTGTGTGAATCTCTCCCTCTGTTCATTGTCATGAGATTCGGAGGCGCTGAAGAAAAATGTCTTTTTGTCGTCGGCGAACCTGCGTAGGAACTCGGTCTTACCTATGCGTCGGCGGCCGTAAAGGAAAACAAGTTCCGAATCCGCAGAACCATATCTCTTCTCGAATTTAGCCAACTCATCCTGACGGCCGATGAATACCATGTCCTATGATATATAATTACGATTATATAATCATGATTATATTTCTAATGTCAGAATGAATGACCGCGAATCACATCGCACTTCAGAAGATGACGGTCCGGTGGGACGGTACCCGCACAAAAGCCGAGGAACGGCACTCGCGGACATGGCGGAAAACGGTGTGCAGACAGCGGATGCTATGCGAAGCTTAATGACGAACAAGACGATTATAGGGTGCACGGGTCAACTTTTAATGGAATAATGGTGCCGTGAGCCGGACTCGAACCAGCGACATCTGCGTCTTCAGCGCAGCACTCTCCCAACTGAGTTACCACGGCGTGAAACTCCCCAACGTGCATTTCCGTTATATATTTGCTGGTCTGGTGGCTGATGGGAAACCACCCCTAATGAAAGGGGACAGAGCGTAAGTTATTCCTTCCACGAACACAATTCACTCCCTCGGGAACGGCTGCTCCCTCACAAGAATGGCCGGACCCGGGATGGGATTAGTTTGTACCGTAGAAGGAACGCTCTCAGGTCGGATAAGCCGGCCAAGATAATAACTGTGGTGTCCACGGCGCTGACCGCCGTGGGAGTACCTCGATATTCGTCATCTCGGAGCAATCACCTGTATGATGATCACGCAAAGATAGGGATGCTGATACTCCGTCAGCATCTTGACGTATCATATGAGGAACTGACGGATATGCTTGCATCGATGAACAGGGTCAGAAGGGAACTGAGGATCAGATATATCCCCGATCCTTCAACACTGAGAAAGTTCTCCAAACGTTTGAACGCGAACATTCTGGACAAGGTGCTGTGGTTCACGGCCAAGATGATGTGCAACGATGGACTCATGGTTGCCGTCGACGCTACGGGATTCACATGTTCCAATGCATCCAGACATTATGTGAGACGATTGAGGGAACTTAAGGGAATGACGTATTCCGAGGCTCCGGTCAGAGGGTATGAGAAGATGACCATTGCCGTGGATACGTCAACGCTTTCCATACTGGCTGCGGATTCTTGCCCTTCGAATGTGTCAGATTTCAGATGTATCGAACCGGTGGCTGACGATATGAGGGAGGCCGGATACGATGTGAGATGTGTGATCGCCGATAAGGGGTATGATTCGGAACAGGTGCACAGATATCTTCGTGAGCATCTTAATTGTGAGACGCTCATTCCCGTGAGGAGGATGAGCGAACCTGCCGTATCGGGAAGTAAAAGACGAAGGACCTCCGGTTTTTATCGCGGTCTTATGAAATTCTTCTTCGACCCCGTGACGTATAAGAGACGATTGATCGTTGAATCCGTTAATTCAATGATCAAGCGGAAGATGGGTGATGTGGTCTACGGAAGAACGCAATGGTCAAGGCGCGTTGAGATCCTTTGCAGATGTATCTCACACAACATAAGGGGGATGTTCATGTTAGGGGTGAAGATCGGATGGTTTCCCATCAGCCGGTCACCTCTCCCTGCGTCATGGTTATATCATCCAACTGCCAATCAACGAGAGAACAGCAGGATTCTATGGCACGTAAAAAAGTGAGAGTGGAGATGAAGGTCGCCCCAGGAGTGACAGATGATGTTAAAGAGCAACTCGATCGCACTGTGGACTATTGCCAACAGCGGGCGATGTTCATAGTGAACGAGGACCTGCGGCCGGAAGATGAGGGAAGCATTGATGGATTGACACAATACCAATGTTTTATAACCGCCAACCTTTATATACCTCCGGTCAAGTAACGGGCATCTGTTGCTCCACCAGAGACGACAGCACGGGTCTTGGGGCATACACAGAATACCCTCATGACGCTGTGAGACAGCGTGAATCATCAGCAGTAATGAAAAGGAAGGGAACAGAGACATGGACAGCAGGGAATGCATATTGTACAGGAATGCGTACTTCAAGTACTACAATAAAACAGAAATTGATGCTAACGACATTGAGATGTTGGACAGATTGGCACGCGCTATGCAAATCGAATACTCGGAAGAAAATGGCAAGGCATATGCGAGGGCGACCAAGGAAAGCAAGAGACTGCACGATGCCCGACCATCTGCCATCAGCATCTGAATAGTGACTTACATGTCGGATGAGGGCTGGTGGGGATGGGTTCCCAACCTATCAGGTAAATTTTGTGAGAACGGCGATAGCTGTACGTTGAAATCTTGTGTAAACAGCGATAATTGCGGAATAGTCAAAACCGTACGAGTGGGAGACAGAACGATTGAAATAAAGATACATGACAAGAAAGGCCTTTGTTCGATCGGTATTAAAGAAGAAGAGAGCGATTGCGGGAACATCTACCAGAAAACCCTTATCGCATCCGTCTGGAAAGACTTCCGTTCAGAACGAGATTCGTGTTCAAATGAGGTCTGCAATTGCAGTGCAATGAACATACCGGTCTGGTCATCAGAGGAGAATGCCAAACAGACAATAGCCAATGAGTTTATACATACGCTGGAGTGGTTGACAGACACTCCCATTTCCATACCATGGAAGAAGAAAAGTTGGAGGAGAGGGTTCTGGCAGGGAAGGTTACTGGCCGCAAAGAATTACGATAACATCGTCAAAACCAACCGTGTATATCTCGATAGATTCTTGGACATCTACGGTGAAAATCTGGAGAATGCGGATAACCTCAGGCATACAATGGATGCCAGATTCGAGAAGGCAGAGATAATTTACAATGATGCCATATTCAGAGCGGAATTGGAATCCAAGACGCGAGATACCGACTACAAGTTGATAGCCATATGGGTTGCCGTTGCTGGTCTGGCGCTCAGGCTAATTATTGATATTTTGTGGTAGGTCAGTGATTTCTGACCTATTCACTTAAACATAGAGGTTGACTTCATAGTGCTGTCCCTTTTGAACGACAATTATCTTCGTATCTATCTGCGTTCTTAACCCTCCGCCCTGTGATATTGACTTTACCTCTACAATCTTTGAACTATCCCAAATCGGGAAGCTGACTCTATGATGAAGTCCGGCCCACGTATGCCGCCCGGGTTTGAGGTCTGGATAATAAAGTACCTGTTTTCCGTCAATGTAAGCGAACACTTCAACGGTATTGGTTATACGAGTAGAATGGACATAAAGTCGAATCACGTATATGTGAGGGTTTCCTATCAGCCGGTCTGGTCATCTCTTGTCGGTCGGTTGCAGCGAGAAACACCGAGGACATGACATCTCCGTAACGTTCATCTCGGCGCCGCATGATTGGCACCTTTTTGTCGGTGTGTACCCGACGGTCATCCTGCGGCGGGTGTAACTTATCATCGAAAAGACCAGTAAAAGCATCGAAACGATCATAATACCTATGACGATGAAGATGTTCAACAGTATGTCGGACACGTCCATCTCGAAGAGGTCCCCGCTTGTCAACGTGTGTATCAACAGCACCATGGCCAATATCATTCCGACGCAACCGACCGCGGCCACTATGAGATAGTGTCTTGACATCACCATGCGAATGGCTTATGCCCTTTTTCATCTTTTGCTCGGTTGAACTGTGTTTCATAATTCCCTCACACCGTCGCTCTCTTCATCATGTTGAAGCATTCGATGTTCTGTCCGATCTCGTTCACCATGTTCTCGAATATCTTGGACGATACTGATTCCCCGAACATC
>Ga0131853_10014567_pt1 | contig 14418 bp, 8 predicted proteins | sample TergutLab28metaG_FD_92764 | JGI IMG/M metagenome (GOLD analysis project Ga0131853, IMG submission 92764) | Labiotermes labralis P1 segment gut microbial communities from Petit-Saut dam, French Guiana - Lab288 P1 (version 2) (version 2) | ecosystem: Host-associated > Arthropoda: Insects >... | reverse complement strand
CATCAACCGATCGTGCTTCCGGATCGTTCAGAAGACAGAAGTTGCTGGCATTGGCAAGGCAACCCAGTCGCTACAGCAACACGTAATGAAGCCAGGGCCACCTGTGATCTGTCCTGTTCCTGTGGGTATGCTACACCGCTCTGCTGCAGGATAATGAATTACTGACATCTCCATACTTGCAATCTGTTCCGGTACTCGTGGACCTTGGTTTAGATCCGGATACAGCGCCTGTGATTACGTATCAGTGTTAATCAAACCGACGTGCTGGTCTGTTTAACAAATGTACGTATTATAAAGCCAGAGATGAGACATGAATAGAGATTGTTGCAAAACGTGTTTCATGAAAGCCATTAATTATAATTAGAATGTATAATCTTGTGTATCTTGAACTCTCAGATCGAGAAAGACCTATTTATCCTGTTATTCTTTAAGGCAGTTGAAGACCATACATTCTTACGTTGCCTACCTTCCCAAGAACTCTGCCAAGCTAACATGTGTTTACACAAGGTTCATGACTAAGTAATAGTACCAATTAATTTATAATTCCCGCTCGGAGGCCACCTACATTGTTCAGAGGGCACACCCTTTAAAGTTAAATTGGCCTGAGGGTATCTGGAACGCGGTGCTGAGATACTTTGCAATAAAAGACAAGTCAGCTTTGATGTTACCGTCACATCCAAAGAAATTAATTTGAAAATCAAAAAGTGAATTTGATTTTACATGAAGGAGTGGAAGAAACAGGGGGCTGGGGAACTTTACGCGTTGGAAACTGACTTGTACTGTCCGTTACAACATTATTAAGGTAAGCATAACAAGGGCGATGGAAGGCGGGGAGTGTAGCGCGCATCGGAGAAATGAAAAGTATATGCAGATTTTTCACTGGGATACCCTTGATGGAAAATACAACTTCGCAGACATAAGCTGTAAGGTAGGATAATATTAAAATGAGTGTTCATTAAGTATGATGTGAAGATGTGGACGGCAGTTAGCTGGCTGAGATAGAGACCGGCAGGTGGCTGTTGTAAACATTGGGGTTCCATGAAAAACGTGATACTTCTCGACGAAATAACCACTGTGGCTTTCTCAAGAAGGTCTCTGCTCACTGACCTTACAGTGACCCGTGTGTGAAGCTCACCGCTCATATATATAATAATGAAGCTGAGAATAAATGGAGATTGGCATTCACTCCCTATACACGACCTGAAGACGTGAGACTTACAGTATCAGTTAACCGCAAATTTGTGGTCTTCCGGGATGTGATGCCGTAGGGTTTGGTAAATACGGCCTCCCACCAACGGTGGTACAGTCGTTCCATACCCTAAAGCAGGGCTGATCAATATCCGGCCCGTGGGCCATATGCGGACCTACAGCGAAGTATCTGCGGCTCTCGATCTACTGAATAGTTTTTCAGTAATAGAGTTTAACACATATAACATAACGGGTCTTCAAAACGTAATATGGCAACTATATTAGCAGATAAAATGTTTAGAGACTACGGTACAACTCACCGCTTTTAAGACAGCTCACAGCAAACAAATATGTCTTTGATGTTTCTGATGTTTATTGGACCGTGTATCATTGTTGGCTGGAGAAGTGTCTGGGCTGCAGGCTAAAGCACGACTCGTGCTTTAGCCTGCAGCCCAGACACTTCTCCAGCCTAACCACACCTAACCTCCAACATACAACAAACCAAGAACGAAACGACCAATGTGGTAATCAACATCATAGTCGCGAGCTCCTGATGATGGGCATAGTAGTGTCCGAAACATGTTGAGCCTATAAGAAGTACAATAAAATAATAAGTGACATCCAGTTGGTTTCTTATTCTTCAGTTTTCAAATATGTCTTTGTGTTGTACCGAATTTACTAAGTCCTACTACTTTGTTATTCAACCGTATTTTTTGCGTAATTTGTTGTTTGCAAATAACGGTCTTCTAGAGAATTCAATCCCATACCCCTCTCATTTTAGTTCTTAACGAATTATGTGGCTCTTCATTGGGTCGAAATTGGCCAGCCCTGCCCTAAAGATTGAGGCAGCAGGTTCCTTCATAAAGTTGGTACCTATCTACCCAGCTACACGGCGTACCGTTCAAAAGTTACTATTGGTACTTATTGCCTTGAAACACTCAAACATCTTACTAAACTGTAATCTTGCAAGTCACGATTGATTCAGTGTGAATGCAGAAGTTAAAGTGATGTGCCGTATAAATAAAGGTAGGCATAGGGCTTTAACCCTTATCCTGCTAGCGTGGAGAATATGGTGAGCTCCTAATAATGCCAACAACTGGCAGATGCGATTTAACTGGGCGTTTAAGGGGTTAAACTTTGTGTCTGCACCGCTACAGATGACGGTCCAGTTGTCACTTTACAGTGAACTCAGCCCTTTATAATAACCATTTATTCGTTGTTCATTTAACGACACTTTCACCATCTCAAACCACATGACGTCGAATGAGATGTTGATTATTGGATAGACACTACCCGAATAATGCCAATTTCAAGTTACGCATTTCCGCACACGCGATTCAAGAAAAAAGTATAAAAACTAAATTAACCCTTAACCCGCTAACGTGGAAAATATGGTAAGCTCCTAATAATGCCAGCAGATGGCAGATGGGATTTAACCCGGCGTTTAAAGGGTTAATAACATTTTTAAACGCGCGTCGAATTTTTCCTTGCGGGGAATTAAAGCGCAATGCGACGAAGGCCGCGTAAGAATATTGCTGGGCGATAACACATGCGACGGGGCGGTTATGCTGAGCACGATCAGGTTCCTGTGTCCTGAACTTTGCATTTCAGCTGGACTGGACCATGTATGTGACTGATCATACGTGTAGTCAGTTCCGATTTAAGTCGGGTCTTCTGTAACGTTGCCATTGCGTAAGTCGTGGAGTGAATGTAAGGAATTAGAAATGATGTGGGAAAAATTTGTCTAGTGGGACGGAAAAAAGGACAAAATCTTGCTCAGTAAATCTGGGGTACGTGGTGGCGCATTTGGTTGAGGCACTGTGCTACAAGCCGGAAGGTCGCGGGTTCGATGGTGTCATTGGAATTTTTCATTGACGTAATCATTCTGGTCGCACTATGGCCCTGGGGTTGACTCAGCCTCTAACAGATGTGAGAACCAGGAGGATTTCCTGGGGGCAACGGCGGCCGGCGCGTAAGGTTGACAACCTACCACCATCCTGCACCGTTGTCACAAAATCCGGGAACCTTAACTTCCTGGAACCCTCAGGACAGGTCCAGGCCTGTAAAGGGATTGCTTTACCCTTTTACTCAGTAAATCTATTCTCCCTGCCGAAATTTCAACCCCGGACTTCTTGAATAAAAATCATACGTAACATCCTTCCTACGTTTGGCCTTTTGGTAATAAAAACGCGAAACTTTAGTTGATGATATCGATTCGTGATACACAAACCCACACCGGAATGACTGGTCTGCCTGTGAACACATTGCCAACCAAATGTGGAGAAGTTCCTGGTGATAATTAATAGCACTATGAATCACGAAATGTTATTGGCATGTGTGCCATGGTTAGGGTTCTAGAGTGAGTAATGCTGGGCAGAACGCCGGTCGGCAGCCTCCATAAGAAGCACTGGGCACTTTCTCTGCGTATCCGACATTGTGTTGGCCCCACCTGCCACGTCTAAGATAGTACAGTTACACGACCTGGTGCTCTAAAAGGTGAAGTTGCTGACGTGCTTATTAAGCACCAGGCCATGTGGAGGTATAACTCCACGTATACTTAGCTTCGGGGTAGAACGGAGCTTGGTGGTCAGCCTTAAGTCCAGGTCGCATTACCCCCAGCCACAGAGATCACGTCCCTCTCTATCAGTAAAAAAATAATCACATAGACGTCAGTAGGTCCTAGTGTAAAGTGTATTATTATGTCCGATTTTAACCAAAACCTTAATGTGCCGATCGTACTCAGACACACCCCACTCGGTAGGACTCTTCTGAGCGAATGATCGGCCCGCCGCAGAGACCTCTACCTGAGAACACACAACATCCACAAGAGACAGACTTCCATAGCACCAGCGAGATTCGAACCCGCAATCCCAGGAAGCGAGCGGCCACTGGGATTGACATTGGACCACTATATATTGTTTATAACTGAAAAATATTTGCTAATTGATTCACATTTTATAATTTATAACTATTTTAATTAACAGTATTGCATCTTCACTGGACACACTTACATCGAAAGTAGAATTTAGCGTACGTCTGTGACTTTGTATATAAATCCCTGATGATGCCTTTGCAGAGGTCGAAATACGGAAGAGGGATATTAGTGTCAAATTATAATAATAATTATTATTAATGTTGATTTTCAATATGTTGGATTAAATAGTGTATAAACAATTAGCAGCTCAAGGACCCTTTTCCATGGAGTCTGAGCTCCCTCTACCATGGGACAGTGACCTGGTATATCTCGTGAATATTTACTGCAGTACATATTAACTTCTAAATTAAGATACACTTATATGCTAAGTTACTCTGGCATGAGATATGTGTCCTCAGTTATTAAAGCTGAAACAATAAATAATGGAGTTTCGTTGCCCCAAGTTTATTCCGACGTACAAGAATTAATGGTATGTAATTTTGTATATATTTTTTTTCTGCGCTTGTGTTCCATTAACAATCTTCCAGGTTGCTTTTCTTTTCTAAAAAAACTAATAAACTGCTTAAATTGCAGTTAGTAATACAATCATCTGCGTACCGTGAAGCAATTCTAATGACCGACATCGTGTTCACTACCCATTTATTAGGCGGGGTTCTCTGAAACATGAACATAATGTTAGTTATTTCTATACCAATATAATTTCTTCATGACAAATGTCTGAACAAACTGAAATCATACTTCTTTTTTCTTCTTCTTCTTGTTCTTAATTATCGCAATCTGATACTTAATAATACCAGTACGTCCACCGAGATTACAAAGTAGCTATATGTTTTCGCTTTTACTTCCGCAAAAAGTCGTTTTAATTACAACATCCATGCTAAAGTTCTGTAGCGATGCAAAATATAAAGTGATCCCGTTACAGGCCCGGTGTGGCCCAGAGGGTGGGTAGAGGTATAGCCCTACTCTTTCATGACCGCGGCACTAGAAGGGGGTGAGTGGTCAGCAGCATGCCCCGGCCGCACTTTACCCCCGGGAAAGACCCGGTACCCATTTTACAGGAGGCTGGGTGGGCCCCAGGGGCCGGTCTGGACGGGCGGAAAATCTCGTCCCCACTGGGATTCGATCCAGGACCGTGCAGTCCGTAGTCAGTCGCTATACCGACTGAGCTACCCGGCCCACCTTGTAGCGATGTACAGTTCATATTTCTGCGAAGCCACAAATAGTTAGCATCAACTCTTTTATTTTACCACGCTTTTTCATCTACATCGATTTTGGAGTGTCGAAGTTATCAGGCTGATTTGAAAAGGACAATGGAAAAGTGTGGCCCATTTTAAGCCAATATCGCAACATTTACGTGTATATAAATGACAGAGCAAAAGAAATGGTTCAGAGAAGCGTGTTGTATCCATATCGCCGTGACGGAAAACGTATGCGATTAAACCAAATTAAAGTGGCGCGAAATTCAGATACGCAGTGTACACAGAATAATGTACGTATGAGCCAAGTTAGAAGGATTGGAAATTCAAGTGAATTTCAGAGTCGTGTGTTATTCAATTGGCAGTGATCGGAAATACATGAATTTTGTCAGAACTGTGTGCTAACCAAGTGGCCGTGTCAGTAAGTGAGAAAGGAATCTACAGCCATACTCTCATCTCTTCAGCGCTTCCTTATCTGGAAAAGCGTGACTAATGAAACCATGAAAGAGTTGACTTTCGCTTATACCGAACTGACAAAAGAAGCTTCAACATTGTTCCTAATGACCTTGAAATTCTTTACTTCATCATTTCAGGTTCTTTGCTGAGGTCAATTTCGGAGTTCCCATTCTTTCCACTTCTCCTTGAGGCTAAAATGTTAGAATCTCTCTCATATACACGTTCAATTTATCGTCAACTAACATTACAACAGCCAAAACATGTTGGTAGCCTTAATTCTGAATTTAGTTTCATAATTATTTTATTGTCTACAGACAATAGAAATCTATTTTAGTTGATTATTATTACTTAAGTCCTCCCTAATGAAAAATGGCTCTGATAAGACGTTGTTTGCGTAATGCAAAATGTATTTTGAACTGGGTGCGCGCTAAGTACAAAGAGGAGTCACAAATTGTAAGGACGTCCCCATAATATTTCAGTTACATTCTTTGTGATTTTCTGTAATCCATTAGAGATTTACTAATAGAAAGCTCACAATTTGTGTTCACTTGAAACACGTCACGACTACTAAGACAAACTGCCCTCAACATACTCGGTCACAGTCAGTCGTATATTCAAATCTAATGCCTAAAGTACCCTAAGATACCGGCCATTCCAACAAATTCTCCTTTACCTTTATGGGTGTCTTCTTAATTCCTACCCGTAGCTACTACGAATGCTGTCATATCTGGTACATAGAAGTGTAACTGGGGGAGGGGAAGTGGAGCGACCGCCTCGGGTGGCAGGATACAAGGTGCGGCAAAAATTAATACGTATTTTAAATGAAAAATAGTTTCTGCTTCGCTTAACAAATTTTAAATTACTGAACCAAATACAAGGGCATTCAAAGATAATTTAACTTTTTTTAAATTCATTATTTCTGCTAGGGGCGGCCATTGTGTTCAGTTGCTCCGTGCGCAAAAACCTACCTACCGCCACTGATCATAAAACCTAGCCACACTACTGCTGCTACAAAGTCATTAACATAGTGACAGACTAAACGTCTGCTGGAACACTGTGGTCCTATTCGATACTACTTCCTACCGCACATAGCAAAAGACAATCATGGATATGGAGGGAAATGATCGTGGACTGCAGTGGAACGGCAAATGCCTGGAGACATTTAGGTAACCAACAGAAAACGTCAAACAGGACAGCCAGACTGCGAGCCAATATCTGAACACGGGACCTCCCGAATACGAAAGAGGAATGTCAAAAATCCGGCCACGTCGTTGTGTTGTTAGTACCGTACTTACATTTCTCTCTAGAGAGCACAATGTTACATTCAGCATATAGTTAGGTATCTTGTCATTTGATTACGTTGTATAAGGGGGAAAATTATCATCGTCTTTCCTTTAAATTTGTATATTCAAGGAATGTTAGCGATATGCAGACGAAAGTTACAAACCAAAGCAAAAGATAAACCCACAATTACTGCAGCCAAAACTAATTTAGAAGAAGAACATTTATTGTTGTAAAGAGTCTTAATATTGCAGAATGTAAAAAAAAAAAGGTAAATACAACTCTAGTATAATCGTGTACTGCAGAATTTATTTTGGCGCCTTTTTATTGTGTTTTTCTTAAGGTAGCCGAATGCCAAAACATGTATTAACCTTTGTTATGAATAAAGAGGCATTTGGTTAAGCCACGATGTTATAGGATTATAAATAACGCAAAAATGTATTGCAAGTTAAAATATGGGAACAGTGACTATCAAATTTAATTAGCACACCAACTAATGCACATACATAAAATTTCACATTGAAACACTTAAAATCGCTCCAACATGTTTCGATCCGAAGATCATCTTCAGGCAGCTACACTGTTCCTTGCTAGAGTCACACTTTTAAAAACACCCACTGATTAATTTCCTTATATTAACTTGGTGCTGTGGCAGCATGTCGTATTGTGTAAGTATACGCTGCTGAGAGTGCGCCTGACTATGGGTGTGTGTCGTGTGAATAACACACAGCACCAAGTTAATATAAGGAAATTAATCAGTGGGTGTTTTTAAAAGTGTGACTCTAGCAAGGAACAGTATAGCTTCCTGAAGATGATCTTCGGATCGAAACATGTTGGAGCGATTTTAAATGTTTTAATATAAAAATTTTATGTATGTGCATTAGTTGGTGTGCTAATTAAATGACTGTACGAAATGCACGGTGCAACGATAAAGATAAAGTGACTATGAAACTTGTGCCTGAGTAGTTGAAATTGCCTCCACTTCTCTCTTCGGGGAAGAAATTAGAATGCTTTAACCATTAATCTGTTCGCATTCTATACCAACCATTACGAGCAACTGAATTACAATCTCATAGCGTGTTTCAACAAAAGGGTTTCCTATTGTTAAGTCATTCTGCTTCTTGTATGAGAATATGAAATAGATACAGTACTTCATTCGCCTGTCATGCCGCGAAAGGTCTACACGTCACAGAGGGTCTTATTCATTCCGCTCACAACAGAAAACTAAAAGGAAAATAATAGCACAATCGCTAGTAGTACTTAGAAGTATTTCTAATGGATATCCCTTGTCAATTAGATGAGGTTGTTTATTTTGTTCCTTTACGTTAATACCCCTTTCAATTACTATGCCTCCACGCCTACCGCATTCTGGTATGTAACCCTTTACAACTCATGGGTAAATGAATAGGCTTCGGGCTAAACAACCAAGGAATCGCAGTTCGATTCATGACAGAAACAAGGAAATTTTATCCTCTCCAAAGCATTCAGACCGGATAGGAAGCCCACGCTGCCTCGTGTTCAGCGGACACTGGGGGCAAACTTCCCGGGACGATACGTTCGAGTCGTAAATCTGCAGACATCAGTAATTAATTCATTGAATTGCAGCTCATGCCTGCATCGCTTGCACAGGGTCAACTTTATCTCTACTTCCCATTTAGAGCACTGTGATTGCTGCATGTTCCTCCTGAAATAGCCTTAAAAGGGATCTGCATTGCGACCACACAGGTTACGTATGTGTTTCGAATGATTTTCCGAACAAACAGCAATTCTCTAAAGAACAGCAAGTGTTTTTTTTTGCAACAGACACAGCGTGTTTTGCGTAACAAAGGAGAAGAAGTTTTGTACGTTATTTAGGTTAACTTCGTGCATCGAACTTAAACCTTTCTTCCATACAAATATCACTTCGGAACCAAAGATCATTGAGTGTTACTGACCACATCTGAGTGCACCTAAAGGCCCTTTCTAACACCTCAAGGCCCCACACAGACAAAAAAGGGAGGAATAAAACTGGTACCCCTTTTCAGGTGCAGGGGCAAATATTTTATCATAAATAATTGTTTTAACCAGCTGAATTTACCGTCATGTGTTACGTCATTTTAATAATAAAATTCTAAATAATTTACATATAATAAAAATAAACATTCATACTTAATGTCACCTAGTGTACAACTTCTGATGGAACGATGAAAGGATTTACATACACACTCATTCTTTCATTACATAACGACTGTGCATTTGTTGTATAAATGACCCTCTATTTTCGGAAGAGAAATATTATTTGGAGAACATTATATTAAAGCTTAACTCACGCTCCTGTGATGTTCATCCTTACTCAAAATTATGCTTCAAACATATCTGAGTCACGCAGAATTTTTTATGTTTTGTCTACGGATAAAGTAACAAAATGAAAACAGCCTCTTGCCGAAAGATGTGCTGGAGGTCATTGTTAGAGACAGATTAGAGCAAATTTTGACGTTTTGCTGACCGTACATCTCAGTATATTTATCTCAGTAATTAACCAACTTGATGCACACAATTTTTGTTTTACAATAAGTTTATTTCATGCCTCTACATATTTCGAGCACATGTGCTCATCATCTGGAGGTCAAAATTGCATTACACAGCCTCTGGTATCATCACACCTATAGATGGCCGTCTCGTGCCACCTATAGCTGTGATGATACCAGAGGCTGTGTAATGCAATTTTGACTTCCTGATGATAAGCACGTGTGCTCGAAACATGTAGATGCATGAAATAAACCTATCGTAAAACAAAAATTTGGGAAATCAAGTTGGTTAATTATTGAGATAAATCTTAGAGCAAGTTATGACAAACTGGTACAAATTCCGTTTGTTGTTGTTCTAGACTGCATTTTTAAGAGTACATGTTCTTTATTTATAGTATTTGTATTTTAATGTAAAATATCCAATTTCTTTTGAGTAGGACATCATTCCATAAAACATTAACTCAGTTGCCACAACGTCTTTCGTGTCTGTAATCATTTCTTAATGACAACACTCTGATTTGCACTCTAACTAGAAGATAGTCTTGTAGGGTTAAATTGCATTGTTTGTTGCAGGGGCCAGTTCGCCTCGGTAAGCCGATGCAGGTCACGTGACACCGGGCAACAATTCGCAGCTAAGTTCTCCAGCAGAACTCGATATGGTGATGACTGCAGTGCAGAGATTCATCACGAGATAGCACTGTTATCGCTGTGTTCGCCATCTTCACGTGTTATATGTCTGCATGACGTATTTGAGACTCCAACAGAGATTATTCTCGTTCTTGAATTGTAAGTATCCTCGTATCTGAAGTACTATTCCATGTAATTACTTGTGTACTGAATTTTACTAGATAAAAAGCTGTCCTTTTTATCTACTGTTCATAGTTCACTCGGAACTGTGAATGTGTATTGATTAATCAATCGGAAAGGATCGGGAAAGAAGCAGTCGTAATCCGAGCGATGGGATCCTGACAACAGAAAAAGTAATCTGTCTGGACTTGGGGCGAACGACGATTTCGCACAAAACAAGAACATACTCCACCTCGGTTTCTCCTACCAAGAGCGAGGAAAGGAAAGGGGGTGGGGTCCTATCAGAAAAGTGGCCTTCGGAGTGCCCAAGGGAACAGCACCAGTTTGAGTTTTCTCCGAGCGAAAGTTCCCTACATCACACAAATAACATTCCGCCAAAAATTTTCCCTGAACGACGACTTTATTCAGCACAGACAAAACGCACAATGCGGCCTTCTACCGACAGACGATCTTACCGCACAGAGGAAAGTGCGTTTTTCTGCACCCTAGGGGCAGCCGTAATTCGAGTTTCTGGCCAGTGATGTGTTTACACGGCACATAAAAGAGTGGGTTTTGCATTTATCCTAAGAAATGCGCTAGTTTCGATTTTCTACTATGATGGTCGAGCTCCAAATTCTTTAATCCGTTACGCAGTACCTGCCGTTCGAAAGGGAAGGAGTCACCATTTTCGCCGGCGCTGCATCTCCTTGAGACACCATCTGTATATTTGCTATTTTGTACGACGCGTCTTGCTTGGAACAACACAGCGTGGTAGACATAGATACGGGCAGACGGACACCTGGTCGTGGCCGTATAGTCCTATAAATGGAGATATTATTAGATACCAAATATGTTCAGAGGGTGGTCAATGTTTCTAGGAAATTATATCCATGTAATGGCAAGGGTTAAATTCCTCTTCCACAAGTTGTTCCCAGCTAATGATAAAGGGCAACAGGAAGTATAGTAAGACCTTGCTTATAACATTAACATTTTTACACAAAAAGACTGGACATAATGCGTTTCTGCATAACTCCAAAGAGCCTAAAAATGCACATTTCAAACACGTTGCCGTTTAATAGAGACACTTGTTTCTATCGTCATTCTAAAAAAAAGTGAAGTGATAAATCAGTAATCAGTTGAGGCCTTCGTTCTACTTGGATGTGACGCCGGTTCACTGGTTGATCAGTGTCCAACGTTTCGAGACAGCGTGTTAGTCATATCTTCAAGGGTCGGTGTGTCAAATAAAGAAACTCGCGTAAGAGCCAGCAGCTGGGCCAAATTTCAACAAAATTTCTTGCAACAACGTTCAATATCTCCGGGTTGAACTGTCTCTCTTAGATCCAACGCGTCAATCAGTTCATTAATGCAGTCCTAAATTTCTTGTGTTTATAGCGCTCCTGGAGGTGATCTGCAGACCATTATAGACGACAATCTGGTGCCATTCGAAGCAGACGTGGTCAAGTTCGTGCGTCAGCTTGTAGAGGGCCTTGCATATCTACATGATAGGAAGATAGCCCACCTCGACATCAAGGTATGTCACGACTACCATCCTATGGTAGCATTCCTTTATTTCATCAAAGAAAACAGACACGTGAGACACCGATACAAGACACCTGGGATAAAACTGTGAGTTTCTATTCATACTTTGATGTTTGTTGGACCTGCATCATTGTGATAAATGAAGAATAACAACCAACTAGATTCCACTTACTATTTTGTTGTACTTATTATAAGCTCAACATGTTTCGGGCATAGTAGCGTCCGAAACATGTTGAGCCTATAAGAAGTACAATAAAATAAGTGGGATCTTGTTGGTTTTTATTTTTCAGTTATTCTATTCATACATTAGTAGTATAATGGTCACCGGAAGTTCAGCAGGCTGTTTACTTTGACAGTATTCCGAAAGATCCGTATCATCTGCTTGCGGAAGCAGACACATCAAACTGCATTAAACTGCGTTTTGTGTGTGTGTGTGTGTATGTATGTATTATGTTGTATGTGTATATATATATATATATATATATACACATACATATACACACAACGTGTAAGTACGTGAATGTTGGGCTGTCTGTTCTTCTGGCGAATGACGCCGCCTGACTGGGTGATTGGTCGAAGAGTCTTCGAGGACAATTCGACCTTCGGCGATGAGATCACTACACGGTCTCAAAACTTCGGGAACCAATTACTCAGTAACGCGACGTCATCTAGCAGACGAACGGATATTTCAGCTACACGCTGCGCTAACCTAAACTCTCGCGCATGTTATCCAACAATGGGTCGAGGTCGCATGATGATTAATGCCACCTGTCAGACACTGGTAGCAACTACGTCAGTTGGTTATTTTCTATGTTCCGTGCGTTAATTAGATGCATAAAACTTATTAAAAAGACCAAAATTGGTTTAGATTTACGAACGTAATTTTATTACATAGTAATCACAACATGTTTCGGCCACTCTTGTGGTCATCTTCAGGGTGATGAGAACAAGAATATAAATAAAATTATGATGTGTCAAAATGAATCCACAGTTAAAAATCATGGCCGAAATATATCGGTGGTCACTATGTAATGAAATTACATTCATAAACCCAAGTATATTGGTTGGCCTCTTCAATAAATTTTATGTAATTACTTCAGTTGAACGCACAAAATACATCGAAACCGTTTTTATTTTCAGCATGTGAAATTAAGTGCCTGTGTTATTGGATGATGCGTTGAGGCCGCCTAGATGATTAATGCCATCTATCAGATTCTGAACGTTATTACGTTCTTAGGAATACCAAATTTATCAGTGTAGACACAGGCCTATACCAGACTGCACACAGTTTTTTTTTTGTGTAGATTAATCAAGCAATCGCCTTCCGGTGTTAAAAAAATTGCTGGATTTGTTAGAAGAAATAAGCTAGAAACATAATCTCTTACAAGGGGGACATGCAGTCCGTTAGCAAAAGGATGTTTATTGTATTCATTGAGAAATACTGGCGAAGACAATAGTTCAAGCAGCCGTAAATGGAGCAGTCAAACATATTCTGTCTTAGTAGCAACCTTCCAAATATGTAGATAACTTGGAAGTGACTTGCTGCAGAAATATTCACGCTCCAGTTGGTTACCTGTTTCCGTGATACAGTGTCGCCACCTCCACGAATTCTCATTACCACGAACGATACTACCCGCTCATATATATATATATATATATTTGTTCTCTGTACATCAGTGTAACCCCATTACGGACATGCGCAGGCGGAGAAAATGTTAAAGTACATATTACTGACACTCGGATTCAAAAGTTAAAACAAAGAATACAGAAGACACGCCCATGGCGTTCACAGTTATTATGTTTACTGGCATACAGTTTTATCGAATTCCTCGAAAAAGTGTAAAATGTATTCCTCTATCGCATTGTTTCCACAAACATTTTTATTCGTCGACCAACTTTGGCTTCGAAAAACAACCACGGATCCTCACATCCTTGCTGAAGTGAATAGAGAATGTCCAGATAATAGGAATACGATGTTAAAAATTTATATCTCACAACTGATTTCAGATAGGTACGAATACATATGAGTGGCATATGTAACTATGCACTGCATGATGCGCGATATTCGGATATTCGACTCAAGATTGTTGGCACAGAGTCATCAAATAACTTACGAACAAACTAGTGTGGAGCTGCAAGTTATTACCTCGCTTCATTAAACCCAATTCTCTATGATACTGAAACGCACATATGGTTGGCTCCTTTCACCTTTACAAGTAATTGACTGCTTAATCTTGAACACTAAATAAGTACATGCGCAATGAAGAACTCTGCCTTCTGCCGACAAGTTTTATTAATGCATTTCGTAAGATTCGCACAATAGACAGGGATTACGAGGTGTGGCAATAAAGAAGCCGGATTCATGCTCTAACCCTTTATTGAAAAAAAATCAGACAATCGAAATGTCATCCCCTTCAATGTAGTCCCCTCCCCGATCCCTATACCGCTCCATGCGAATTTTCCACTGTTGGAAGCAGTGCTGCAGGTCATCTTGTGTTAAGCTGTTCAAGAGTTGCGTCGCTTTTGCTTT
>Ga0131853_10014566_pt1 | contig 14418 bp, 10 predicted proteins | sample TergutLab28metaG_FD_92764 | JGI IMG/M metagenome (GOLD analysis project Ga0131853, IMG submission 92764) | Labiotermes labralis P1 segment gut microbial communities from Petit-Saut dam, French Guiana - Lab288 P1 (version 2) (version 2) | ecosystem: Host-associated > Arthropoda: Insects >... | reverse complement strand
TGGAAGCCATGGCCATCGGTCTGCAAGAGTCCCTTGACATGGATGTGATCAACCAGACACCGATATTTGTAGAAGTGTTGTGTAACGAACTGCTGGAAAAAGGTATCCCCGTGGTAACGCCTCCCGGCGGCTTGGGCTGTCATGTGGACGCAAGGCATTTTTGTGAACATCTGCCTCAGGAGCAATATCCGGCAGGTGCATTGGCGGCGGCCTTATACCTGGCCAGTGGTGTGCGCGGCATGGAGCGCGGTACATTAAGCGAGCAAAGAAACCCCGACGGAAGCGAGACACTGGCAAATATGGAACTGCTGCGCCTGGCTTTCCCCAAACGTGTCTTTACATTATCCCAGGTTAAATATGTGGCGGATCGTCTCGCTTGGCTCTATCACAACCGTAAGCTGATAGGCGGGTTAGCGTTTGAAGAGGAACCAAGGGTGCTGAGATTTTTCTTCGGAAGGCTGAGGCCTATCGGCAACTGGCCGGAAAAGCTCATGCAGCAGTTCCGCAAGGATTTTGGGGAAAGTTTGTAAAGGGGTATAATGTATGGCCAAAAAATACAGTGCAATCATCTTTGACCTGGACGGAGTAATCTGCCATACCGACCGGTTCCATTACCTTGGCTGGAAGGCCGTTGCAGACGAACTTGGCATATATTTTGATGAGACCATCAACAATCGTCTGCGGGGCGTCAGCCGCATGGAGAGCTTTGAGATTGTATTGGAACGTTATCCTTCCAAGATGCCCGAGTCAGATAAAGTAAAATGGGCCGCAAAGAAGAATGACATATATGTGGACTTGCTGAAAAATTTAAAGCCCGTTGATGTCAGTGAGGATGTTAAAAACACCTTGGAAACATTAAAAAACGGTTTTAAGCTGGCCATTGGCTCCTCCAGTAAAAATGCGCAGCTGATACTCAGCCGGATCGGCTGGCTGGATTTTTTCGATGCAATCGTTGATGGTACGCATATCAGTCATTCAAAACCCCATCCGGAGGTATTCCTTAAGGCTGCCGGATTTGTTAATGTCATACCAAAGTCCTGCCTGGTGGTTGAGGATGCAGAAAGCGGCCTGGATGCGGCCTTTGCCGCCGGTATGGATGCCGCCGCTATTGGGGACGCCGTCCACTGCGGCAGAGGGACTTACAATCTGGAGAAATTTTCGGATTTACTGGATATCGTTTAAGCGCAAAAAGGGCAAAAAAAAGGGCTGTCCCGCAAAGCCAAATTGGCGAGACAGCCCCTTTCGAATTGATTCATTTCTTTTTCAAATCATACTAAAAATCCCATGACCCTAAATATAAAGATAAACAACGTCAGCGTAAGTGCCGAAAGTGTCATAGTCAGCATCAATACAGATGCACCTATGTACGAATCGCCCCCTAGTTCTGCTTGCATTACATAAGCCCCAACTGCCATCGGCAAAGCATTCAAGATCATAATTATCGTTAAATCACTACCGCGAAAGCCTACTAAATACGCCACAATAATAGCGGATACCGGCATGATAAAGAGCTTTACAACCACTGAAATTACAACATATTTAAATTTGGCATCAAACCCATGAAATACGAGGTTTGCCCCAACACAAATCATAGCCAGTGCCATCACAAGGTTTCCCACTGCGGTGACCGTGGTTGCGGCCATTGTAGGAAGCGTCCAGCCAAAAAAGTTAAATACAAGCCCTGCCACTACACCAATCACAATTGGATTTTTTGCAATCGACATAAAAATGCCAAACACGCCTTTGGCCCTTGCTTTTGGATCATGCACCGCAAACATAACCGATGCTGTGGCATAGGAGATGATTAGTAGTACAGATACGGCCAAAATGCCTTTGGGCAAAATATTGGGATCATAAGCATTTGCAAACATCAGCGTCAAGAGCGGCGGCCCAACAACTGACAGGCTGCTTCGGTATGCACTGTTAACAAAGGAAGACACGGAGTCTTTGTCCCGCATAAACTTGTTGGCGGCCCACCAGGTGACTAAAAAGAAAAGTATCAGCCATGCAGAATTGAAGATCAAAAACCCGGCATCAAATACAGTAGATAAATCCGCCCTGTGTATATGAGTAAAAACAGTGGCAGGTATTGCAAAATAAAATATCACTTTGTTGCTTTGGGTGATAAAGATGTCGCCAATCATTCCCCGGCGCTTCATGAATATGCCGAGTAATGCCAGTAAGATAAAAGGAACAGTAATATTAATGCTCAAAACCATATGTTCTAACACGTTGCGGCCTCCTTTGTGACACTTTTATATAAATGCACAACCTTATATATTATAAACAAATGAATGCAAATTGCAAGATTCATTGCAGGTTATTTCACCGTTATTTCACGCAAATAAATATAATCTTCCGAAAAGCGCAGCCAACTCGTGCTACGGGAGCGTTGCCCCTCACACTCAGAACATGTTTACGTTCTTAAGTAGGCTTTGCTTTTCAGAAGATTATATTTATCGTTTGCCAGATCTGTAGAATAATGCACTTTGTGGCTAGGAATAACAGGCCTTCGATTTTCTCATTTAAAATACTGCTTAATCTTATCAAACCAGTTTTGTTCATGGTTTACATAATCATCGCCCATCGCCTCATTAAAGGCTTGCAGTTGTTCTTTTTGATTTTCCGTAAGCTGGGTTGGCACCGATATATTTAATGTTACCACCAAATCCCCAACATTACGGTTATTGCGTACGCTTGGCACACCCTTACCCTTTAGATTTACAGTAGCCCCGGGCTGGGTACCGGCCTTAATATTATATTTTTCCTCGGAGCCGTCCAGCATCGGTACGGAAATCTCATCGCCTAAAGCCGCCTGCACAAAGGTAATTGGTATTTCTAAGTACAAATGGTTCCCCTGCCTGGTGAATATTTTGTGCGGCTGAATTTGCATGGTGATTAATAGGTCGCCATCCGGGCCGCCCTTCTCACCCGGTTCACCTTTTCCGGCCAAGCGTATGCTTTGGCCGCTATCTATGCCCTTGGGTACGGTAATCTGCAATGTTTTGGTGCCGCGTACCTTTCCGGAGCCCCGGCATGGTGTGCAGGGATCTTTTATGGTTTTGCCCTCGCCCCGGCATGCCGGGCAGGTGCGTACCGTTGTCATTGCGCCAAGTAGGGTCTGTTGCATCGCACGCACTTGGCCGCTGCCATTGCATTCCTTACAGGTTTCCGGGTGAGTCCCCGGTTTTGCACCCGATCCCTTGCATATGCCGCATATCTCGTTTGCTTGCAGCTGCACTTCCTTGGTTGCACCAAAAACTGCCTCTTCAAACTTGATCTGCATACGCATCTGCAAATCAGCACCCCGGCGGGGACCGTTTCGCCTACGGCCTCCGCCAAAAATATCTGCACCATCGCCAAAGAAGCTGTTGAAAATATCATGCATGTCAAAATTGACATTGCCGTAAAAGCCGCCGCCAGGCCCGCCGCCGCCGGCACCGCTGTCAAAAGCGGCATGACCATATTGGTCATATGCCGCTCTTTTGTCTCCGTCGCTAAGCACAGCATAGGCTTCGCTCAGTTCCTTAAACTTGGCCTCGGCCTGTGCATTGCCTGGGTTAGCATCAGGATGAAACTTTTTCGCCAGCTTACGGTATGCGCTTTTAAGCTCACTGTCCGTAGCTGACTTGCCCACGCCTAGGGTCTCGTAATAATCCTTTTTATCTGCCATTCTTAGTTCTCCGTAAATTCACCGTCTACGACATTTTCGTCAAAGTTTGGCGCAGCTTCCTCGGCTCCGGGCCCAGCTTGCTGGGCTCCAGCCTGCTGATACAGCTTGGTAGAGAAATCATTCAGCACCTTTGTATATGCTTCAATTGCCGACTTTAGCATGGCGGTATCAGTTTCGTTCATGGATTCGGCAGAAAGCGGTTCAGAAACTTGGCGCAATTTCGCCATTTCACCCTCAAGTGTAGATTTATCGGTTGCATCAACATTTTCGCCCATGTCGGTCAACAGTTTTTCTGTTTGGAACAGGATAGAGTCCGCTTCATTTTTAGCGTCAATGGCATCCTTGCGCACACGGTCCTGCTCAGCATATATTTCAGCATCCTTGATTGCCTGATCTATTTCGTCATCAGACATATTGGTGCTGGCTGTAATCGTAATTTTTTGCTCCTTGCCGGTACCTAAATCTTTGGCAGATACATTAACTATACCGTTTGCGTCAATGTCGAAGGTCACTTCAATTTGCGGCACACCTCTTGGAGCGGGAGCAATACCATCTAAACGGAACTGTCCAAGGGTCTTGTTGTCCCTGGCCAATTGACGCTCACCTTGGATAACGTGAATATCCACCGCACTTTGGTTATTATCCGCTGTGGAGAATACCTGTGATTTATTTGTAGGGATGGTTGTATTCCGCTCAATAAGCTTAGTTGCCACGCCTCCAAGGGTCTCAATACCCAGGGACAATGGAGTGACATCCAGCAGCAGTATACTTCCTGCGCCCTCTTCTCCGGACAGCTTGCCGCCCTGGATACTTGCACCCAAAGCAACACATTCATCAGGGTTAATCCCCTTAAAAGGCTCGGCGCCGGTCAGCTTTTTAACCGCCTCTTGTACTGCCGGAATACGTGTGGAACCGCCAACAAGCAGCACTTTAGTAAGCTCGGAAGCCGAAAGGTCGGAATCTTGCAAAGCTGTACGCACAGGACCCAGGGTTGCCTCAACCAAATCGTGGGTAAGCTCATCAAACTTAGCACGGGTTAGGTTGATATCCATGTGTTTGGGACCATCTTGGTTCATAGTGATAAATGGCAGGTTAATATTGGTGGTCGTAACGGTAGAAAGTTCCTTTTTAGCTTTCTCTGCTGCTTCTTTTAAGCGCTGGACAGCCATTTTATCCTGGCTCAAGTCCATATTGTCGGTCTTTTTAAATTCTTCAATAAGATATTTCATTATGCGGTCATCGAAATCGTCACCGCCAAGGTTATTGTTACCGCTAGTAGCCAAAACTTCGATAACACCGTCACCGATATCAATAATAGACACATCAAAAGTTCCGCCGCCAAGGTCGTATACCATGATTTTCTGTTCTTTTTCATTATCCAAGCCGTAGGAAAGTGCGGCGGCGGTTGGCTCATTTATGATACGCTCAACTTCCAGGCCCGCGATACGTCCGGCATCTTTGGTCGCCTGACGTTGGCTGTCGGTGAAATAAGCCGGTACAGTAATTACTGCTTTGGTAACGGTCTCGCCCAGGTAGCTTTCGGCGTCTGCCTTCAGCTTTTGCAAAATCATACCGGAAATTTCCTGTGGTGAGTAATCTTTTCCGTTGATGGGTACTTTAAAATCCGTACCCATTTTACGCTTAATGGATGCAATCGTGTTATCCGGGTTAGTGATGGCCTGACGCTTGGCTGTTTCGCCTACAAGGCGTTCGTTAGCCTTGGTAAATCCTACTATAGATGGGGTAGTACGCATACCTTCACTATTTGCGATGACTACCGGCTGGCCGCCTTCCATTACCGCCACACAAGAATTTGTGGTTCCTAAGTCGATTCCTATTATTTTCGCCATTAAATTTCCTCCTTAATTTATGCCTCACGCCGGGCAAAGCCCGGCTGCGGCAGGCGTAACTAAACTGATGAAAGAAGCTGAAGTTCGCCTCTTTCATCCTTAATTTATGCCTCACGCCGGGCAAAGCCCAGCTGCGGCAGGCGTAACCAAACTGATGAAAACCTACGTCAGTTGGCTACACGCACCATACTGGGGCGCACTACCCTCCCCTTGTAGATATAACCTTTTTGCAATTCTTCTATAATTTCATTTTCACCATATTCCGCATCTTCTACATGCGCTACTGCAAAGTGTAAATTATGGTCGAAGCTTTCTCCAACGCTTTTTATGATCTCCACACCAATGTCAGCCAAATAGGTTTCTAACTGGCGCGCAATCATGACTATACCTTGATAAAAGTTATCGTCATTTTCCTCAGAAGCAGACAAGGCCCGTTCGAAGTTATCCAAAGCCGGAAGCAATTTTTCCACCGTATCCTGCACACCATTGTCATAGGCTCCTGCCTTTTCTTTTAATGTGCGCTTGCGGAAATTATCAAACTCCGCCAGGCTGCGCTGATAGCGGTCAAGCAATTCACCATAGGCCCTTTCCTGGGTATCTTCTTGATTGGCTGCGTCTTCAATGATTTCATCGGCCACTTCTTCAAGCTGATCTTTTTCTTCTTCCACTTTATCATTCCTGCCTTTCATACATCTTTAGCACTGTATTTATGTTGGAAAGCATTCCTTTCATTACCGATACCGCCTGGGAATAGTCCATGCGGGTGGGACCGATGATGCCGATTGTACCACCTTCGCTGCCTAGGGTAAAGTTGGCCCGGATAACACTGCAATTTTGCAGGCACTCCACCTGATTTTCCGCCCCTATTAAAATTTGAATATCCTTGGACGAATCACCCTCAAAAAGAATACCCAGCAAGTCCCGAGCTTCCAAGGCCTGAAACACTGCCTGAACCTTGTCCCGGTCAGCAAACTCCGGAAAGTCCAAGAAATTATTTACTCCGCTGGTATAGACTTGCCCTTCAGCCTTTAGCGCCTCAGCCAGCACACCCAAGATAGGCATAAGCATGTGTGCATGCGGCCCAAAAGCGGTTAACATTTCCGATACCATTTTGCGGTCTATTGCCTCTATAGTCTTATCTTGCAGCATGTTATTCAAAATTTTTGCAAGGGCAGCAAGTGTATCGTAGTCTGGCGGATCCTGCACAAATACGGTCTTATTTTTGACAGTATTTGTATTTGTTACCCAAATTACTAATATTGATCGTTCATCTATTGGCATGAGCTGGACATGCTTGATGGCCGTCTTTTTTTCCCGCGGCTCGGATACGATGGCGGCATAGCGGGTTAAATATGCGATGGCTTTTGCCGTTTCTTGCATTAAATAATCCACATGATGGATGTTGCTCATAATCATTCTTTGCAGGAACATTGTTTCTTCGTCCGTAAGAGGACGATGCCGCATCAGATTGTCCACGTACAAGCGGTAGCCCAAGTCCGAAGGCACCCTTCCGGATGATGTGTGAGGCTGTTTGATTAGCCCCATATCTTCCAGGTCACTCATCTCATTGCGTATAGTGGCCGAGCTTATACCAAAATCATACTTTTTAGCGATAGTGCGGGATCCGACGGGCTCTGCCGTTGCAATGTAGTCCATTACAATAGCTTCTAAGATTCTTGTTTTCCTATCATTTAAATGCATCCTGTCACCCCCAAGCTATTTCAATTCAATCTGTTAGCACTCTATCCGAATGAGTGCTAACGCAGAAATAAGATATCACCCCTTTATAAAATTGTCAAGGTATATTTTACAAAATCGATTCACTTAATTTACGGCTTAATTTACCCTTAAACCGGTTTTGCACTAACCCCATTTCTTCCCCAAAGTAAACTAAAACTGTTATAATGTAGGTTAATAATGGTCAGTATGGAGGGTTTTATGAAAAGTTTTAGTAAGAAGCTGTTTTGCTTTGTGATGGCTCTGTCTTTGACATCAGCCATGCCTATCAATCTGTTTGCGGATTGATATACTGGAAAATCTGGATTCCATGGATGCATGGGACGAAGCGTTTAGGCTTAATGCTTATTGATAAACATGTAAAAAGGGGCCGCTTCGCCAATCCGGATTGGCGAAGCGGCCCCTTTTTTATGGGATAGGAAACTGAATCCTTTCCTATCCAAAGATCAGAGAAACAAAATGTGCATAGCGCATTATTGTTCTGTTATACGCAATGGGTCCTCGGGGACTCGAACCCAGGACCATCCGGTTATGAGCCGGACGCTCTAACCAACTGAGCTAAGGACCCAAATTAACTACGGATTATATTTTATCAAAATATTGTTGGATGTCAAGAGAAGCTTTTAAGTTTTGTTATTTAATGTTTTTCATTGTTTTTTATGAAACAGCATGTTAATATATGCTACGATGTGAGTATTATCAATCAATTTCATGTAAAAAACATCGCCGGAGGATATTAATGCCAAGACAACAATCCCAGATTAGGAGGAAAAGTATGATTAATGAGAGAATCATTCAGAAACTGAAACAAACAAACATTGCCGTCAATCCGGAAAAAACTAAAGTGCGTGTCCACAAGCTATGGAAATCCGCTTCCAAAGCGCAAAAGAGTGCTGTTGAGGAGGCGGCAGGCACTTCCCGTGCTACAATTTACCGGGTATACAATACGGGTAGTATTTCTGCTAAATTGGTTGTGCCAATGGCGCAAACCTTCAATGTTGACCCACACTTTTTGATTGGAAAAACAGATGAGGAAAACGAGTGTAACGATTCCATACTGTTAAACTTCCTTTCAAGCTTAGGATACAGCAAGCTTTTGGGTACTGAAATCGAAAAAACTAAAAAACCTATCAAAGAAAAAATAGCAGAAAAAGCTCTTCCACCTGTAGAATCAGCCCCTCCAGCCATCAGCGCAAGCGAACTCAGCCTGTCTGACCTTCACCTTCTCATGCAATCACTGCTTCTCAGAGAAAAGGCCGGCGTAGAGGAAGCTGTACAAAAAGCCGCAAAACTTCGCACACTACTTTTGTCATAACCGGGGGGCAATCTAATGGTGACTATGGAAAAAATCGTCGCGTTAGCTAAAAACCGTGGATTTGTATTTCCCGGTTCCGAAGTATACGGCGGCTTCGCTAACACTTGGGATTACGGCCCCTTGGGCGTAGAGCTAAAAAACAATGTAAAGCGTGCCTGGTGGAAGAAATTTATACAGGAAAGCCCTTACAATGTTGGTGTCGACTGCGCTATCCTTATGAATCCTACGGTGTGGGAAGCCAGTGGTCATGTGGCTACTTTTAACGACCCCCTCATGGACTGCCGCGCTTGCAAGGAGCGTTTTCGCGCCGATAAGCTCATTGAGGATTTTTTGCGGGAAAAAGGAATTGACGAAGTCCCGGATGGCTGGCCGGATGAAAAGATGAAGGCTTGCATCGAGGAAAATGATATACCCTGCCCCAAATGCGGCAAGCATGATTTCACAGATATCCGTAAGTTTAATATGATGTTTAAGACTTTCGCCGGGGTGACCGAAGACAAACAAAGCACAGTGTATCTGCGTCCGGAGACTGCCCAGGGCATTTTCGTAAATTTTAAGAATGTCCAACGCACCACCCGCAAAAAAGTCCCCTTTGGTATAGGACAAGTAGGCAAGGCTTTCCGCAATGAAATAACGCCGGGCAATTTCACATTCCGCACCCGTGAGTTTGAGCAGATGGAGCTGGAATTTTTCTGCGAGCCGGGTACTGACCTTGAGTGGTTTTCCTACTGGCGCAATTTTTGTATTAGCTGGCTGAAGGGCCTGGGCATGAGGGACGAGGATTTGCGTATTCGCGACCATAGTGCGGAGGAATTGTCCTTTTACAGCAACGCCACTACGGATATTGAGTTTAATTATCCTTTCGGATGGGGGGAATTGTGGGGGATCGCAGATAGAACAGACTATGACCTTAAACAGCATATGGATCATTCCGGGGAGGATATGCGTTACTATGACCAAGTAGAAAATAAGCACTATCTTCCTTACTGCATAGAGCCTTCTCTTGGTGCCGACCGGGCGGCCTTAGCGTTTTTGTGTCAGGCATACGAAGAGGAGACGCTCACCGACGACAAGGGCAAGCATGACGTACGGACGGTTTTGCGCTTACACCATGCACTGGCGCCGGTAAAAGCAGCGGTGCTTCCGCTTTCCAAAAAACTTGGAGAACATTGTGATGAGCTGTACCATAAGCTTAGCGCACACTGGGTTTGTGCATACGATGATTCCGGTGCTATCGGCCGTCGTTATCGTAGGCAGGATGAGATAGGCACACCTTTTTGTATAACCTTTGACTTCGACTCATTGGAGGATGGCGCAGTCACTGTACGCGAAAGGGATTCCATGGAGCAGGAGCGGGTCGGGATTGATGAGCTGGCCGGTTATTTAACAGATAAACTGGCATATTAATTTGATGCAGGAAGATTGATGCAGGAAGAATTCAGCCGGATTCTTCCTGCATCAAACCTTTTCAGCTCTGTTTTGCAGAGCTAGTGTTCCCCTTTGGAAATACGCCGCCAATTGGCCGGCGTATTTTGTTCTTTGTTTTGTAAAAAAATCTTTAAAATTTGTTAATAATTTGTTATAATGTCCCTAAGGGAAATTTATTTCCTTACGTTCCCTAACTCCAACAATTGTAAAAGTCAGGTGGGATATTATATGTTGCGGCTACAAAACCCAAACAAGGCGCACAGGCGGTTCCAAAAGAAAAGCAGGAATACTGCCTCTCATATACATACACAAAAGAAATACTTTTCTCTCATGCTGGTTCCTTCTTATTCTTCCGGTAAAACACGCAGCTTTCGCATATCACACAACACCTTATACTCAATATTTTTTGCGGTAGTAGCGTTATGCGTCCTACTGTTGTTTCTTTATCTCCAATCTCGGTTTCTTATACAAGTGGTTGCAGATACATCTATTTCACTTGAACAGGCCCAAACAGCCTATGCAGGCTTACAAAGAATAGCCGAGCAGGAACAACAACAACTCATGGAAGGTGTAGTTTCCTTGCAATCTGCCCTTATAACCGAAAGGGAACTAAATGAAGAAGAGATGTGGCAGCAGCAACAGTCCTTCATTAAAACCTTAGAGTCCATCTGGGTTTATACGGAAAGTTTGGAGATGAGGCTGCGGCAATATGAACTATACAGGCAGGAGATTATCGCTAACTTGAACGAAAGCGCCCATATCCCTATCGTGAGTAATATACTTGATAACATAGAGCAATCGCAGATGCATTTATTATTGACTCTGGAAGACATGGCTAGACAAGATCAGTCCCAGATGATGTTTCTGCTTGCAAGTTCATCCGATATCCCACAGACCGTTTCCGCTGACGAGATGACAGAAAATTTAATTGATTATATAGAGACACTTGAACTTGCCTTGCAGGAGCAGGCCGGGCTTTATCTTGATCTCCGGCAACAGGTTGGCAGAGCTGCGCCTTATATCCGAAGGGACAGGTACGGCCCCAGGTTGTTGGAATGGTCTTATGTCCGGAATACCCTTCCGCGGAATACGCCTGTAATGATCACAGATGTGCGTACAGGCACCACTTATTGGATCAGCAGCTTCTCGCATGGGAACCACGCAGACGTAGTTCCTGTCAGTCCGGAGGATACAGCCGCTTTGCTTAGCACATTTAACGGAAGATGGAGCTGGGACACACGCCCTATTTGGGTTCATATTGGCGGCCGGAAGGTTGCGGCCTCCATCAATGGTATGCCGCATGGGGGTACCGGTAACAGAAACAATAACATGAATGGGCATATTTGCATTCATTTTAGCGGCAGCCGTACACACAGCGGCAGCAGAACCCATGAGCGCGACCATCAAAATTCTGTAATGCAAGCTTATAGAGCCAATTTTTAGACTTAATTCTTACGTTCCCTATTATTAACCAAACTCAATATCAACTGCCTTCAGTGCGTGGGGAATATCAATCCCCTGCGGACACCTCGGTACGCAGGCTCCGCAAACGGTGCAATCCCCTGCGCTTTTCCCCCTTGGGATCGTTTTGTACATGATCTCCCGGTTCCATTTGGCATCGCCTCGCTTGTATCCATTATAAATGGCTAAGCACTTGTCTATCTCTATCCCTTCAGGGCATTCGGGCAGGCAATATTTGCAGCCTGTACATGGGATGGAGCCTTCCTTGCCCAAAATTTCCATGACCTGTTCCAGCAAGGCATATTCATTGTCCTTCATTGGCTCAAAAGGATTGAAGGTGCGTATATTATCCTCAACCTGGGCAAGGCTTGACATACCGCTTAGCACAGTTTGTACCCCTTCTAGGGAAGCTGCATAGCGCATAGCCCATGAAGCAATAGAATCGCTTGGGCGCACATCCTTAAGCAGTGCTTCGGCGGCTTTCGGCAGACTAGCCAAAGTGCCGCCCTTGATTGGTTCCATTACAATCAGTGTCTTTTTGTGCTTAAGTGCTATTTTGTGAAAATCACCGGAAGATCCGCGTAGTACATCCGCATAATTGATTTGCAGCATCACAAAATCAATATCGGTATGCTCAGCCAGCATCTTGTCCAATATCGCGGGCGAGTCATGGAAAGAGAAACCGACATGGCGTATCAGGCCCCTCTTTTTCATCTCCTGAGCCCACTCATACATGCCGATTTTTTTTGCCTTTTTCTCCGAATCTTTACCCATGGAGTGGAGAAGATAGTAGTCAAAATAGTCCACACTGCATCGTTTAAGCGATTCCGCAAAAATGCGGCCACAGTCTTTTATGGAACTGACAGACCATGGCGGCATCTTGTCGGCCAGCAGATAACTATCCCGCGGGTGTTTACTGACAAGTGCTTTTCTCAGCATTTCCTCAGACCCATCGTAGACATAGGCCGTATCAATATAATTTCCGCCGCTTTCTATGTATGCGGCAAACATTTTTGTACATTCCGTAACGTCTGTTGGCAGCCTCATGGCCCCAAAGCCTAGCAGTGTCGGTTTCATTTTTTCTCCTCATTTAAAGCTAAAGCATGTGCCTTTGCCAGCACATTTTCTACAGTAAAGCCATATTCCTCAAACAGCTGCTCCGCCGGGGCAGATGCACCAAAATGATCGATAGATACCATATCGCCGTCCAGACCAATGTATTTGTGCCAGCCAAAGCTTGTCCCGGCTTCTGCGCCTATGCGCATCCGGACAGCAGAAGGCAAAATACTTTCACGATAGGCTTCGTCCTGCTCCTCAAAAATTTCAAAAGACGGCATACTCACTACCCGGGCGTAGATTCCCTCATCTTTAAGCACTTTGGCCGCTTCTGTCATCAGGCATACCTCGGAACCGGAGGCAATTAAAATCATGTCCGGCAGGTTCGTCTTAGGATTAAGCTCGTCAGATAAGATATATCCGCCGCAGAAAGCCCCTTTGCCGCTCCCGTCAAGCAGCGGCAGGTTTTGCCGCGTAAGCACCAGCGCAGTGGGACTCTCAACGCGCATAATGGCCATAGCCCAAGCCGCGGCCGTCTCCCTGGTATCGCAGGGCCGTATCACTGTAAAATTAGGTATACTGCGTAAGGCAGCCAAATGCTCTACCGGCTGATGCGTCGGCCCATCTTCCCCCACGCCGATGCTATCGTGGGTCATAACATAAACGACAGGCAACTTCATCAAAGCCGATAGACGCATGGAATGCTTCATGTAGTCGCTGAACACGAAAAACCCAGCCACATATGGGCGCAAACCCCCATGTACGGCCATCGCATTGGCTATAGCCGCCATTGCATGTTCCCTCACGCCAAACCGCAGATTGGCGCCGGCATGGTTTTCGGGAGTATAGTAGGCCTTATCCTTCATGACAGCTTTTGTAGAAGGGGCCAAATCCGCTGAGCCGCCGATTAAATTTGGCAGTATCGGGCTAATCTTGTTAAGCACTGCCTCCGAAGAGATGCGGGTTGCCAACGCACCCTCATATTTCCAAAAGGAATCGCTCTTGACCAAAAAGTCAAAAATCTTGGGAGGCGTAATGCTCTGCCACTCTTCCCAAGCCTTATAATCCTCCGGAAAGGCCTGCCGGTAGCGGGACAACAGTGATTGCCACTCATTATTTTTTGCCTCACCCTCTGCGACAAACTCCGCAAAGCGCAAACTGACTTCCTCAGGAACCGCAAAAGCTTCCGCAGGATGTCCAAAAGTCTCTTTCATGAGGCTTAACTCTTCCTTGCCCAAAGGCTCACCGTGAGCAGAAGCCTTGCCCTGCTTATTGGGTGCACCGTATCCGATTTGAGTCTTTATCTCAATAAATGACGGCCGCGCCGTGTCGCCTTTAGCAGCCTCAATCGCCGCAAGGATAGCATCTATATCATTGCCGTCCGCCACAGTTTGAACCTGCCATCCATAGGACTCAAAGCGGGCCGTGACATTTTCTGTAAAAACCAGATCGGTAGAACCTTCTATCGTAATATTGTTGGAATCGTACAAAACAATCAGCTTGCCAAGTTTAAGAGTCCCCGCAAGAGAAGCCGCTTCCGCAGCTATGCCTTCCATAAGACAACCGTCACCGCTAAGCGCATAGGTGAAATGATCCACCAAGTCATATCCCGGCTTATTAAAACGAGCGGCCAAAAAGCACTCGGCCCAAGCAAAACCCACAGCATTGGCGATACCTTGACCCAGCGGGCCGGTAGTGATTTCTACACCCGTGGTGTGAAGATATTCCGGATGTCCCGGTGTAAGACTTCCCCTTTGGCGGAACTGCTTCAAATCATCGGCACTGAGACCATAGTCAAAAAGATGCAGCAGGGAATACAGCATAGCAGAGCCATGCCCGGCGGACAACACAAAACGGTCGCGGTCAGGCCAACGCGGATTTTTTGGGTTGTGCTTCAT
>Ga0131853_10014562_pt1 | contig 14422 bp, 12 predicted proteins | sample TergutLab28metaG_FD_92764 | JGI IMG/M metagenome (GOLD analysis project Ga0131853, IMG submission 92764) | Labiotermes labralis P1 segment gut microbial communities from Petit-Saut dam, French Guiana - Lab288 P1 (version 2) (version 2) | ecosystem: Host-associated > Arthropoda: Insects >... | reverse complement strand
TTTTTTTTCCTTTAATTTTTTTTTCCAAGATTTATTTTTTTTTTACCTTTGATTAATCCCAACCCCTTTTTTTTAAAAACAAAATGCCTTTTTACTTTTTTTTGCCCCCCCCCCCCCCAAACTATAATACCATACCCGAGTCATGAATGGAAAAAGGTGAAATAAGTGTTCCAAGACATATGGCTACTTAGAATATTTTTAACAGATTTAATAATAAATTTCGTACACTGGGGTCATTGATACATGCTGTGCACTCATGCAGAGGAATAGAATTGTGTGTAGCCCCACTCATTAACTCTGCATTAGATTATGGTTGGTGGTTGGATTCGCGCTCCGGCCGCTTTACCTAATTAAGACCTCGCATACCTCATGAATATTAGTTTCGTAGCCTGTATTCACACTTTGAAACCTAGTATGGTTCTTGTTTTCCTTTGCAACAGTTTGCCTTTCATTCTCTTCACAAGATTCATCTAGCAGTTCAGAGCAGTTTGTAATAACAATGTATCACCATTACATTGGGCATGAAGCCTCATTTCCTCTGTCAAGCATTGCAGTCAAAGCAGCGTGTAGTGACAGCATGTTGTTTAGTAGAATTTTCCTGCTGTGTATCCATCTGAAATATAAGTACATAAAGTCGTTGACTTGTATGTGGCACTCTGGTTCTTATAGCAGCGAAAACAGAAACTGTTTGTGGTTGAAGCCACACATGGTTGCAGGATATGTTACTTTTAACAGGGACTAAACACCGCCTTTTATTTGATAAAACGTCAAAATTCCATTTTTATTATCTTTGATTTTATTTCTCTTAAATTTGATATATTATTCAATTATTTCTTAATTAAGAGAATTTCTGTATTCCACGTGACTTATTTTTATTGTCAAAAAAAGTTACCATTTTTGGTACACAGGTTGTTTCATGCCTGTCTTACGTTCATTTCAGATCATATACTGTTACAGAAGGAAGGTTTGAAAAAAGGACAGTATATAGAGACTGCGTACCATTGCCACACAAATAAATAAAGGATATTACTGGCTTCACTGTTGATGTCACACTTTTTACAACATGTGTGATGAAATTTAGACACCTCTGTGGAAAAATCCACTCAAGAGTTGTAATTTCAACTAAAGTCAGATACATAGAAATAAACAGACTGGTATGTAAAAACTCAAGCCATAAACAGCCAAAGTATATGGCATTTCACTAGGAGACTACCTGTTTTCACTACGTAACAATAAGCCGGACTGAATATTTCTTCCTTAGTAAGCAGTCTGTGATGTGTGCACAAACTAAAATAGCTAAGTTCCTTTCCTCAAACCAAATATCTGAACTGGTTTGGGACAGCAGGAGTGACAAAGCAGGGGCCCCGAGCAACAGTAGTTCTGAGGGTGAGGGAGGTTTTGAAGATAAGCCAGGGGTGTCTCCAGCATTCATTGTCCTGTGCAAGACCAGATACCCCCCAAGACATGCCAAAAAAAATTAAATTTTTTATACAGTGGCAGATGAATATGCAAGGAAACAAGAAGCTTGAAAATGCATTCAGTTATATGCTTATGGTGGTTTAATTGTCACAGAACGTACTCTCAGTCCTGTATTAAAAACAAAATATTTCCCTTTGTTTCAGAGAGTCATGATAAACATTTGAATGAAATAAGGATGTGGTGTTAAGAAATAGCTGTAATATTGTACTGTAATTGTTTTTCTTCCTGCTTTTTTGATTTAGCACACAGCATATTGTTTTTCTGCTCACTGTATCCTGTTTTGCACTTATCCAACATAAGATATTACATAAAAGTGCTGTGTAACTATACATCTGTTACTACTGGATGAAGTGGAGTTGTTTCAGAATGCAGAACACCAATTGTTGTGATATGTCCGCATTGTAGCACGCATTGCACAGAACTTTAATTTTTCTGATATAGTCTCAGCTCCATCCCCATCTGCTGTAGGAGACATTCTTGGGGGAAGAAAACGAGGAATAGTGTTGTATTTGTTTGCCTAATGTCAGTGGATGGGAAGGCTATGAAAATCGAAAGTAGTAAATTTAATCACCATAATTTTACTGATATGTCACATAATTACCCTGTCTTGCATAATGGTGTGAAATGCATGGTATCAGCTTTTAAATGAAGTCTTGTAATGCTCATTGTCTTAAACATTTCAGAGATTTTGCATTCAAAAGAGTTGTACTTGGAACAGTTTTGACCATATTATGAAAACTGAGATTCAGTATCTTGGAAATTTGTTGACCTAGATTCTTTGTGATGATTAATTTTTACAGGTGACCAGTGGGTATATATGAGTTAGAAAAGGATAAAGTACAAGGTGTTTTGTTATATGATTTGACACTGAATTGCTGTGATGTGGACTGAATTGTCCTGTGCTGTAAACTGTGGGATCTGCTGAAGAAGTTAGTCAAGTCACTTGTTATTTAATTATACTTTTTCAAGTACATAGGTGTAAGTATGAATAATTGACCTGAAATAGGTGGCCACAGCCTGTTTTATGGCACTGTCTTTGCATTTGCCTGGATGAAGTTAGGATACCCACAGACATCTGTATCAGGATAGTCCATCTGGGCCAAGATTCAGAATGGACTTGTGTGTATACCAAGAATGGTAACCACTCAGTCACAGTTAGTTGATTGTGAAGTAGGTAAAGGTTATGAACGGTGTAGGTATGAGTGTTTGGGTTTTAAGCTGGAGAAATTGACTTTATAGACTAATTTAAACTAGATACTGTACCTTGTACTCACGTTTGGTGTCTTAGAGTTAAGCTAACTGTAATATCCTTTCCCCAGGAACCACTTCTTGAATGTGTTCTAGAACTCATTACAATAGACACAGTGCATGATGATGTTACCCAAATGCAAGACGACTCTAATCTAAGACAACCTCTGCCCCTCCCCCCCTCACTCCCTCCAAATATACATCTGCCATGGGAAAGTGTATGTATCCAAATCTAAGACAATCCCCAAAAAATGAAAGTCTGCAAAAAAATGCTTTACTCATAATTTCTTCCACTTAATACACAAAATATATCAGATTCTGTCTGCCTTTACCAAACAGTGTCACTGTCTCCATTGTCACAGTCAATGCGTTCATCTTTGTCACACTCCTGACATTCCCATCCTCTTTACTTCATTACATAACATACCATCAGTCCCATCCACTGCAATGGACAAACAGCATTTCTTACAACCCTTCACACTCACTTCCAGTGAGATGCACTGCCATGCCATTATGATCCACATTTGTTAAATGTACATTTATATTTCTTGGTTTATAAACTTGTACCTGTGAAGATTCACAGTTTTCTCCAGAGATGGTGTTTGTGGTGTTCAGAATTTAAATACATGTGTTCTGGATTTTTGTGTCATGTCTGTGGTCTGAATACACTGATTTCATTTCTCTTTTTATAGTTTTTAATTTGTCAGTTGGTCCAGGTTTTATTTTTGAGCCTTGTAGTTAATTTTTAATTTTTCAGAGCCATTTTCCTCTTACTACCCTTGTACTAGATCTGTTCTCAGGTGCATATCTTAACATGTTACTGTGCCTGTGGTACTCAGTGATTGGGAATATCTCAATTTATGAGGTTCACTAAGTTACTTGCTTCATTACCTGAAAATGGAATCAATGGCGTCTGAAACATTGTGCTTCTTTAAACAATTAGAGGTCAGACAAAGTCCCAGACAAGAAGATTGTGTGAGTTAACTTAAGTTGTGCTCTGTACTCTCTTTTGAGTTCTTGATCGTTGAAGATGGGACTGATACTTTGTCCCAAAATGTGGGTAAATAATTATAGCTGAATGCTGTGTAATTTGTCTGAAGAGCAGAGATATCACATGATGATTGGTGATGCAGGCCTCGGTTTTGACTCTGCATGGTCTGGTTTGACACGGACTGGTTCCACTGTGTAATTTGTCTGAAGAGCAGAGATATCACATGATGATTGGTGATGCAGGCCTCGGTTTTGACTCTGCATGGTCTGGTTTGGCACGGACTGGTTCCGTGCTGCATATATGAATTTAAGAGGACCTCATATATTTAAGCACCAAACTTAAGTAAAAAACCATGTGCTACACGTGAGTAAATAGGGTAATGTCAGTGGCATACCCAGGAATTTTGTTCGGGGGGGGGGATTCAACAAATTCAGTTGAGGACAGAGGGCAGAGAGAATGGGGATCTGGGGGCAGTAGCCCCCTAGTCAGGGGTTCTGGAGGCAGCTCTAATTTGGTACAAGAAATTTCGTTTCATGTATTAAAATTTTCTTAATTTTTGGTACTTTAAGACTATTTATGATGACAACCAATTTATTTCTCATTGCTAATGTAAAACAATTGCGAACCTAGGTAGTTTTAGAATTTTACTGCCTTTTTTCTGAACATCTTGGGGTGTTGGCATCCTAAATTCAGCAATTTTTAACACTTTTCACAATTGGGTTGAGTTTGGCACGATTTTGGAAGGCCTTCGGAATTTTGGGAGGATTTTGAATCCCCCAAACCCCCCCTCGGTACACCACTGGGTAATGTGATTATAAGCTTTATACTTCAGTTGGCTTGAATATATAGGAAATGTATTCAATTTTTTGTTAGGTTCTGAGGTTAAGGAAGAGCTGGTACAGGTTCTTCAGAACAGACTTGATGATGCTGTTCTAGAAGTGTTGTCTGTCATGCTAGCAAGAAATCCTATGTGCAAGCTCACACCTGATGATGTCCACTTCATCCAGAAACCATTTAAGGTTCCAGACTCTGTCATTCAGGTAGGTATATTGCCACTACACTACAGGCAGTGACATATGACTGTCAACGGTTTGTTTGAAATTTGTAAGTTTGAGGCATTGGAAAACAAGTGAGTTGCAATTTCATTACTGCTGTTCACAAGACAATGCAGACTCTGTGTGCTTGCTGTTCTGTTTGTAACAGTTGTTTATCATACAAGGTAAATGCACTGAATATCAAAATAATGTGAAAGCTTCTGTTTTGTAAAATATTTTTAATTTGTTGTTCATCTCATTATGTAAAGTTGTGATTTTGTTATTCATGGGATTTTTCAGGAATGTAATCCCCATGAACCACAAGGGTTTGCTATATGTTGTCTTGTATGCCATTGCAAGACACGCAGAATTATAATGCACTTTGCTGATTAATTCAGAATCACAGAGCAATTTTTATTTGAGCTTTCTTAGTTTTTTCCAATCTGTGTTTTCACTGTTTGATTGCCAAAGTTTTCCCACATGACTGTGATATTTTATAATCACAGTTCCCTGTGATATGCTTACAGTATGTACACAATTGTATGCACTTTTGTTGCAGTTCTCAGTCCAGTCCCATGCTCTTCCCCATCTCCAGGCTTTGGCATATTACTTACGTCAGAACCTGTTACAGTTTCTCTACAACCCCAAATATACTGATACACGGCCAGAATGCCACTTTCAGGTAAGTGTTCTCTCTGTTTTATGCAAATTGCTTGCTTTTTATGCCTTTTCCAAATATCAATTGCTTTTGATCTGGACGATGTTTTCTTGAGCAATGTGTAGGATAGGATAATGGACATACCATGATGCATTGAAAAGAGCCGTGATGCAATGGATCCGTTTATTAGCTCATTTCAGATAGTTTATCATTTTACCATGTCCCATGTACAAAACCCTTCTGTCAAAACCATGCTACAGATACATTTACAGCAGTGTCTTATTAACGTAGTAGCTGTAAAATATTCCCAGAATCACTTTATTTCTGAGAAATACATAGCAGTACAATCATTGAAGCTACATACCCTTTAAGATAGTCCCCTTGTGCAAGTATGTTCAGCCAGCAACTGTAAAGATGTTGAAAACATTCCTGGAAGCCATTTGTGAAAGCTCTTCCACTGCATTCTTAATTATGTGAGTAGTATCACAACAGCACCATCACTTCATGCTCTTTTCAGTCAAGGGAACAGGTAAAAATCAGCTGGACCTAGGTCAGGAGAGTGTGGGGGATGCTCCAGGGCTGTCACATTGTTCTTTGCTAAGAAATCCTTGACAAAAACTGACTGGTGTGCTAGAACATTGTCATGAAAGAGAAACCAATTGTTGGTTCTCCATTTTTTAGGGCATTTCCTTGAGATTGCATTCCTAAGGCAACGGATGATGTCAGTGTACTTCCACCACCCCTGCCCCCTCCTTCCCCACATTAGCAATTCCTTTAAATTATAGCAGCGAATTCCAGAAACATTTTGAAGCTCCTATGTATATATATTTATTTCTGCCAACAGTTCTCTACTTGCAAATCCTGATGACCCATTCCAGAGTGCTCTGTTTTGAATTGTTTTATCCTTCACCGTGCACTTAGTTATACTGTAGTGAATAACTGTCATGGTACACTCAAGTTGGTTATAACACTTATTTCTCATATTTCTAACTGACTGTCTATCTTCTGCAAAACTGGTAACCTCTAAATGATGGCCTTCAAGTTAAATAATGTTCTCAGTGTTATGGAGTTTTCTTGGTGGAATACTTAACTTTAGCACTTGCTGTACAATAACATAGTGAATATTAATTGAACCCCAGGCCCCCCCCCCAAAAAAAAATTAAATAAACAGCATTTTGTGGGAATTAGATCGACTTTTTGGGAGGTTGAATATCCAAATCCATTAATTTCAAAATTTGTACCTGTTTGCATGACTTATGTCAGATTGTGTAGACATGAAATGATTTACAGGTGATTACAGCTTACATAAGTGCATTTCATCGTATATTACTGAGAAACAGAACTTTCTGTATTTTGTGTTAAGTCTGTTGTAAGCTGATTCATTAGGTAATGACTGGGCTGCCTGTTTATAGTGCTAGTGTTTTCCTTGATTTAGCAATCCTTGTCATTAAAACAACTCTGGTGATAATTTAGGATTATTCTGAGCCAGAAACGTCTGCAAAGCATGTCACCGAAGGAGATCTGTTTCTGTACAACCAGAGTCCAGTGTCGGGCAGTAAAGGCATGGCTTGCATTGCCATGGCGGTGGTAGATGGTGATGGTAATCTGGTGCACCATCAGCATTACCCTAAACCATATCCATTTGCCCACCTTGAAGCATTGAATTGCCATGAATTTGCATCACTGACCCTCACGCAATTACATGAAGCTGGAGACAACAGTCTACACTGTGGTCCAGGTCAGTACCCATACCCTGAGTTACAGAATGCCTTGATACTTGCAAAACATGTGGCCACCTACAGTTATGCACCCTGACAGTAATAAAACTTTGTATGAAATGTGCTTTTCTTTGGTTAAAAATGTAATATAGTTGCCCAATTTTGTATCGTGTATGAAATTTCATTTTATTTCTGGTATATGAAGTGTTAAGTTTTCTCTTACTCATACTTAGAGACTATCTAACCTTTCTGATTTAAAAGTTTGAACACCAACATTTAAATACCTTCTTTTGCTAGGACCAGTAGCTCTGCTTGAGTTCCGAATCTGGAAACAGGGTAGAGTGAACTGCGAGTCTCTGACACAGAAGCTGCAAGCATCAGTTCGACATGCTATGTGGGACCTGCTCATGGAATTCCACATGCTGACAGCCCCATTAGGAGTCTTGAGTCCTTCTACAGGGCATACATCACCAACTGCAACACCAACTGTTGCTCTCTCTGCATCTCCTTCTCCATCATCAACAACAATATCTCCATCCACTATCACATTTTTGCCTTTGGCTAACTCTGAACCATCTACACCAAACAAAGGTTGGCAGGATTCTCTGCTGATGATTTTTAATCAATTATAATATGGTTGATAAAAATATCTTAACAGATATCAGTAACTTTCTGTGGATAGTTTTGGTCTGAGAGAGAGATTCATGAGGTTCTTTATTACATACATAGCATTTACCCTTGCATTGATATTTAAGGAGAGCAGCAAGTCATATGGCACATCTTTATAGTGATAGCTGTAAAGTTATAAGTGTGTGGAAGTCATTTATACACTTCTTTACAAAACATTTGGAGTCTGTTTGAAGGCTCATATTGTACTCCATTAGAACAAACATATATCATACGTGATGAAGCTAACCATGCTTCCATGATGTTAAGAGACATGCCACTGTGAAGTATGTTATGTTCCAATGCATGTATTCAACAAGATATTTTTAATTTTCTGAGATGCTAAAGGAATATTAAAGTTTTTAACAGGATGTCTTGATGCATTTTTTCTACAAATTATTTAATCTTGTGTAGAGAGGCTGGCAGGAATTATTATTTATATGAAATAACTCTGTTTACTTACTGTGCATTTTCTGTTAGTATAAATTTTTTAATGTTGTTGTTGTTGGGCATGACCTTAAAATTTCAATTCATCCATGTGTAATTCGTAACAGAGAAATATTTCGTACAAAATTTGTTGGCATATTTTCAGTCTGTCTCACAATCAGGTTTCATATTCCCTAGCAATAGTAATTAATGGTTTTCATTGGCTGTTTTTTCTGCACAATCTTGAATGATTGGTAGAAACGCAATGTTCTTTGGACATAACATATCATGACATTTATTCACAATTCTGCTGAAGAGTTGGTAATGGATCACATGTGTCTGTGAAAACTTGTAACTTTCTTTTTATATATATAGACATGTTTGATGTTGATTCCTTAATTAATAGATATGGGAAGGCATCATATATTACTGAGTCGGTGTATCAAAACTACATGAATATACATGTTTAATGTTATTACAGGACAGCCTTCCAATGCGCACTGTGGATTTGTAGATCAATGCCATGCAGTATACACAAGAACCAGACCCTCCCTGGATTTTACATGTGTAGGGTTTGGAACTTCTAGCTACTGCCTGTTTGATTTTAATACATTTGAATCTACTTTACTCACAGCTGCCATTACCAAAAATAATAAGTCATAACAATTGCCTGACATTTCTGTAACAAAATCACTGTCTCTTTTGTGAACAATATTACATACCTAGTTGTACAATTTCTCTCTGTACCTCCTGTTACAGCCTGAGGATGGCTTAATTACAAGCCAAAATGTGTAGCTGCTTTTAGGGTTTTAATAATGAATAAGTGTTATGTTTAGTGGAAATTTACTGGTATCTTTATAAACCAACTTATGTTGTACAGCATTCCAGAAGAGCAATGGTCTAACACAGTATCTACTTGTTGTATTAGCTTTGCTTATTACATTTCATGGTGACAGCATTGTGGCGTAGGAAGATGTTATTCAAACTGTTAATACTTCTTGGTTATTAAGTGTAATTATAACAATGTGTAATTGTTGCAGTTGCTTAAATAATTGATATTGTATTCATTTACAGCTAAGAATACTGTGAAGCCAAATGACTCAAACAGCATCCTTGAGAGGACAGCAAATTTCCTTAGTGATGGTGAGGTGGGTCGAAAATTTGAATTTGAATTATTGTTTTGCAGTCTCTAAATCAGTGGTGAAACATTCATTTACTGTGATGTGTCTAGTGTAATTGTTCATTTTTTTAAAGTACAAATTTAAGTCCAGTTGTGTATATATTTAATGTTGATGCAAAGTGTGCTTTTGTGGAGATAATAGAGGGGTGTTCAGTCTTAATACTGTGGGTTTCATGCTTCACACGTTTTTGTAACCATAAACTTCGCTTTATTTTGCTTATCGTACCAAAGTTACAATCCTATTGGAATGCATGTTAACTTTTCTGTCTGTATATACCATCCCTTAACCTTTAGCTGCTGGGATTTAAATCCCCCCCGCGCAATGCCACTGTGCCGAGATTTTTAGAGTGGGGTTTTAATTTGCAACGCTTACTTCTAGAAAAAAAATCATATCTTATAGACTTTTCCTCCAAATGTAAGGAAATAAAATTTCGCAGTGTGTTTATGAATTGATCAATTTGGTAAAAAATGTTCACCTACTTTTGTAATAAATTTAGGCCTCTCTGTTGCATGCAGTATAGAAAATCTAGAGTAAATATTTTATTACTCACATAATTCTGGCTGCTGCAGAGGTTCCGAGTTCTTCAGTCACCACACAACGCACACACACACACACACACACACACACACACACGCACGCACTAGTTGTAAAGCAGTTTACAAATTTGTTTTTGTGTGGTAATCGGCGAAACATGGCACCACGCACAGACCCACATCACATTTGGCACATTTGTAAATGGTGGTCTTTCTCTGGCCCCTCTCTGAACAACCGCGGCAGCGGATATTGTTTTTGTGTTTTGCAGGCCAATGCTGGTTATGGCGGCTGTCCAGCCTCATAACATTTGCTGCAGCAGCACTTGGCCAACCAAGCATACTGGGGTTGGGGCGATAATGGCCTCGATCAAATTCCTCACCAAAAGTAGTCTGAAATCTCGGTGGGTACATTTAGCCCCACATGAAGATAACAGAATGCAATTGTTGAGTACTGTTAGATCCAGAAGGTGGAAAAACAATTTCGTGGTCCACTTGAAGTTACGTCGACACATCGAATAGCTGTTTGCCATTCGGTCAGAAATGTCGACGTAACCCATATGCCGGTTATACCGTTCCACAATTTGAGGTTTCACGGCTCGTTTGTTGTCATCACAAAAATTCCCTTCTGGTGGTGGGTCCATATTAGTCAGCAAGTAAAGTCTCGTCTGTCCTTCCAAGCTAACGCGGTCAAATTTCCCCTGGTCCTTACCCTTATATCGCCCTTTGTCAGTTTCAGTTTTTTTCGTCTGAAGTCAGAGGGCATGTCTTTTCTGTTGGACCGTACTGTCCCGCATGAATGTACTTTTCATCTCAGTAAGTCATCAAAAAGTCTTAGCGATGAAAAGAAATTGTCCATAAATAATTTGTGTCCTAAGCCTTCAACTCTGCAAGTCAAATGTCTAACAGCTGCGTGTGTTGCAGTCATGTCGTCAGTGGCAGAGCATGAGTCTTTACCCAAGTACACTTTCATGTCATACGTATACCCTGATTCATCAGATTCATCACACAGTTTGTAAATTTTGATGCCAAAACGTTTCCTTTTCTTGGGAATGTACTGCCTGAAAATAACCCTGCCCTGGAATTTTACAATTACCTCATCCACTGTCAAATGCTCCGAGGGGTTGTAGAATTTAGGGTAAGCCTGATTCAGGGTGTTCTACATCACTAGCCTCAGCACCTGATTCCGAATCTGTGTCAGCAAACAGAATTTCACTTATGGCTTACTCATCCAGCCTTATTTTCTTCACCTCCATCACAAAATGTACTGCACAGTTAGTTTACTAAGACTGTTCTGTACAACTGCTACCATTGATGTAGGAACGCAATGCCTCTTAGATGAAGTAAGCTTATAGGGTGAGAGCAAAACAGATCTAAAGCTATGATTTGAATGCTGGGTAAAATTCCACTAGTCAATGGTTTCCACGTCATTTTCACTAAATTTCACGACTGTGTGTTGCACATTAGGACCCCACGGTCCCTACAGAGTGTCCCAGAACTACAACAGGCACACCTGTGAGCCGTTCTGTAGCTATAAACATTGATTTTCGTGGATATCTCCAGTTTTGTGCGTACGCCACTGAAAACCTATCAGTCATTCTTATTTCACTGTTGGAAAAACAGACCTCCATTCTGCTACAGACAGAGAAGAGAACTGTCGTCTAAAATTAGAACTGTTGATGCAGGCATATAGTTTACTGCAGAGACGAGATAAAAAAAAAAAAAAGGTATGCAGTTCAGGTCACATATTGCTTGGAGGTGGAGAAATCTCACACACAATGCAGCCTTGACATACCCAGGCAAACTATGACTTGAAAAAATATAGCGCAGTAACATGCAGGGGTGAACAAAGTCCTTCCAAATTCGACACATATTCACAACAACTTAAGTCGGCGTTCGGCAGCTAAAGGTTAATGTATGTTTGTTACTGGCATTGTTGTTTCCCGGTCACAATTGCAGTTATAAACATTTGCTTAGTAGGTCACTTAGGCTTCTTATTTAGTAATACCAAATCATCTGCAGAGGTTGTTTGAAATGGAACAGAACAAGTATGGTGAGAAGGCAGTTATGGCCTGTTTTCAGGCTGTTCTCCTGGCATTTGCTTGGAATGTTAGAGGATGAAAAAAGAAGACACACACTGACTAGCTTATTTCCCATGGTAGCCTCATAGTAGGTACTTTGTGAATACAAATAAAGTGTTAAGTGGCTGGGTGTGTTTGCAAAAGAACTGAATGTAGTTGCACAGCATGGACATGCAGTTGTACTTATCACATGCATCTTTGCAGACTGGGTCTTCTGTCAAAGCATGGAAACTGGATCCATTAGAAAGTGGAGAGACTGGTATCCTGCATGAGATATACCATGCAACTATGAGGCCATGGTTTGACTTTGGAGTTGAACTGGGAGTACCAGCTGTCCGAAAACATTCTGTTACTCTGACAGTGCGGTGAGTAAATAAGGTGGTGGTATGTATAGGGCAGTAATTCATAAAATACATGTTCATAGCAAGTAAATGAACAGGCTTAAAGGTTAAAGTTACTAAAAATGTGACTAGAATCAGCTACAGTTTAATTAATTAATATGGGTTTTGCTTACTTACATAAGTGCCCCTTAGCTGTTCATTTAACATACTGTTAATATATCAATTCTTTCATCCATGACTGCCCATTATTTGTCAAGTGGAAACTCTGAGTAGTTCTTTCCAGTCCTCCCACCACATTCATGCATCTTGTGTAGCTGACAGTGTCTGTATGTTCCACAGTTTATAAGTTTATATATATATATGTCTGGAAACAGTTGTTTACCAAAGAATTAATCCTTTAATCTCATCGTATTTTATAGTCTGGGCTGATACACATTTCTGTTTTTTCTACACTTTCCTGGTCTTTGTAGGATCTTGGGCTGGCACAGTACATTTGTGAATTTAAAACATGGGTTTCCTTGCAGCCTGCCAGCTTGTATTATGCAGCCCATAGCCACATTGGTGAATTATGCCTGTACTATAAAAATTACACAATAATTTAAGCACTTATATGTGCCGTGTCCTGATATTTGTATGCATGTGGCCCATGAACCTGCCCGCAATAAACAGTGTGACCCTTTGCCATAATAATTTTGGCGACCCAATTTCTAAGAGTTTCTTAACTGCTTTTCATGGTAGTATTTGCTAGCACCTGCGTGCTTGAGTCAGCTTTGGTGCAGTGAAAATCAGCTGTTAAGGATGCCTATGAATCAGTGATATTATGTGACATAACTGTGAATATGTTAATAGTTAGGTTTTCAATTGCAGGCATTCACTGGCTGTGATCGTCCGAGAATTGCAGAATCTTGTGAATCTGAATGCTGATGATACAACACCTTTGGTTTTCTGGGGTCATCCACTTTCAGAGGAAGGCGAGGATGTGGAATACATTCCTGGTCTGTTTATGGGCCCAAAATTTAATGGTGGTGCCTGCCACAGAATTGGGATGAGGAGGGAAAGTTCAATGTGTCTCTTGCTTGGAAGAAATCTGTTGCAGTGGAAGGCATGTGTGGCAGAAGACACTGGATTTGATTCAGCTGTGCTTGATCCACAAAATGGTATCACTTCAGACTCCCTCTAAATAAAATATGGACTGAGGTCATTATTTGCAATATACAGCAAAATTCTCTTAATCCAACGTCCGATAATCTGAAAATCCTGATAATTCGATACTTGAGAATAGTTCCAAGACCAGAAGTTTTGCCTTGTACCAGATAAATGAATGAAACAGGCAGATCTGAGCTACATGTTCTAAAAAGACACCTGAATGTCTGTACATCAACTGTTGTGTTATGTCCTGACCCCTTGTCTCATACTCCATCAGCTTCTTCAGTTACGAAGACTCCAGAAAACACAGAAGATGACGCTGAACCAGAATCTGCAGTAGACTTCCAAATGGGATACTACTTTGTTTATCTGTACAACTCAAATATAGAAGCAGTAATGAAAATTTACCTGTATGAACTTAGATCACTATAGGCAGCATCTGATAATCTGGAATATACCATAATTTATCTCCTCTCAATTCTCATGAAAGTTGGATTAATGAAATTTTGCTGTACATTATTTTATCTTTATGTGCTTTAAAAATATGTTTACGAATATGTGACTTCCCAGAACCATTATCGGGCTTTATCCACTAATCAATCTGCTCTTACTCTTCACGTATGCCATCTAATGTATTTCTTCTTCATTTGCATTTGCTAGTGTCCTTTATTTTATAATCATCCTGCTTAGGTGTGTGAGCATGGCCATTGCTGTTACGCTTATTGGCCCATTGCACACAACCTTCTCACATGAAATTTCTCAACTGGTTGCAGTATGTGGAGCAGTAGTTAATCTTTACTTATGCAGAATGTCTCCCCCCCCCCCCCCCCCCCCCCCAAAAATATAAACAAGTCGTAAGAGGCGCCCCCGGGTAGAGGAGGTGTGTTGAAGGAGGGAAACAAAACCCAAAAAAAACAAATACG
>Ga0131853_10014561_pt1 | contig 14422 bp, 12 predicted proteins | sample TergutLab28metaG_FD_92764 | JGI IMG/M metagenome (GOLD analysis project Ga0131853, IMG submission 92764) | Labiotermes labralis P1 segment gut microbial communities from Petit-Saut dam, French Guiana - Lab288 P1 (version 2) (version 2) | ecosystem: Host-associated > Arthropoda: Insects >... | reverse complement strand
TGTGTTCCTATGCCTTGTGTAATCTCATACACTCTTCCTATTTCGTCTACTTTTATGTGGATTGGCGTTATGCCATTTATTACGCACAATGCTTCATTCGACACTGTGCGGTAGGCTCTGGCAGTTCTAAGATTTATATGTCTTTGTATCCTGTTTATTTTAGCTTTATAGCAGGACTTATTTAGCACATTTTTCCACACTGGGGCTCCATATAACATCAGGGGCAAGATTCCTCCTGTGCATATGTTTTTCAATGCCTCATGTCCCAATCCCCAAGTTACTTTAGCTCATCTAGAAAGTGCGAATATTAGTTTTACACGCTCTTGTGGCCCTGTGTGTGTGTTTGTGTGTGTGTGCGTGTGCGTGCGTGGTGCGTGCGCGCGCGCACTCGTGTCCAGAGGTCTCCTTCCCTCTGGTTTCCCCACCAAGAACCTATACCCCCCCTCCTCACCCATATGTGCCACATGCCCAGCCCATCTCATTCTTTTCCATTTTATCACCCGCACAATATTGGGTGAGGAGTACAAATCATTTAGCGCCTTGTAATGCAATCTCCTCCATTCCCCTGTTACCTGGTCCAATAAAGAAATTTATTCAAGTGTTAAAACCTACTGTAATAAAGACAATGATTGTAAATAGATTACATTGGTTTGTGCATGTACAGAGAATGGAAGAAAATAGAATTCCCAAAAGAGTATTATATATGAATCTCGGAACCACACGATTGAGAGGTAAACCAAGAAATAGATGGCAAGATGAGGTGAGAGGGGATGGAAGAGTAGTTGGTGTTGAAGGGTGGCAGGTAAAATTACTTAACAGGGAGAAATAGAAGAACTCCTGAGAACAGCAAGGAATTATCACATTCAGCACATGCCAGCGGAATAAATGGAGAGGTTAGTTTTTGAGTAGAAGGTGTTGTTGGGGTTGTCGTTGTTAAAAAGATAATTACTGCTGCAGCGCGACATGCACAGAACATGCAAATGCGAGCCAGTCAGTGGCATCACCAGAGGCCTGCGTCGTCAGACAGCAGCGAGACATATTATTTGGTGCCACGGCCGAGGCAGCGCAGTCAAGCCTCGGCACGGCAGCATCCTTCCCCTTCCAACAGCGGAATCCGCGCTCAACCTGGTGGCAGTGGGACTGTGCTTCAACGTTCTGCCCCCTCTCGACAACAAGAAGTGTTGCGTGGTCTTCCATCACGGAAAATGGGCGGTAAGTAAAAGAAGGAATTACGTGCTGTCGGTAGTCTGGCAAGGACAAACGTGGGATTTTACTGGGAACTTCGTTTTGTGTGCACTGAAGAGGGAAATTGCACTTTGACACAACATTTTATTCCTGTGCAGCAAGGATATGTAATTACAGAAATGCGATTTTGCTGGTTCGTATTAATCCATCTTCAGATCTGGTCTACAATGATACGTGAAGGATTCCTTTATTTGCCACATGCTGTGTGTAGAAGATCAGGATGACAAATTTGTGCAGAACTTGTAGTTGATATTAACATAAAAATAATACGATAAAACGTTCGTGGGCAGACGGCCTTGTCAAGGCGTGAGAGTTGTCCGACATTTCAGGGACTGACTCCATCACTACTGTCCCGGTGTTGCAGATGGCTTGGTACAACCAAAACTGATAACTAGGTGTCCTACTCTGTGTTGTTCATATCTATGTTCGGCCTGGGCATGGGATGGAATGTGATCATGTCTGGTTAGTGGGAGGAGTCAAGAGGTCACCGCACTTGGCCTCGGCAGTCTTTTGCTGGTTGTGCAGAGTGTTTAAGTATACTAATTGCTGGCTGCCTTGTACAACTTAACGTGAAGCCAGCCTCCCTGTTCAATTTTCCGTGACGTAATCGTATTTCTGTAGCTTTCCGTGTGTATAGTCGTCCTCAGGATATGTGTTCTTTCAAACTGGATATCATGTCCTGCATTTAATAGGGATGAAGTCAATTCCTGAAACATCGGAGTCAGTCCCTGAAATTTTGGAGTCAGTCCCTGAAACGTCGGAGTCAGTACCTCAAACGCCGGAGTCGGTCCCTGAAATTTCGGAGCCAGTCCATGAAACATGGGATTCAGCCCATGAAACGGCGGGCCAGCCCCTGAAATTTCGGAGTCAGTCCTTGAAACGTCGGATCAGTCCCTGAAAGTCGGGTCAGTCCCTGAAATGCCAGAGTTAGTCCCTGAAATGTCAGTGTCAGTCCCTGGAACATTGGAGTCAGTCCCTGAACCGCCTGAGCTGGTCCCTGAAACAATGGAGTCAGTCCCTGAATGTCGGAGTTGGTCCCTGGAACATCGGAGTCAGTCCCTGAAATGTCAGCGTCAGTCCCTGAAACGGAGCTAGTCCCTGAAACAATGGAGTCAGTCCCTGAAATTTCGGAGTCAGTCGCTGAGCCGGCAGAGTCAGTCCCAGAAATTTCGGGGTCAGTCCCTGAAACATCGGAGTCAGTCCTTGAAACATTGGAGTCAGTCTCTGAAATTTCAGAGTCATTCCCTGAACCATCGGACAACTTTCGCACGTTGATGCAGCTGTCTGCCCGGGAACGTTTTATTGAATTCTGTCACCACAAAATCTTCAAGACTTCTATGATCTTAAGACAATCGTGTTGTTAATTGGTTGGGTTCGTAATGTATGGTAAACAGGTGGCAATAGCACAGTCATCAGTCAAGCTGTGTTAAATATTAGAAATATGTTTCATTCATTACATAATCATTGTCATTGTAAGCACTGAAGAAATTTGTCACTTTCACAGCATTAAATGCAGATGTCCATATTGAATAGCTGAAGAATAAAAGACCAACTTGATGTCACTTGCTATTTTATTTCACTTCTTATGTGTTCAACATGTTTCAGACATTAATATATCCATCATCAGGAGCTTGCGACTATTCTGTTGAATTACCACATTGGTCGTATTGTTCTTGGTTCGATGCATGTTGGAGTTTCGGTGTGGTTGGGTTGGAGTGGTATCCGTGTTGCAGGCTTCAGCCTCCAACCCAACCACACCGAAACTCCAACATGCATCGAACCAAGAACAATACGACCAATGTGATAATTCAACAGAATAGTCGCAAGCTCCTGATGATGGCTATATTAATGTCGGAAACATGTTGAACACATAAGAAGTGAAATAAAATAGCAAGTGACATCAAATTGGTCTTTTATTCTTCAACTATCATAATGATGCACGGTCTAATAAACATAAGTCCACATTAAAGTTCAAGGTACAGAATGTGTAGCTGGTGTGTCAGATGTACTGCAGGACCGGTACTGTTTCTTTACTTCTAGGTTGATTGCTTCATTTATTTTTCTTGTTTATTTACTGACGTTGCCCATGCTGACACTGTCACTAGCATCAGGCAGTAGGATGATTACTGAATAATGAAGTGTAAGTGACAGGAAAGGAAATGGTTGTGGCCTGGAAGGACTGAGTGGCCATGTGAAACCCTCAGTTGATGTAGACAGTGTTGGGACTGGGATTTGAACCTGGGACTTGACACATAGGAAGGAGAAGTGTTTTGCATTAGACTGTGATGTTGGTATGATGAGATCACCAAGTGTTAGTGTGGTGAGACAGAATTGATAGAATTGATGTTTGATTGTAGGCGTGCTGTGGCCTAGGGAAGGGGCTCCACACACCCCACTTCTGGATCAGCCTGACAGCAGGCAGTCAGAAGATGATCGTGTGGCACAAATTGTGAGGCAGATGGAGAAAGACGTTACTCTGATGGCAGACAACCCACTGTCGGAACAACTGCGCATGTAAGTGTGCTGTCGTGGGAAGTTGTGTGGCCAACCCAGCTTGGGAACGGGTTGTGCCAATAGGTTGGCAATGCTGGTAGGTAGAATTGTGACTTACGTAAAGCAGTTGTAGTGTGAGCTGTAATGGAAAAATGAAATAGACAATAAATTAAATGTATTGTCAAGATATTGGACCTGCCTGCCAGGAGTTCTAGGGGCTGATATAGCATCACTTTCTTTCCCTGAGAGATTAATAATAACAGAATCAATGTAAGTATAAAAAATGTAAGTATAAAAAATGTGCTGATAGAACAAACTTGTTGCTAAACAAAGTGCTGAATAAACTAACTTTTACCGTGCGAACTCATTGACTGGGCGGTACGCAGTGGTGCAGTCAGTTGAGGCACTTCGCTACAAGCCGGAAGGTTGCGGGTTCGATTCATGATGGTGTCGTTGGAATTTTTCATTGACATAATCCTTCCGGCTGCACTATGGCCCTGGGGTCGACTCAGCCTCTAACAGAAATGAGTACCAGGAGTATTTCCTGGGGAGTAAAGGTGGCCGGTGCATAGGGCTGACAACCTTACCACCTTCATGTGCCGATTGTCTTGAAATCTGGGAGCCTCCAGCCTTTTGTAACCCTCTGGGCCTGTCCGGGCCTGGAATGGGATTGCTTTACCTTTAACTGATTGACTGACTGACAAAGAAACGAACATACATCTCCATAGAGGAGATTCCTTCTTAAAGAGCTAACCATACTTCAGGTAGTCAAGAAATACCCCAAATTTTGTTAACCGCAGAGATTCATTATCATGCTCACGGCACACTTCTACTTTTCCGTTTCCTGAGCTAGAGTAATACAGTCTATACTTTCGCTTGATCTGTTTTTCGTAGCATTCTCCCATCTATGCTTAGGTCTTCCAGGTGGTCTTTCTTTCACGTTTCCCTACAAAAACGCTGCACGTGTTTCTCCCCTCCAATGCACATGCCGCAGGCCTTTCCCATATTATCATCCTTGATTGAATTGCCAATATTAGTTGAGGAGCTGTGACTCATGAAGCTCCTCATTGTACACTTTTCATTTGTTTTGTGTTGCTTCCTGTTCAATCTGTGCATTGATACCAGTTCAAGGTACCCTCGTACCTTAATAGCATCCAAAATCATGGTCGTTCCACTGTTCGTTGTTGTGGCTCCATAACATGAAGATGAGTTTACGTTTATATTGCTGTTTTTCTTCTCTGTCAGGGAAGCTGTGAGAGAGATGGCAGAACCACTGACATTAAAACGCACAATTAAACATAATCTGGTCCACTCCGTGAGTCAGAATTCGAAACGTGTTCCTCTCAGCACCTGGAAGATGATGAAGTACAATTTGAGTATGCAATTTAAAAAGGTAAGTTGCTGCACCAGGAACAAATGTGTCTGCCACAGCTTTCTCCTTCTAGCACTGTTCAAATTATACAGGGTGTTTCATAATGTACTCTCAGATTACAAAAATTTATTATAGGAAAACCTTAGGACACGTATTTATGAAACTTGTACAGATAGAAGGAACAAATCAAAAAATTTTTTTCCCAGTAAGTTGTTTTTCATCGCAGTTCACATTTCTGCTGCTAGGCGATGCGAGTGTATGTAGTGAGAAAGTGGCCGCTCGGGGGGAGAAGTCGTTTTGTGTGTTAGAATATCACACGAGTAAGTCTGTGGTTACTGTGCAATGTGCATTTTGTGCGAAGCACGCAAAGGACCCGCCTACAGACAAGACCATTCGTGCATGGTATAAACAGTTTACTGAAACTGCGTGTCTGTACAAAGAGAAAGAACCAATGTTGACGTGCGTGTGGCAAGAACTTGAATGTCATTTCGATATGTGCCGTGTCACCCGTGGCGCACACATCGAACATCTCTAGTTGTCAAAAAAAAAAACTTTTTCAGTTTTCCAGTGGCTGTGAACAATTCCATTAAGGTAGGTCCTTTGGTTTTCTTGTTGTAAATGTTTGTAATCACACTGAACATTATGAAACGCCCTGTATATAATCTTATGTTTATTGGACCGTGCATCATCTTGATAGTTGAATAAATAGAGACCAACTTGATGTCACTTGCTTTATTATTTCAATATTTAATGCTCAACATTTTTTAGGTGTTAATACATCCCATCCTCAGGAGCTTGCGACTTATTTGTTGAGTTATTTCATGGGTTGTATTGCTCTGGTTCTTTACGTGTTGGTGTTATGTTGTGGTTTGGTTGGGGTGGTGTGGTATCCAGATGCAGGCTGAAGCACTGCAGATACCACACCACCCCAGCCAAACCACAACGTAACACCAACACGCATCGAACCAGAGCAATACAACCCATGAAATAACTCAACAAATAAGTCGCAAGCTCCTGAGGATGGGATGTATTAACACCCAAAACATGTTGAGCATTAAATAATGAAATAATAAAGCAAGTGACATTAAGTTGGTCTCTCTTTATTCAGCCCTGTATATAAATTGGCAGATGATCTGTCTAAACATCATTTTCTTCCTGAAACCTCTTTTTTCTGGGCGGGGGGGGGGTTCATATTTCGTAACATTTTCTCCACATCTGGTACACATCTTCTGGTAGTTGTTTTGAATCATCTCGTCCTAGCTTTACGCGCAGCTCTTCTTTGTTTAAAGTTTATTTCTAACGCTGTTCTCAATATCCTTGTTCTGTCCACTATGTCTGTGCAAACGAACTGCTCTTCGTAGTCCTGACAAAAGTTTCAAGAGTTGTTTGTATTCTGTGTCGCTCCGTAATTCAAGATTCCACTCTTCAGGGATGAGGGATGTAATGCCATGTTGAAAGATTATAGTGTCATCGTCTTCAGGTTTGAGTGGTCCGAGAAGAAGTCTGTTTCATCCTTTAAAACATCAGAAACTACTTTTCCAACGACAGATTTCACACCTTCAGCACAGCCTCAGATTGCACATTATTCTGTATTAATTTTACTTCTGGTTTGAGTCCCAGACTCTTCTCTTTCTTAGAAGTTTTCTTGCACACGGTTGGGTTTTTGCTTTTTGCTCTCCTTTGAGGGGTCCTTGCTCATGCATTAGATATTCACATAAATTTAAAGTATACCTACAGGTTACTATACTGAGGAGGAAACCTCAGCCCACATTTTGTGTAAGTGTCAGGCCTTAGCTTCACTCATACATACATATCTGGGTTCATTCTTTTTGGACCCTGATGATATCAGGAAACTAAGTATAGGGGCCGTCTGGAACTTTGCTGAAGGAACAGGGCTCCTCTAATTTAGTGCAGAACATGGCGCACAAAGGGCCTGTCTTAAGGTCTAGGTGCATCGGGCCAGGAAGGGCTGGAACCCAAATGCCATTCAGTTCAATTGAAATACAGGTTGTTATTTTGTGTTATTCACATGTCTGTCTGTCCAAAATGTTCCTTTCAAAGTTTCCACATTCGTACCGTACAGCATCTTGAAATTATCAAAGTTTTATTTATTCACCAACTGATGCACCAGTGAGATGTCTTAAAAAACAATATTAAAATTCACATGAAAATTTCGATACAATTTGTTACATTTTGAAAATTCTATTGTCACAGTATTTGACACACTGTTATTCATTACGGACCCAATATATGCAGCCACACCACCACCGTATTAACCACACACCGGTGTACTTCAATGGACTAGTTTAACAACTGTAACTTTGGTAAGGTTGACTGCGTAATGTAGTCAGTATAGAGACTGGCTACATACTGGACGGTCCGGGGATTGAATCTCGGTGGGGCCGAGATTTTCTGCACCTGTCCAGACCGGCCCTGGGGCCCACCCAGCCTCCTCTACAATGGGTACTGGGTCTTTCCCGGGGGTAAGGAGCTGCCGGGGCGTGACGCTGACCCCTCACCCCCTTCTAGTGCCGTGGTCAAGAAAGAGTAGAACTATACCTCTACTCCCCCTATGTGCCATATGGCCTGTACAGAGCTTCAGTGCCTGTACAAGGGTGACCTTTACCTTTTACCTTTAGTAAGCACAAATTAATGCACTCCCTGATGATGGTGTGACTGTAACACCGAAATGTGTCGGAGCTGTTTTAATGTAAATTTTAGTATTGTTTTTTTTTAAGACAACTCACTAGTGCATTAGTTGGTGAATAAATAGAACATCGATAATGTTCCTATCATAGTTTATAGACTATAGACTTCTTATTGCCATGTATTTATTGACGACTTCCCTAGGGAATCAATGAGTAAATTCATCTGCCTGTTTAAATTTTAACTTTATTTCTAACATTTCTGTCCAGAGATTGTGCAGTTCGCTAGTTTCGTAACAGCAGTAATAGCCGTTCATCGCCATTTCAGTTCGCTGTTGCCATCAAAAATTTGCTGTTCACGCTGGAGCTGTGGTACAGCAGCCTGAAGACAATTGAAGGAAATTTTGGCAGTGGAGTAGCCACATACTTCATATTCCTCAGATGGCTGTTCCTACTCAACACCGCAGTCTTTCTCTTAAGGTAAAAACTTCGCTTGCAAACTCGCAGTTAACAGTGATGTGATTTTGGCTTCTCAAAGTCTGTCTGTGTGCGTGTAACAACTGAACAGCCACTGAATGAATGCTTATGGAAACAGATATGGCGATGTTTGACTAAAGGGAGATTTGAGGTGCACACTGAGATGTTGCTTTCAGTTCGGTTCTGCTAGGATGTGATGCCGTGTCATTGGTTGAGACGTTTCATGTGTCGGGAAGGATGCCGTTGCCTCTGAAATGTCAGGAAACGTTTGCGTAATGACACGGCATCACATTCGAAGAAGATCCGCTTCTTCAGAGTGGAAATGTCTGAGACAAATGTTGTGGTAGGAATGCAACGTACATTTTATGTCAGTGACACTTCTCCCTAAATCTGAGAGAGATTTTAAGGTGGTTGAACAGCAGGGAGCAAACATGCAAGAATCCTTGCACTGTGTGTACATTTCTTGACTTGTTGCGTGTTGTTTACATGAATTGAAAAAAAAAAAGAAATTGGTGCGCTTTCTGAGTTCTCATTTCATGCCTAAAACTGTTGGAAGACTTCTGATTAAATTTGGTATTGGCAAGCTGAGGTTTTACTGTGTTTTTCCTCAGTTGTAAGGCAAATGCCAGGGTATAACTTGCAAAGACGGGGCACGGCCCGCACTTTTCCCAATTAGTCATGCTCTTTTGTGTATTGTTTGTGTGTAAATGTGTACTGTACTGCTGCCACTGGGTGTCAATCCAATTGCAGTTAACAAATATATCTGTATCAATGTCAATATCAGTCTGTACTTTGGAAGACCCATGCATAGACAGGAAGATAATGTTAAGATGGATCTTCAGCAAGGGGGATACGAGGGTATGGACTGGATCAATCTGGTTCAGGATAGGGACAGTTGGCGGGGACTTGTGAATGCGGTAATAAATGTTCGGGTTCCATAAAATGTGGGGAATTTCTAGACTAGCTGAGAACTGGTTAGCTCCTGAAGAAGGACTGTGCTGTATGGAGTGAGTAAAGAAGTATTGGCAATCTGTACTGGCTGTTGTCAGGTGAATCTCATGTTTGCATGTTTCTACATTGTAACTCCTCCCTTCTTAGAATTTTGTGTTACATTATTTAATTCTATATGTTTCCGAGATTGTGTATCATTGGTGATAGTTAGAGGAATGAGTGTGGAGCATTGATGGAGTGACACTGTAAGGGGGGGAAAGTTCAAGTACTCCAAGAAATACCTGTCCCAGTGACACTGTGTCTACACCGAGTCTGACACGAAATGGCCCGCGATCGACTTCCTCGTGATAGGCTGGTGACTAGCTGCCTGATCCATGTCAGAGCCGACTTACCGCCATGAGAACTGCACTTCTTGTAACACCCTTCTTGCTCCGCATGTCAGTTTGTGTGAACCCGAATGAGTTACAACACTGAACACCTACAGTTTCTACAACCCTGGGGTTCTCCAATAATGTTTTCTGCCCCATCTGTTTTTTTTTTTTTTCAGTTTTGGTCTTGTTGTAATTCCCCAGCTTCTGTATCGTTCCCATGAGCCCATGGAAGGAACCCAGTCATATGAGGGGCACCCTACAGTCTTCATTCCTAGCTACCAAGACGGTTTCTTTGATGTGGTGGAAGAAAATAACTCGACCGTATATTGGCGTAAGCATCGTACAGCACTGCAGGACAGTTGCCATATCACACAGAGCAACTGTTGCTGTTACAGCCTTCTGGCCTGTGATGCTGTACAGACTGATAGGTAACACCATTATTGTCTCCATCTGTATGGTAGACTGAAGATTGAGGCAGCAGGTAGCTCAGTAACGTTCATAAATACCTGTCAGACTGTACAACTTCACATTCCAATATACCATCACTTTAATATTAAACAGCATGACAATATGAAAGCTGGGTAGCTCAGTTGGTATAGCGACTGACTACGAGCTGGATGGGCCGGGATCAAATCCCAGTTGGTACAAGATTTTCCGACCGTCCAGACTGGCCCTGGGGCCCACCCAGCCTCCTGTAAAATGGGTACCGGGTCTTTCCCGGGGGTAAAGTGTGGCCGGGGTGTGCTGCTGACCACTCACCCCCTTCTAGTGCCGCGGTCATGGAAGAGTAGAGCTATACCTCTACCCACCCTCTGGGCCACACTGGGCCTGTAACGGGATTACTTTACCTTTACCCTTATGACAATATGAAACCTCAGTAACTCCTCATGCTGGACCTGTTACAATACATCTACCAGTTAAATTAATTTTGGAGAACTGGATCCAGATGATACATCAACAGCGTGTTTTTATGTTCGTACCATGCCTATTGAATAATAAATGTTTATTATATACCAACGTATGCACAATTAGGTAGTGTAAGTTTGTATAAAATTACTGTGACGTGTGTTGGTGTTAATACACCATCTTCAGGGAGTTTATAAGTTGTGTTAGCTAATTATCATTTTATAAGGTGTATTATTATTATATTATCATTTTTATATATTAGTGTATGTTATTATTATTATTATTCAGGTAGTTTATAAGTGCATTAGCTAATTATCATTTTATAATGGTATATTATTATTATTATTCAGGTAGTTTATAAGATGTATTAGCTAATTATCGTTTCAATAATTTATAACTGTAGCTAACACAACTTGTAAACTCCCCGAAGATGGTGTATTAACACTGAAACATCACAGTAATATAATATACATTTACACTACTTAATTGTGCATATGGTTATATGTAATAAACTTTTATCAGCAGTTACTTAATCTTGTCAGCTAAATGATTTGTACTCCTCACCCAATATTGTGCGGGTGATAAAATCGAGAAGAATGAGATGGGCTGGGCATGTGGCATGTATGAGTGAGGAGAGGGGGGCATATAGGGTCTTGGTAGGGAAACCGGAGGGAAAGAGACCACTGGGGAGACCTAGGCATAGATGGGTGGAAAATATTAGGATGGATCTCCAGGAGGTGGGATGTGGGTATGTGGACTGGATTGGGCTGGCCCAGGATAGAGACAGGTGGCAGACACTTTTGAGTGCAGTAATGAACCTTCGGGTTCCGTGAAATGCGGGGAATTTCTTGGCTAGCTGCAAACCAGTTAGCTGTTCAAGAAGGACTCTGCACCATCGAGTAAGTAAGTAAGTAAGTAAGAAATACTTTAAGGAAAATGACACTTGGGGGAGACCAAGGCATAGGTGGGAATGTAGTATTAAGATGGATCATATGGAACTTGTGTTTCCAGATGTGTAGCTTCAAGATGGATTGTATGGAACTGATATTTCAGGACATGACTGGGTCCATTTGGTTCAGTATCGGTTCCAGTTTTCGGCTTGTGTAAATGTGGTATTTAACCTTCAGTTTTCATAAAAGTTTGGGAGTATCTTTACTAGCGGAGTAGCTACCAGCCTGTCTGAGAAGGACTTAGGTGTATAGAGTTATTTAGTTGTATAATGTAACACAAAACTATTTTTTTCATCTCTTTGACACTCTGACACTCTGTACTGCATGTATTAAGAGGGTTGGGTGCAAACATTTAATTCACAGTGGATCAGATGTCTGGTTAGAGGTGACGTTGCAAAAGGACCGTAGTACATTGTCAGATAGTTGTAGAGAGATGAAGAAGGTTGAGTTCTACATGCTTCGAATTTCACCATTCTTTAGCTTCATGTATGCTGCTTTATCCCTCATACTTACTGGGACTCTACGGAGCTGTTCTGGACATTGTGGTGGTGAGCAGGATGTCCAAATGACTTCAGTCAGGGTTTTAATCCTTCAACTATAAGGGTGAGTCAAATGAAAACCTTAAAGGCACAGCAAGTCATCAGTATGTGTTGGAAGCATGTGCTGTGTATGGAGACAGTACTGTGTGCAGCTGTAGGCACATTAAGTTATCAACATGAGTTAGCAGCATGTACTGTGTATGGAGACCGTACTGTGTGCAGCTGTAGGCACAGCAAGTCATCAGTATGTGTTAGAAGCATGTGCTGTGTATGGAGACAGTACTGTGTGCAGCTGTAGGCACAGTAAGTCATCAACATGAGTTAGCAGCATGTACTGTGTATGGAGACTGTACTGTGTGCAGCTGTAGGCACAGCAAGACATCAGCATGGGTTAGAAGCGTGTGCTGTGTGTGGAGACAGTACTGTGTGCAGCTGTAGGCACAGCAAGTCATCAGCATGTGTGAGAAGCGTGTGCTGTGTGTGGAGACAGTACTGTGTGCAGCTGTAGGCACAGCAAGTCATCAGCATGTGTGAGAAGCGTTTGCTGTGTGTGGAGACAGTATTGTGTGCAGCTGTAGGCACAGCAAGTCAACAGCATGGGTTAGAAGCATGTACTATGTGTGGAGACTGTACTAGGTGCAGCTGTAGGCACATCAAGTCAACAGCATGGGTTAGAAGCATTTGCTGTGTGTGGAGACAGTACTGTGTGCAGCTGTGGGCACAGCAAGTCAACAGCATGGGTTAGAAGCATGTACTGTGTGCAGCTGTAGGCACATCAAGTCAACAGCATGGGTTAGAAGCATGTACTGTGTGTGGAGACCATACTGTGTGCAGCTGTAGGCACAGCAAGACATCAGCATGGGTTAGAAGCGTGTGCTGTGTGTGGAGACAGTACTGTGTGCAGCTGTAGGCACAGCAAGTCATCAGCATGTGTGAGAAGTGTTTGCTGTGTGTGGAGACAGTACCGTGTGCAGCTGTAGGCACAGCATTTCATCAGTATGTGTTAGAAGTATGTACTGTGTATGGAGACAGTGCTGTGTGCAGCTGTAGGCACAACAAGTCATCAGCATGTGTTAGAAGCGTGTGCTGTGTGTGGAGACAGTACTGTGTGCAGTTGTAAGCACAGCAAGTCATCAGCATGTGTGAGAAGCGTTTGCTGTATGTGGAGACAGTACTGTGTGCAGCTGTAGGCACAGCAATTCAACAGCATGGGTTAGAAGCATGTACTGTGTGTGGAGACTGCACTGTGTGCAGCTGTAGGCACATCAAGTCAACAGCATGTGTTAGAAGCGTGTGCTGTGTATGGAGACCATACTGTGTGCAGCTGTAGGCACAGCAAGTCATCAGCATGGGTTAGAAGTATGTACTGTGTATGGAGACTTGTGTGTGGAGACTGTACTGTGTCCAGCTGTAGGCACATCAAGTCAACAGCATGGGTTAGAAGCATGTACTGTGTGTGGAGACCATACTGTGTGCAGCTGTAGGCACAGCAAGACATCAGCATGGGTTAGAAGTATGTACTGTGTATGGAGACAGTGCTGTGTGCAGCTGTAGGCACAACAAGTCATCAGCATGGGTTAGAAGTATGTACTGTGTATGGAGACTGTACTGTGTGCAGCTGTAGTCACAGCAAGTCATCAGCATGGGTTAGAAGCATATACTGTGTATGGAGACTGTACTGTGTGCAGCTGTAGGCACAGCAAGTCATCAGCATGGGTTAGAAGCGTGTACTGTGTATGGAGACCATACTGTGTGCAGCTGTAGGCACAGCAAGTCATCAGCATGGGTTAGAAGCGTGTACTGTGTATGGAGACTGTACTGTGTGCAGCTGTAATCACTGCAAGACATCAGCATGGGTTAGAAGCATGTACTGTGTATATAGACAGTACTGTGTGCAGGTGTAGGCACAACAAGTAGGCAGCATGGGTTAGAACATATATTGTGTCTATGGTAGACATGGGAGGGGACCGCGGTAGCACAGTGGTTAAGGCGCTGTGCTACAAATTGGAAGGTCGCTGGTTCAGTTCCAGATGGTGTCATTGGTATTTTTCATTGACATAATCCTTCCGATCACACTACGGCCCTAGGGTTGTCTCATTCTCTAACAGAAATGAGTACCAGGAGCATTTCCTGGGGGTAAAAGCAGCCGGTGTGTGAGGCTGACAACCTTACCACCATCCTGTACCATTGTCATGTAATCTGGGAACCTTAACTTCCTGGGACCCTCTGGGCACCTCGGGCCTGTAATGGGACTGATTTACCCAGTGATAGACATGGGACTGCACTGAAAATTGACAATGCTTTGCAAAATCTGTCTGCATTGAATTGGTAACCACAGAATGTTTAACCCTTTGGCGCCGGAATTAAATCCCCCCCCCCCCCACCCCCTTTAATGGCCGTCCGGCCATTTAAAGGGCCCCCTCCAGGACATATAAATATAGTTTTTTCCGCGCCAAAGGTTTAATTCCCTTGT
>Ga0131853_10014560_pt1 | contig 14422 bp, 10 predicted proteins | sample TergutLab28metaG_FD_92764 | JGI IMG/M metagenome (GOLD analysis project Ga0131853, IMG submission 92764) | Labiotermes labralis P1 segment gut microbial communities from Petit-Saut dam, French Guiana - Lab288 P1 (version 2) (version 2) | ecosystem: Host-associated > Arthropoda: Insects >... | reverse complement strand
TCTAATTCAAGATTTTTTAACGGGTTTTACCATTGGGGTGGGTGTGGGGGTATTTTGGGGGGGGTTTGGAATTTGGGGGGGGGGGGGGGTGTTTGACCCCCCCCCAGTACGCCGCTGTTCCAAGTGGTTTCTTTCCTTCAGGTTATCCCACCAGAACCATGTACGCATCTCTCTTTTCTTCTGTACTTCATACATGAACTTTTCAACACATCATTCTTGACTTGATCACCTAAATAATTCCATTTTTATTATTTACTTGTATTACATACCCATTTGCATAAATAAACAATAATCTGGCACGGTTGTGTTATATTACCCTTTTCATCTTTTATGCATTGGTCTTGAACCTGAGACTTCAGTACAGAAGTCGAAAGTCTTACCTCTGACTAATGTTATACAGTACATTATCCGAAACATAACGTAACTCATAGCAGGAACTAAGAGAACATCTCCCACGTAATTTACAACACTTTTTCAGAGAACTGCCATGTGTGAGTTATTCAAAACCCTACTCACCAGTAGCTTTTCAGGAAGAATGAAAACAACTGTCCTGGCTAAGACTGGTCACATCTATCCTCTGTAAGATATTTCTTCTTCTCACCTATGCATAAGCAACCACTGTCCTGACGTGGGCCACTGCTACACTGGTGGAGGAAGTCTGCTCCTCTGAAATAGTGATACACCCTCACTACGCAACATGGTGTCATAATGCAGCACATAACAATATGAATGACATTACTGGAGTACATTTTATCACCAAGCACTTCATGATGTACGTCAATATCCATCTGTATAATAAGGCAAGATCCCACACAGTGATACCTTAGCAAAGGTACATTTCCTTTATGTGAAGATGTTCAGTTGAAAGGAGTTTAGCCTGCAGATAATGTGGAAAATCTGCCATCATATCTTCTTAAGTTCCTCCTCCTTATCTTGAAAGTGTCATATCATCTCTCCTTTTATGATAAACACTGCTACAGACTTCTTAATTTAGCAGAGCATTCATCAGCAATAGACTCTTAACAAGCAGCAGAACATGCCTGCATTTTAGCATATGTGATTTAAAAAAAGTTCATGCAATTACACACAAAATGTATAAAATAAAATGCCATTTTTGGAACTCAAAAAGAAGTATAACAAAATACTATTCACATAATGTTTTCTAATCTGTTCCTGAAAACAGTAACATCAAATTTCAATACCATTAATGGAGCCATTTTTGATTTGTTATATGTGCAAATACAGGTGGAGTAATTTTAACAGGTGCCTTGCAGGGATACAAACTCACCCTAAAATGTAATCAGATATTTGTACAGGCTATTCAGAAACATAAATCCTGTTTTTGCCAAGGCTGTACAAGTGCATATAGGAATGCCACATTTTGAGAACTGGGCCACACTTAACAGGATTTTAAAACTGCATGCAACTGAAGAATGTTTATTTCCATACAATGTACACAACACAATACAACTAAGGCTATATTCTTTTTTATGTCTGCCATGTGGCATGAATAATTTCCTTATTTTTCCAGGACTTATCTCTGGATATATAACTTCAATCTGGAATCTTCACTATTCTAATCAGTATGTTACCTTGACTGTGAGGAAGGAGGTTGGGTTTGTGCAATATGGAACAACACATTGTATTCTTGAACGTTCCTTTTATCTGTCTGTACATATCAGTTAATAAACTGGCCTATATACATAAACTGGAACACAACTGGGATTGTCTCTTCAGCCTCAGACATCTGCCACTTCACATATACTTTCATTACCAAATACTGTCACAGATATATACATGTGATGATTATACCTCACAGTTCACATAAGTACATCTGGATCCATCATCCATGGGACTTCTATAATTATTTTTCATTCACTTTTATAATTTACTCACAAACCATCAGTGCATAAATTCTACATATGCTGATGTGTTCAGCACTTCAACAACTCATACACGTACCTTGCTTCAAGGTTTTCATTAAATATAATTTAAAAAATTATCTTATGTAGCCGTGGATTGAACTACAATTAAAACAGTATATTTGCAGTCTCCACACCCCATACCTTATTTGGTTTCCATCAGCCACATCATTCACCACATATCAATGTGATAGTGAAAGATATAGGAAAAACAGTGTATTGCCAACTTCAGAATAGTTTGCTGAACCTGTTGATGGAAATCAATGATAATACAATAATAATACGAAAGCACAGACTGATAAAACTGAGACACACTAGAAACTGCAGTTTTTGAGGGTGTGTTATCAGAATTTTGTTTGAAGCCAGAAGACACTGACCAGAAATGGAAACCTTAGAGTGGTTTGTAGAACATTGTTTTGATTATTCTGTCTTCATGATCCAAATAGTTTAAGTACTTTCCATTCAGATATAAAGATGAGGTAAATATTTGCATTCCTTCACTGACCTTAAATACTAGTCTATTCTGTGCACTCCCCCACTAATGACATTCTTATATTAAACTTTCAAATTCAGTCACAAGAAACCATATTCTGCTTCATTATCCTGTTGTTCAGGGTAAATATAAATCCATGTAATTAGAAGAGGTTTAAGAGAAAAAAAGACAATATAAACAAAATCTTGAGAATTAATTACAAAATATTTGTTAACATCCATTGCAAAACAAAGAAAATATTTATTTTTCTAAAAGTTCTGCTTGAAAAATTGTAAATTGTTTTGCAGTCTTATGGGACATGGACAGGATAAAAGTTGTATACACACAATAATCTTTCCAAAATTACCAATCTGTGGTATCAACTCAGATAGTTCAACCAACAGACAACTCTAATAATTTGGCATTATTACCCATTTCAAGTAAGAGTGATACACATTATCTGCAACCTGCAACTCTGAAAATTGTAAAACAGAAAACAGTGGCTGACACACAAGGAAAGGGCAGAAGGAAGAAAACTTGTATCAGGACACCTGCCAAGCTTAGTCAATGCCACAGAGGGGCCAATATCCATATTATGTATAGATAATTATGATCAGTGGTTTTTGGTAAGATTCAGCTCTTTGTTACAGAGACAGTATTCAAACAAATTGTATCTCCTTAAACTACAAACCATAGTAACTTCATGACACACATGCATTAATTACTATATCCTGTACATCAACTTACCATTCTAAAATATTCTTTTAAAGCAGAGTGGGGGAGGGTTTTCAAAATCATGCAAAGTACTGAAATTTTGCCCTAGTCATCAGCTATTCAATTTCATCAGGTGGAGATGCTGAGTTAAATTCCACCAAGAATCACTTTCATTTTCTTATGAGGGGCTGGAAACATGATTACCTAATTAGTCCAGCCAAGACAATGGACCACCACAATGCAGCACATTAAAATTAATATAAATTAATTGAGTCTGATACAAGGCCTTCCCTTTTCTGCAAGGTTACACACCATAAGTTGGTAGGTCATTACAAATATTCTGACACAATCCCATCTTCAAGGGTCAAACAGTCCAAGAAGATGAATGAGAAATCTGACTTGTTGCGAGCCATCAGGCTCATCCTCAGGGGCCATACACAACATGTAATATAATGCAGTTTAAGCAAGAAATTAAGAAGTTTTAACAGGTTGGGTATGTGTGAAATATGGTAATAATGTGTAAACTTCAATAGCACAAATATGGTGTATGTCCCTGAGGACGAATATGAAGTTTTTAAGCATTTTGGGTGTCAATGCAACATATAGATTTATGACAATGGTTGCATATGAGTAATTTCAGCAGCATTTAAAAGAACTTTTTCCATCATCATAAAAATACTCAAAACAACACACCACGTTTCAGAACAAATATGCTTCTGAAACATGGTGTGTTGTTTTGATTATTTTTATGACAATGCAAAAAATTCTTGTGAACGCTGCTCATATTACTCATGGTGGGTACGGTTCACTGATAATAATATTAATATTTTATATTGTGATGTTACAGGGTATAGATCTGCTGATAGTCAAATGGAATGAACCCCACTGTGAAAGTAGTTCTGCTGTGATTAATTCATGTTAATAATCTGAAAGATGACTATGATGCCAGCAGTGTTTGACCAGTGACCTCGGCAAAACACACCAGGAATAAGCTGATCAGTAACACCACTTACTAGGCATCTGCTAGCAGATACCACTGCAGTGCGATACAGGGAAAGGAATGGAAAGCAACAGGAATAACTTTCTGTAAAATACTAGATGGGGAAGACAGAAATAAGTAATAAATCTCACAATAGGGACCACATGTTGAACCTCAAACATGCATGAGACAAAAGTTATCCATGTACCAAAATTTAAAACTTTGTACACAGCCCTTACCCTGTAAGTGTCACACTATCACTAGTCTTCATAGTCATAAATATTCTGAGGCCATGCACTCCTCCCCTCTCTCTGTTTAATATTACACATCTGGAAATAAGCATAAATCCACAATCCAAAGAAGACAAGAGAACTTGTAACATTTTTCAGGTACAAAATAGACGTGGCAAATTTAGCATTCTAAGTTACTTCCTGATGACTAGCATTAAAGAAACACATGAAATTTATGTGTATTCAAGAATGTAGAGTGGACATGCTAAGGAATTACCCCAAGATCTGTAAATACTAGGCTCTGAATTTGTGACTAGTATCAACTGTGAAGAAAGGAGTATTGTCCCAGTCGGATCTCATGAGGAGTGGGATGTTTATTCAAACTGTGACCACTGTGTTCTCTTCAAACAAAATGTCCATAATATCAAAAGTAAATAAGCAGTCACATTGCATATCTGCAGTTCATTTAACAATGCTTTCAGCAACTATAAATGTAGAGCTTTAAATGATTAGATAACTGTAAATAAATAAACATGAAAGGGTGTGGGAGGAAGCAGTCATGGCCCGATTTAATGTAGTATCCCAGCATCTGCCTGAAAGGAGTGAAAAAATAGTGAAGAACATGCCAGCATAGCTGGTGTCTTAGCCTGGATTAAACCAGGCATTTCGAAAATACAAGCCAGAAGCATTATCAATTATGCTAAATTACTCAGTTCGCATTATATAAATTATGCACTCTCATGAATGTCTTTCATAAGATCCGACATTTAAAACTTCAGTTCTAAAAGTATGAGTACTGACCAATGACGCAAAAACTATCTATTTATTATCTTTCATCTTAGAATGATGACAGGGAAGGTCAGCTCACTCAACAGCCTCTACATATGACTCTGGTGAAATGTTTCTTGTCATTAACTAATGCTGGTCATATGGTGAGATATCACATGGATATGTGTGTGTGTGTGTGTGTGTGTGTGAAGAAGGAATAAAATTAAGAACTAGAAACTGCATAATGGAAACCAACCAATTTGGGTTGCATACAATAAGGTAAACCTTTCCTGTACCCCATAGTACACAGTGCAAATTAGATAGCAGAAACAGAAACTCCAGAAATAAAGAAACATTGTAAACTCAACTAACAGAACACAAAACGTGTAACAAAATTTTGAAAATACAATCCTTCAACTAAATTTTAAAAGAAATAATTTGTACAAATACTTGCAATACTGGTCTATCAATGTAGAAAACAAAATGAAACATGAAACAGTGGGAAGTCGTGGAAGTCTTGAATGAGAAATAATGAGCATCTTTTGCTTGATTTAGCTTCTTCCTGTCCTTATAATCCAGCTGAGAAGCTACACTCCGCATTATCATCCAGCTCAATGATTTCACGAAAGACCCAATAGCATATGAAGCACCTAAAATGACAGAATCACGCAGCAGCAGGAGCAGGTGCAGCTTCTGACGCCGAGTCCTCAATATTCACATCTTGAAACGTCCGTTGTGGACTAAGTAAGTCTTTAGCTCTATTCTCCCATAGTTGCACATTGTCACGTATTCGCTTAGTGTTGTCTGCAACAAATGCATCTGGTGAACCATAGGCTGGTGGGTTCGCATATGGATCATAGCCCAACACAGACAGCATGGGTGCAATGTCAGCCATGTCTCGCACTACATCATCCGGTATGTTGCCCACCCATTTGGTCAGTGCTTCCAAATTTACGGGTTTTATCACCTGGTCTGATGACCGCTCCACTCTAAAAATAATTGCACATGCCTGCATTAGTTATAAGTAGTGATATAGCCAGAATCGGTGCCAGTTCTGTACAAATGAAATAGACTTTAAAATAGATTTCATGCACAGCAAAATATTATCTTCTTTTAGTTGCACTGCTGAGGAATCAAGTTTTCTACATTGTTTCACCATGTCAACCGGTTAGAAGTTACTGACATTTGGAAGGATCATAGTAGCATCATACTACAAGCCAAGCATATTTTTTTGACTACTTGACTTGACTCTAAAGGTAAGAACAGTACATTTCTCTAAAATGTCAGTAACCATTTTCCACATGCCAATGCATAACTTCCCAGAAGACTTAAACTGTCAATAATGCATATTTCTCTCAGCAGCAAAAGTTTAGTTGCAAAATATTAAAATAATACAGTTCATGAACATTCTTCAACTAGAATGGAAACTGCATTCTAAGTGAGTAGCACAAAATTCAAAATATCATGTTACAATGACATATCAACACAACATATCCTGGCAGTTAATGTACAGTTATCCATTCCATGTCATTTTTATATGAAAGTACACCATTTATAAGACTGTGCATTCAGTTGGTGTAATAAATGGTGTACTTTAATATCCCAGCTGGTTTTGGACAAGCTGTTTCTGAGAGCAAAATGTTTTTAGGCAGAATTAAGTGGAAATGTTTAAATCAGAGAGAAGTGTTTTATTTACTGACACTGTCAATTGCTAATATTACACTGCATCACTATCTAAATTTAATTAGCTGGTATACTTTATTGGCATGCATCCCCCCCCCCCCCCCCCCTCCCAACTGGATATATGATGTATTGGTATACTTTTATTGAGCAATGCTGTCGGTCAATAAGTTTATAGTGTTAAAAGTAGATGGATAAATATGAGTATGATACATTTGTAGAATGATACTGAAAAGGGAAAACTGAAGTACTTGGAGAAAAACGTGTCCCAGTGCCACTCTGTCCATCACAAATCCCACATGCACTGGTCTGGGACTGAACCTGGGTCTCTGCAGTGAGAAGCCAGCAACTAACCACATGAGATGTGGTATAGTTTAAAAATTATGTTGAATGTAAAAATAAGCCAACAGAAATTAATTTTTCTTCTCATTCCACACAACCAGAAACTCATAGATTGTTTTATAATTTTCAACATGCTAGTCACTATGCACCAATAGGGGATGATTTAATTGGTTAACTGGGAGGAATGTGGCACAAAACTACCAAAGCAGCTACCATTTCATCTCTACAAGAACATACTGAGCAAGTTTCCTCAAGTAGTAACATTACTGACATATGCTTTGGAGGTGCCTAGTTCATATCTCAGCCAGAACACTGACTATCATGACTTAGGTTTTACTTTTTTTCCCTCAGCCTCCTTAGGCAAATGTCAGGATAGTATACCAATTTGGCAATGATTGCTTCTTACCACCCCCTTTCAAAATAATTATTCACCATCATCCAACAACTTGACTCTAAAATACGTTAAGTTACTGACAGCATTGCTAATAAACTACAACTGTATACACATTGTGCAACAATATATAATGGACTGGACTTACTTTGACAATGAGACACCACCTGGCTTGTTGATAAGTTCATCGTGGTGAAGAACAGATTCATTCCATGGGATGTCAAGGAACTGAAGAATACGCCGCATCCACTCACCAGGATGCAGGACAAGTTGCTCATAGTACACCATGAAGCAACGCGAGGGTCCCACTTCACGGCACTGGTTATACATAGTCTGAATTGCCGAGTTCCACTTTGTCAGACATTGGCGATAGCTCGTCAGATCAAACCCTGTGATAGTCACCTACACAAACATTGTCATTTGAAATGTGATACTGAGCAGACCAATTCAAAGGTACAAAGTGAATGTTAAGCTGTCCCTGTCCATGCCATGAACGCATATAGTGAGTGCTGAAGTATAGTTACAATCATTCTTAACCTCAGTGCTAAATGGAAATGAGTGGTCAACATCATGCCCTGGCCATTTTACTCCCAAGTAAGAACCCCAGTATGCAGTGAATAGGAGACTGAGTGGGCCCGACAGCCAGTCTGGACATTGTGGAGAAGAAAAAAAGCTCTTCCCCTCACTGAGATTCAAAACCTGGACTGTCAAGCCCATAAGCCTAGTCACATTACCAACTATGCAATCCAGGCCCTACTAGGTTCTTACATACATAATAACAGAATAAAAAACACATAATATATCAGAATTACTTTAAGTATACAGCACCAAGTGTTTGTGCCCAGGAAAACAAAAATTTTTCGGAAGTACAAATTAATTTCAGATTCTTTGTTGTCTACATGTTCCATATCCAGAATGTTTAGACAAGGGAAGAAAATGGTAAATAACAAAACCATTTTTTTTCTGACAGTTTCTTCCAGAAAATAATGGGTATACAGTATTACTGAATTTGTGATGTTAAGTGACTGGCCTTGGGGGACCATGCAACCTCCTGTGCAATGGGCACCAGCTCACTTTCCCAAGATTAAAGCGGCCAGGGGATGATGTTGACCATCCACCCCCACCTAGCACTGATGTTACAGAAAAAGTAGACGTATGACTCTACTCCCACTCTGGGGCTTCATGGCCTGTTGCATATGGGTCACTTACGTGTTAAATGTAACATATGCCTATTTTTTAAGCTATATGTGAAGAAAATGAATGGCAATTAAATGTAGCAGATTACTCTTTTTGGAATATGACATCAGGTAGTCTGATGATAGATACCAACATTTCAGAAGAATCTGCTGCCTCTATCCTCATGTTATGTGAGCAAAAAATGGTCAATAACAGAGATACATGAGGACAAGGATAAGGGTTGAGGGTGAGCGCATAGAAATTGTGTACCTGAGTTTGAGATGGGAACCTTAAAGGGTTTGAACTTGAGAAGAAGCAAGGAAGAAAGGTCAATTTTTTAGGAAGGTGAAGCAATGAAGGAAAAAAAGGTAAAATGAAGTAAAATAAAAATAAAAATGACACTAATAAATAAAAACCCAAAACAAAAAAACAAGGCAAGTTAGGAAAATAGTTGAAGAAAAAAATAAATAAGCAAAAAAGGAACTATTATTCATGGCCCTGAGAAGAGCAGTTTCAGACAGTCTTAAGAAAAGCCACATTGCAGAGATTTCAAACCATGCTAAATACTCTGAAGTAGGGAGCAGATGAAGGGATTCCATTACTCGCTCACACTGAGCGTGCCCCCTCAATCCTGCTCTTCTGGAATCAGCTGTTTTTTTATATTTTCACATATCTAAGTGGTTTACTTGTCTTTTTTCCATAGCTACTTTAGCTCATACAAGTAATTTGTCCTCTTAGTTCACTTGCATAAAAAATGAACTGAATTAAAGTTTATTATTTACATCACTGTCAGTGGCAATATTATTATTTTAACAGTAATATAACAAACTATGATACTTCAGTCAATACACAGTCTGAATAGACTACATAGCCAGTGCTTGATTCATGGCATACATGTTGGAAATGTTGCTCTTTACTGCTGTCTCTGACCCATTCAGCCTCCTATTCAGTTTAGGATTCTAAAGCTAAAGATGACTGGAGGTTAAAACTGGTACTTCATTGTACATTCGCTCCATGACCATTGAATGGGTTGGCATTATCACCATGACCAGCACTGCCAGCTCAGTAGAAGGGCATATACTCCTTACCTTTCTGGATATGATAGAATGCACAGTAGCACGTCCATCACGTAACATAAAAATAAACTTGGCTTGTGGAAAAAGCTCCGAGAGATATGATGCAGACTTGAAGGTCAAAGGATCTTTGTTGCACAGCCTTGGTGCTGGATCACCATGCCTTGCGATCACCTCCAGACAGAATGCAGCAATGGCTGAGTCCAGCACCTACAATGAGATGTGAACAGAAGTGAATAAAAAGCAGTGTTGTTGTCCAGTGCCGGAAGCAAACGTGGCGTGTTTCACTTAACCCTGTTAGCCTTCGGTTTACTTGAGAGAATACAAAGGGCGAATTCCTTCTCAAGAATGCTGACAGGCTGCAGTGGGCAACACATTGCAGTATATTTAAAATGCCTTCCAGTTCACACTACACTAGTAACTAGATTCATCATTTCTACAGCAAATTTAAAATTCAGTATCAAATATAAGTTGTACATCAAACAAGACACTCTGTGGAATCATTACCTACCTCCTTTGATAGACCTGCTTCTTCTAATCGAACGCTTTCCTTTTGGGACTTAAGCCAATGAGATCTCATCTGGAGAATTCGAGGAATGACTCGTGTCTCCTGGCCACACCTATGTACAATAAGATTACAAAAGCAGCAAGTGTGACTGATCTAGTTGTATCGATAAAACCTACTTTCCTAAGTGTTGGCCTCTTAGTTTAATATGAGCAGAATGATTTTGATTTTCAGGTTATTGCTTGAAAGATCTCTCTGTCTAATTAACAGGCACATCATAATAATTATAAATATACAGACCTTCAAGACGGGTTCATTAAAACTGTCAACCAACCCATTTACAGCAGTGACCAATACTGTCATTTTCCAAACATATCTAAGTAAACCGACCCTGGTAAAGCATACAAGTGCTTATGAGTTTCACTGCTGCCTTGTGTCACCTCTGGATAAAATCTACCAGTTACTTCACTAACAAACCTAATTGGGTCTAAGTTACAGGTGGGCACTTGCTTAAACATGTAACATGTAACATGATGTTACTACTCACCTGACATCAGGGTGTGCATCAAGCATAGCTCGCATGAGGGTTGTGCCTGAGCGGGGTACACCACCAATAAAGATGAGTGGCATGTATCTATCATAAGGATATACCTTCCTGTCTTCTCCCATGATGTAAGTCTGAAACAATCATTTTATTTCAAACTAAGTGCTAAAAATATAACTTTTATATTCACTACCAAAAATAATCTTATTTTTTACATTTTTCATGCATTTCAGGGCAGTGTGCCAGAAAACCCTTAGGTCATTGGCTTCAGATAGCCTCCAACTCAATGAATTCATGTTCTAATGATCAAAATAATACTGAAGTAACACATACACATAACTAGCATTAACACATTATGTATAGGTTTTGCATGGCCTCTGTTGTGCTAATGGGCAAAGCAGAGGTGATTCTGGCAGCTTGTGGATGAAAACTGATACAATAATTCACATTAGTTTATGCTCTGGCTTTTTACACATGTCCCACATATAACAAGAACCATTACTTTCCATAACTTTCTAAGTCATAAAGTTGAGATATATGGCACTAGGGAAACTTTTCCTCACCCTCTAAATTGCTAAACACCAAACCCACAAATAAATAAATATTTCTTAAGTTCTCTCACATATGTAAAAATACACCACAGAGCAGATCATGTGATATTAAGATACAGAGCCTATTAAACACAACAAACCATATATTAAATCCTTCATATGAGTTATCCGTACTGGTTGTAGCATTTATCTTCATTCAGGCCATTCTTGAATCTTAACTCACTAATTTCTCTGCTATATAACATCACTTCAGTTATTGATGAAACAAATACAGCTTAAATATAGTACACCTAACAAGATGGACAAGGTACACATAATACTGAGGCATGTTCACTTAACCACTGTTGACATGGAAAATTATTAAGTAATGCATATCCTAAGTGTGTCTCTGTGGCCTTAGTTATCCAGCATGCAAAGCGCATGCGCCATATTATACTGTAGCCTGCAGCCTGTCCACATTATCTCATAAACTGCATGATTTTAAGAAAAGGTTATTGAACACAAAATATGAGGCTTGACTTTCTCTACAACTTTTTATCTGAAACATTTCTCTTTCTTAAAAGAATTCAGTGAGATAATATCATAGACAGGGGAAGGCTGTGGCACAGTTCGTGGTGGCACTAAGCTGCAAGCCAGAATGCCGCGGGTTCGATTCCCGATTATGTCATTGGAATTTGTCATTTACCTAATCCTTCGGGCCGCACAACTCAGCCTCTAACAGGAATGAGCACCTGGAATATTTCCTGGGAGGTAAATGCAAATGGCATAGGGCTGACAACCTTACCACCTGGGAGCCACAACCTCCTGGAACCGTCAGGGCCTGTCCAGGCCTATGCAGGGTTTGCTTTACTTTTTACAGTTCTACTAGGTCTTCATGAAGAGTACCTGTTATTTTAAGATTTTAATGAAACTAGCATTTTTCGACAGATTTTCGAAAAGTTCTCAAATATTAAATTTAATGAAATCTGTCCAGTGGGAGATTAGTTGTTCCATGCGGACGGATAGATGGACGGACAGACAATAGTAGCTTTCCGCAGATTTGTGAACGCGCCTAAAAATGATTGGGGTACCATCAGCAGATATCAAACTGGGCCAAGACATAGTGTTTCATCACTGTGGTTCACACCACTATTTTATGCACAAAGCATGTTGCACGGTTAAATTTTACTTAATGAATACTTTGTGAACGCCTCTCAAAATCAGTCACCACATGTCAAAGTTTCTATAGTGAAAAGTGTTATTGTTGCTTATTGGTATTATTGAACACTAGCAAATATTCAGGTGGAGTGTCATGAAAACCAGTTCATTAGGGTCTGCCAGAAGGATGTTAGCACTTAAATGAGGAAGTGACAGATAAAGAGGTCAGAAGTTTTAAAGTGTTCTTTCAACAGCAAATATGTCGAGAATATGTTCAAGCTTGACATAACACCTACATGAATAGAGATCATAGACAAATTAATGTAATACAAGCGTAACATTCTATCCTGCATTAACAAAGCACTTACATTTCTGGGCATCATAATGGGCCTGTGGTCATCCCAGCCAGCACAAGATGTCAGAAGGCGATACAGCACCCACGCTGCGAGCAACGTGGCGACCAGACAGAGAGCCAACTTGCGCCCTCCTCGGCCCATTCTACCTCTACCTCATGGCGAGTGTATTTCTGCAATACAATGCAACCTAACCATGAGTATTCAGAATACAACTACCTGGGAGCACTGGTTCTCCATAAAACTAAATACACTTTTTTGGTTTTGGTTTTATGACTGTATAGATTATCCTGGAAATGAAACAGCACACACTGGACCTGGAAAACAAATGACGCATTTATTATTTATTTCTACCAACAAATGCACATGTACACACACACACACACACATATACAGTGTATGTGTGTATATATATAAAGTGTACCCTTGTACAGGCACTGAGGCTCTGTACAGGCCATATGGCCCATAGGGGGAGTAGAGGTATAGCTCTACTCTTTCTTGACTACAGCACTAGAAGGGGGTGAGGGGTCAGCGTCACGTCCCGGCCGCTCTTTACTCCCGAGAAAGACCCGATACCCATTGTACAGGAGGCTGGGTGGACCCCAGGGCAGGTCTGGACCAGGTGCAGAAAATCTCGCCCTCACTGGGTTTTGATCCTCGGACCATCCAGCCTGTAGACAGTCACTATACCGACTGCGCTACCCGGCCCACACACACACACACACACACACACACACACACACACACACACATATATATATATATATATATATACGCATACACACATATATATATACACACACACACACACAGGCTTTATTTTTCACGCTATAAAGAACGCCCTGTATATAGTTCTGTATTACCGTACGGTACGTACGGTAATACAGTCCAAACCGTACGGTAAGTACGGTTTGGACTGTTTGACTGTTTGAATAAGATAAAATGAATTCTTTTGGATTGAAGAACAGCAATTGTTGCCTGAATTGAATCTGCTCATTATTTTGTCTAGAATATAACTTTTATCTGCGTGTGTGTGTGCTTTTGTGCGTGCATGTACGCATGTATGTCATTTACTCGGCAGTCTGTCTTACCACAGGTCCGTAGCCCCTTCCAAAGCGAATTCTCCACACAGTGCGATCTGGTGCCTTCTCTTTCAGTGTCCAGTATCCTGTCTTCCTTAAGGGCATCAAATAGCTGCGTATGTCTTCTTTCTCTTCTTCGCGTAACGTCTATCCTTTTTTTTTATCTTCCCTTCAATAGCGTGTTTTAGGAGACAGTCCCTAAGATGTTCCTTTCCTCCTTAACTCTATGTGATAATTCTTCATTAAGAGGGGTGCTGGCGTCCCAGATGGAACAGTGAACTGTACGGTTTGTACAGTGAACCAACATCGTGGAGGACATTAAAATCAGAAGATTAGGATGGGCAGGTCACATAGTAAGAATGGAAGAAGAAAGGATTCCGAAAAAAAAAAAAGGTTTTAAACGGTAACCTCTACACCACAAGACCAGTGGGAAGACCAAGAACCAGTTGGGCGGATATGGTCCAGAGGGATGCATTACAACTTTTGGGGATAAGAGGATGGAG
>Ga0131853_10014559_pt1 | contig 14422 bp, 6 predicted proteins | sample TergutLab28metaG_FD_92764 | JGI IMG/M metagenome (GOLD analysis project Ga0131853, IMG submission 92764) | Labiotermes labralis P1 segment gut microbial communities from Petit-Saut dam, French Guiana - Lab288 P1 (version 2) (version 2) | ecosystem: Host-associated > Arthropoda: Insects >... | reverse complement strand
TGGGGAGGCATTAATTGTCGTTGGGTTTTGTTGTTGTGAGGGGGGACCAGGCAAGATTTGTGTGGGGCGGGGGGGGGGGGGGGGTGTTCGAGGTTCGTTTAAGCGCATTTTGTGGTACTGGAGGAAACCGTTTGTGTTTTTTTTAATGTTTATTTTCCGTTTGTTTGGTTGCGCCTCCCAGTTTTGTCGTAAAAGGGAAAGGATATTGAAAATTTTAGGGATTCAGTGAATTTTCAGCACATTTTATTGTGAATTTGGCTATATGCATTTCTATAAGAATTTTTGTACAGTCATTAGCGCCACATCCCGCAGGCTTGTAGATCGTGGGACTATATATAGCTTTCCTGAAGTAAAGTGCCCTGTCGGTATCGATTGGCTAGGTTGGATGTAGTACTTGCAGAAAGTGTGGGACGAAAGGAATGAAATGTTGCCTCTGACGGGATTCGGCCCACGGTAGTCATGTTCGTAGCCAGTCATTTTGCCGAGAGTGAACGATCCCAGTTGATACAAGGTCTCATGTAAATGAAGGTACTTTTATAGTTTCGATGTTCACTGTTGAAGTTGCGTATGAAGGTTCATAAACTAGGTCGCAGTATACTTGAAAGAGCACACAAGAGGTCGCGACACCTTGCGGTTGCAGCATTGCTCCTTGTTTGGAAGTAATTGCTTTTATTAGATTGTGATTTTAACCTTCTAAGGTGATTAAGGAAATAAAGCCATCTGTGACAGCATAGTGAACTAAAATTAAACACTGAGACTGTAGCGATCGATTTGAGGTGCGCTTTAAATTCTGTAAATTGAAAAATTAATAATAATATATGGACCTCTTCTCTGTTTTACTAACATATCTTCCTGCTCCCGAATTGTTTGTTGGGTCTGAATGATGATATTTGCGAGACCCTGACAGAACGCGAACTCGGGGAAATGTTGGTCATTGAGAACTTGGAGCTTTCTCGAGCACGTAGTTCAGTGTTTTGCAGAAGCGATTTTTATACCGTCCAATGAGCCCCTTTTAAAGAGAAAATATATATTTGTGTTCGTCCCGCGGATCTGTTCCCACACGCGCGCGCTTGCACACACACACACACACACACACACACACATGCTGTACCTGTAAAAAGCGTAAGACACGAGATTCAATCCAACATTTTTAAGACATCTGAAAGAAATTTGTGACCCGTTTTCGAATCATGGTCTGATGTTATCAGTTATTTTCGAAGGCTATCCGATAAGAGGAAATAAAGACCCCTAGGTCTGCTGCTACAAAGGTAAACGCAATCAACTGTTCAAATTAACAGCCTTGTAATGACAATTATACTCAAGTGATTTCAGATATTTTGATATGTTTGTTCGTAGTAGCTCAACGAGATCTCCGTGAAGCGGTGGACTTGGCTGTTTTGGCATCTGTGTGCTCGAAATAGTATTTTATGACCTAGTCCAGCAGTGGTGTACAGCGCAAGTGCAACACGTACTTCACATGTCATTGACAACAATAATATACTAGTCATTCTCGACAAATATCAAAGTTTTTTTTTAATATACAAACGATGAATACATTTGGCATTGAATAGGTGCTGATATATAGTCCGTTTGAAAGGCGCCTTTCGTTGTATAACTGTTCACTTCACTAAACGAAACAGGCTACTCTTACAGTCCTTTCAGCTCGTTCACCTCGAACTGCTGTACAACTATACAAGTACGGCACGTAATGCTACATTATCCATGCAGCGACCGTCTGAGTGGTAATGAAAGTCGTTCGGTCGTAGTATTTTGTTCCTATTACAGACTGAAAGAAATATTTTCTCTTTCACGTTAAAGAAAAAGGCACTGAACACAATTTTAAATTTTGTATTTGGATGTTATAGTTACACCCCTTCCTGAGCAATATCAAGTTAAGGAAATTTCGGAGTTACGCAGTTCTCCCCTTTCCCCTCCCCTCACCAAAAAACAATAAATGCATTTTTATTCTGAACGTCAGTTTCTTGTTTCCGATGCTTGATGACTATAGGTAGGCTGTACACATACATGCGTAACACGCATGTAGTTGGCCATGTACTCAGTTCCGACATGCATAAAATTCCACTTGCACCGTACCTTCGGGAATCTTAAGAGTTCCTTAAGTAGGCACGTGCCCTTGTTGGGATTCGGCACTTTCAGTCTGCTGTTGTCTGAGTCGACGTCCGATGTTATGAAATCTTTGAGTCGGACGCGTCTCACCGTAATATGTACGTGTCATTACTCTTTGTCCTCAAGTAAATGATATTTTGTATTAAAAGTGTTCAGATTTGTATGCGTTCTTTCCTGCACATTGAAGTTCATTTACCTCCGTCCACAAATTCCAGCCCCAAAATTACTGAATGTGTTCTATGATTTGTGATATTGGTGGTATACACGAAACGTTATCGAGTGAGTTATTGATCTATTGATGAAATTGACGTCGACGACGACGATGATGATGATGATAAGGATAATCCAATTATTGCACGACTGTATGCATACATACATACATACACACACACACACACACACACACACATCCGTTCATTCATACATACATACATACATAGTTACGTACATACATACAGACATATGTACGTACTTTATAACATATTTTAGGTTTTCGCAGCAGTAAAATGGAACCGACCATTACTTCCTTGCTGTGTCAGCAGATATAATTTAATAGTGACTTTGCCTTGAAGAATGAAGGCAGGAAGGACCTTCGAAACATCTGGAATGCTGCTGCCGACGACTCATGCCGCAGAATTTGAATGAATGACTTAAAACAAACACTTTATTGAGATCTACAGCTTCTTAAAATTCAAGTTTTCTGGGTTGTGACACCGTATCGATGGGAAAGTATTTCCCGCCGCTTCGAAGGACCATTGGACATACTTCTGTGATCGGGGTTTGTAGTAATGTTAAAGTAACCTTCAGCAGGAAAGCTTCCAAACCTCTATATTGATCACACAGTATGATTGTCAGAATAAACAGCGTTAACTGGTTGGTCGTGATTAATCTTTGTAATGGGCACATAATGTGTTGTGTGTGAGGTAATGGCTGAATTTTTTAATGTTATTTAGATGGACTTTGTGCTTAAAGGGATTAAGGTGGTTATGTCCTTCAGCTTACACATGCTTTTCATTGTGTTGCGAAGAGACCGGACGGTGTGTTTCACGTTACATGCTTTCGGTTATAAGAACACGGATTGGGTTGTTGCTGGTATGTGAGACATTTTTGCGAACAATCCTGCAGACATGTAACGCATTTTACCGAGCCAGTTGCACTCTCCAGTATGAATACATCGTTGCTAACGGGAAATTTGTCAAATGTAATGCTTTATTCCCCCCCACTCGTCACAGCATTGTGCCAGGAACCATTGTAGAAATCTGGGTCTAAACGTTCCTCTGTCGCCTGTTGCAAGGTTTGCTTAATTACTGAGTCTTTGTTTATTTAAATAAGACAAACCGTATATTGGAAGTTTTCGCTTCATTAGCCACGGTGTGGTATGGCCATTTCTGTTTTACAGGTTTCGAATAAGTCGAAAGGCAGCACTTTCTTCCTTTTTACTGGACGTGTACAGTTGTATAAGTCTGTAGTTTATAGTATTTGCTAATGTTCGTATTTGCGATCTGGTCAGTTGTTATACACGCTCGGGAGTAACTTTACAACGAATATCTGGAAAATAAATAAAAACATAATATCAGTAATATATGAAACTTCTTGTTACGACAATAGCGATTCATAATGTTGTTTTCTGGGCTGCGGCACCGTGTGTTCAGGCAGGTGGGCACCCGAATTTCGGAGGAACAGGGTTGGCTGCCCAGAAAATAGAGTTAATGTCTCCGAAAGTTTGTGCCCACCTACTGCATAACACACTCACGTAATCCTCAAGGGCAAAACTTGTAGTTAATTGTATTTTATTGTTACCTTCTTCAAACTGGACATTTTACATGTGGGTACAGTTGAACATACGGGTATGGTTGAGCCTTGATCCTTTAATTTGTTACCGTGACCCGAAATTACTTCTCATATTTGTTTCAGTGAGACCATATATTTATTCGGAGACCGAACTCAAGCAGTTGTGAAATCATGACATGTGAGAAACTGGCATGAAAGTAGAAGTATTTTGTCGATGAACATTAAAGCTGTGTGTCATACCAACAAAGTTCAAGCTATGCGTCACGGGCCTGGACAGGCCGTGAAGTCTTCAGGAGGTTGAGGCTTCCAAAATTTCTGGATATTCGGCACATGAAGGTGGTTAGGTTGTCAGCTACATGCATCGGCCGCCTTTACCTCCCCCTTCCCGAAGAGATACCCTTGGTACTCAATTCAGTCAGAGGCTGAGTAGACCTCAAGTCAATTGGCGCGACAACATTTGTAACTAATCACTAATAATTAACCAGCAAATATACTTTTTTTGGGAAAACAACCGCTAATTTGTCCACATTCCACCTCCTGTATGTTTCAGCCCACTGGGCCCTGAGTGGGGTGAAACATGTATTTGATGGAATATAGACAAGATTTGGAACGGATGTTTCGAGAGCATCTTTAAGTTTATAAGTCTGTAGTATGTTCGTGTTTGTTAATGGCTGTTGTTGTGTTTTGCCATTTATCTTGAATCTGCCCATGTTCTCCAAGACGCTCACCACCAGAGGTAGTCTGACAGCAGTGCGATATGCATACGCTTTCTAAACATGCTGGTACTAGTAACCGGTAAAAATGAAGCATGAGATCCCGTAATACACTAGGCACACATAAAACAGTACAGTTCTGTGTTGAACCTTATAAGGACGAAACTGTATCCAATCTGATTTGAAGACCCAGTTCGCACCGCACACTAAACACTCTCTGCCTCGGTTATAAAAACCGATAAGTTAATGCTGTATAGAGAAATAATCGCTCTTTGTTCTGAGTTCCACGCAGAACACAAAATTTCTGAATGTTAAAGCTGGTGGTACATGAAGTAAGTTTTAGGCTTCAAAAGGTTAATAATGGAAAGGAGCAGGCAAGAATATTTTTTCGTAAAATGAATATGTAATTCATGTAATTTCAGATAAAATTCTGTCAGTTTTATAACTAAACATTGCGTAGTGTACGAAAAATGCTTAGGCTAGCATTCCGTGAAGCATTTGCCTCAATTCAATACAAGTAAGATCAGCCATCAGGAAGGGTGGACTCCAACGATCATTGTGGTGTTTGTTAACATGGTGGACCACTTCGGAAACAAAAAACTTTTATTTGGATATCCATGCTTAACGTCAGTGATGACCAAGTGCTGAATACTGTGATATTGTACTGTTTTATTATCAGTTTTAACAACAGATCGAATGCATTTCGCCTGTGATTGCTGGTGAAGGATATCCGCCTGCACATGGTAGACGAATACCGAAACATGTAGCGGATTTTTAATGTGAAAAATGTTCACGAAACATATTGCTGTATATGACTGAAGCGTGTAGAAATGATCACGTATAATTATGTCTTGAAGATCTGACGGGGACTATTTCTTTAAAATCTTCTCGAGCTGACAGCCGCGTCAGGTGGTTCACGTATACCGACGGGTGAGAAATTTACTTTCGCCGTCATGAGGGTTCTCATGTCGTATCAGAACCGACATGATAAAGACAGAATCGATATCTGAAGCATGTGTTGTCTAGGACCACTGGATGTGGCTGTTAGTTTGAGAGGATTTTATTGTGCCATCAGAAAACATACGAAGTGATGACGTTAATCGGCTTGAGCTACAAGGTAGGCCAGCAGCACGTTTTGCCTCTCAGATATTCCTACTTTCCTTTTAATCGACATACTGTCAACATTTTGTGTCCAGAAAAAAATTATTGCCCTTATATTTTCATAAAAACACAACGTGCCTAAGTGTTGGTCTGTTAAGGATTGATGAACTTCTTGTGCCTCCTGTAATATTACGTTTCGGTGGGTAACGACAAATTGCTGTTGCATAAGCAATATCCTGCTTATGTTTCCAGGCTGGTGCAAGAAATTTTTGGGATCATTGCTAAAGTAAGTTTGGAGGACGTACATACGCGTCCTTAATCAACGATGCAGTTACAGCAGAATAAGAATTGACATACGAAGTATGTTTGACACGACACCAATTGGGGGGGGGGGAGGGGGTACGTCGTCGCATGGATTGTGATAGCCTTAAACCGGCCCAGGTCCACATTAACTATTCTGTTCGGATCCTGTTCGAACATAACTAACTACCTTTATGGAACGGAGTCCTTCTTGAGAAGCTAAGAGGCTGTCAGCTAATCAAGAAATTCGCCGCACTTTATGGAACCCGAAGGTTCATTATCGCATTCACAAAGAGCTCGTCATCTGTCCGAACAGAGATGCATGCTATTTATTTCGTTTTTTTTTTTTTATTCCGTGCTTTTCTCTGTGTACCTGTCATAGATATAATTTGTAATATCTCACAGAGAAGTAATGATGGTTTGAGTTTACTATCGCTATCGTCAGTATTATCATCAGCAGTAGCAATGTTGTCAGCATCAAGAATTATAAAACACGCTTTATTCCAGAGGGAGAGACATTGGACTCTTGCCATGTCACGTTTAAAAGAGCCACAAGAGAAGGTGGCTGTTACTTGAAACGTGCCGTCCACGTTCCTGAGCAGCATAAAGAATGATACGCAATGTCTGTGTCTGGATTTCATGTCATCAGTTGCTACGGATACCTTTGTATACCGCAAGCACAGTGTACGCTTACCAGTAGTTTATTACATAACAGTATTAATCGAACCTTATTACGCATGAAAGTCGGTGAGAAGGCTGAATAAGCACTAATTATTCAGGTCAGTTATTCCACTGTATCTCATGTCGTGTCATACAAAGCAAATTGCTGTGATGAATTGTGTAACTGTACGAGAAAAAGCCAAGTTAGGTTGCGATCTGTTCTGTGCGAAAATTGAATATAGGCAAGCCTAGTGTGAACACAGGGGACACACGGTGGCGCAGTTGGTTGAGACACTGCGCTACAAGCCGGAAGGTCGCGGGTCGATTACCGATGGTGCCACTGGAATTTTTCATTGACATATCCTTCCGGCCGCACTGGTGTTGACTCAGCTTCTAACAGAAAGGAGTACCAGGAATATTTCCTGGGGGGTAAAGGCGGCCTGTGCGTAGGGCTGACAAACTTACCACCTTCATGTGCCGATTGTCTTGAAATCTGGGAGTTTCAACCTCCTGGAACTCTCAGGGCCTGTCCAGGCCTGTACAGGGATGGCTTTACCTTTACTGTGAACACAGAAGCTGTAATAGACTCTTAATAAGGTAGGAAGTTTGAAGGTAAACGCGCACAAAATTAAGTACATTTGTGTTCATGTCTGCACCAGAATGCAGAGCAAATCCATAATATAAGCACTGCTAATAATTTTGTCGAATAAGTGACAGTTCAAATATTTAGGATTGACAATAAATCAAAATTATATTTATGAAAACTTTAAGAGCAGATTACATTCTGGAAATGCTTGCTGTCGATTAGTTCATAATATTATATCGTCTCGTGTTCTGTCTGAAAACTGATAGACTAAAACATGCAAAGCTTTTCATTTCATCTTCTATTTTCTACGGGTGTGAGACTTGGTTTCACTTGTTACAGAAACTGTTATAATTGAGGGTGTTTAATGGTGTTAAGGTGTCGAGAAACAAGAGCATGTGTTGTTCCTTATCGGTAACAGCCAACTCCTATCGCTCGAAACCACCCCCCCCCCCCTCTCCAACAGCGTCGTTTTGTCCACCGATCTGCAATGCTTTTGCCCAGAGTTCAGTGTACTGGATTAGTTGTGCTGCAAGTCACAGGGTATCGCATGGCAGAAGACTATATGTAAATTTCGTTATTTGTTAATCATCCTATTTTTCGAATTTGTATTTTCTGAGTTATTTTCAGTGCCGTTAAATATATCATAAGCAAATAAATTCAAGGAATTTGCTTATTAAGTTCTCAAGTGTAGATTTTAATGTTTGCTAGTGAGGGTATGCAGCTTTGATAACCAATATTGAGTCATACCGCTGTTGATATGGATAAGCTGCGCAGCACACAAGTGTGTAATCAACATGCCCATATCCCATGACATTCTGTGGTCGTAACCTATAACCATGGAAATATCCTTTTTCTCCGTGCGGTTGTAAAAAGTAGTGAGGCCAACTGTTTTGCGCTTTCGCTGTGCCACAGTAGAAGAGATACGCCGCCACGCTTTCACCACGATGCAGGAAATTATTGTCATCTTCCCGTTCTGTTTTGCTTGTAGTTTTCTGTTCTTTTTTATGCGTTAAAAGAGAAAGCTTTGTGGTGAGATCAATTTTCTGATGAGTATATTGTTTACCCTTTGTTGTCATATTTAAATGTTACGGGATCGTAGGAGAAAACTTGACTTGCACGACATTGTAATGGCTTGTCGCTGCAACAATAGTTCCCTGTTCTGTCAGATAAGCATTACCTCGAACCATGTCTTCACGCTGGAAAATAAGTGGTAAGTTGAAGAAATTGTATAGCGTCATAGCACATTTAACGTTACTGTATCATATTTATTTCCACTACAGTTTTCTCCTGTGTGTTTCGGCCTTAAATATTATCATCAGGGAGAATTTTTCGAATGGAACGAATCGAAAGTTCAGCAATAAACATGAAAAGGAATAATAAGTTTATTCTTGCAAGTTCTACATAACAAATTCATATTTATATTCTAAATCCTGAGCGAAAATGTGCAGGAAAAAGCTGCAATAGAAATAAACGAGAAGTATTACGGTTTAGTATACTGTGACGATGTAAAATTCTCAAATTACGGTTAGTACACGGTTTGAAAATGAAGTACTAATGCAAGTACTAACGTGTAAATGTGCATCTCTGTGAGGCGTTAAATTTGTAATATGTGCAGTTACACTGTCACAGCTAGGGAATTTTAATGTTATAATTCGAATTAAAGTCTGCAGAAATTTGCTAGACGAAAAAATGTGGGTTGTTAACCGGACAGGGAATATGGCTGGGATAACAGTGTTGAGAATGCTTTCAGAACGTTGCTAGACGATGAAAAGTAGGATGTTAGTTGGGCTGCGAATATCCCTGTGATAAGATAGAGAGGAGAGCTACGTGCAGAACTTTGGTGGACAAACCTCGTGGGAAACAGTCTCTCGGAAGCCCGAGGGGATGGGAGGCTGGCATTACGATGTATCTTGGGGAGATCGGTTATGAGGAATGCGGGTGGATGACACTAGTTTAGTATCATGTCCAGTGACGACCTGTGCTGTACACTTGGTTCTGCTGCTACTCTTGCATTGTTACTCTAATTGTAAGTTGAGAATTGTTTTTTTTTTAATGAATATTGTTTTTAGGGGTCTCATAATTTGTCTGCCCTGAATGTGACGGCACAAGCATCCTCCATAACGTCCGAAGTTTTCTGTAGGGCTATGTGCGTTGTATATTTGCATGCCTTATTCTTCATTACAGCCTCCGTTTACCTGAATTTTCATTCGTATACGTTGTTGCAAGATAGCGTCAGTAATTTCATTCCAGGGAGAACGAAGTGCGAGTGTCATGGGCATGCCTAATCTGTGTGTTGCAAAATTTATGTTCATTACTACTTTGTAATGTTAATTCCGAGGACAAATGTTTGCGTGCATGGTGCCCTTCGAATCCATGCCATATTACGATTCCGCCTTCTTTTAAATTAGACTGATGCAGTACACTTGGCAAATTAATTCTCTGAATATAAGTAAGCTAAATTAATAGATATTATTTTGATTTTAGAGGTTGGAAGTAACAAGCAAGGAGGATAAGGTGTGCGGACATCCACAAAGCCTGGGAGAGATGAGAAATTCGAACAGAATCGTAGTCTTAAATTCGGAAGAGAAGATTTCTGTTTGGAGACCTAGGCGAGATGGGGAGTAATTTTAAAATTAGTGGTAAAGTAGTAGTGTATGAGGATGTGTACAGGATTTGTCTGGCCAGGCGTAGGAATCGGTGTCAGGGTCTAATGAACGCTATAAAGAACTTCCAGGTTCCATAAAAGCAGGGAAGTAGCTGACAAGTTGAGAGACCATTAGTTTTTCGTGAAGTTCTGTACTCTATGCAGTTAGTTGAATGTAATAGGAACACACAGTAATGTGCAAGATGTATTGTTGAAACTTCATGGTGTTAATAAAGTACCTACATTGCTGTGTCCCAGCAGGTATATTTCGTTCCCGAGTTTTTGCAGCAAGCAATTCAATTAAAAGTTTCTTACGTAATCTGTGTAATGTAACTAGTAGGTTGCAACTAAAAGTGTTTGTATTTTGTAAGTTAGTATGGTTTATATTGCACTATTTAATGAGCTTGTTTATCGTGTTAGGAAGATGATTATGAATGGTAATCAGGCGAAGATATGCATGGCTGCGATGATGCTTCATTGCTAGCGTTATAACGATGTTTGTCTAGGCTGACCTTGAAAACCCATGTCAGACTCGACGAGGATAACATGTAACCTGTTCGCGACCCGGACCGAGAAGTACAGAACACGAGTCGCTATAGTGTTTCACCAACCTGACCTTTATTTTTGAAGGTTATAAATGGTAACGTTTGCAGCAAATCTGGCACTTACATCTTGTAAGATCATACAAGATGGAAACCTGAGATACCTAGATGGCCTTTTTCTCCATCCCTTCTTCCTATTATTATTACTCATGTGCTTATCATGCTTAATAACTCAGCCAACAAGTGCAGTGTATGCCTAAGAAGACGCAGAAACAAATTTCTGTGCTTGTGTATTGGTGTCTTCAAGGTATGTACTTTATAGTGTCTGTTTTCGTCAGAGTTGTGTTACTTGCATATGTAGGCAAGTATTTTAACCGTTAGCTGCACTTTCATAAGCGTCCTGTGGTTACGTGTATTGGCTTCTATGATCAGCGAATGAGTATAAGGCTGCAGCAGGTGAAAGGGCAGAGAATTCTCGGAGCAGGTAGACCCGCCTGTGTATGAAAAGAATCTCAAGGTGTTCTAGTCATCAGAGCTACCGCTAATAAATCCTTGACTTCAGTACTGAATGGTGAATTATGTTGTGCCCACTGCTTGTATGTCTCGCCTATAACACAAGCTAATTTTTTGTTCATGTATGTATCTATTTGCGGTTTGTTTAACGACACTTTCAAAAATCCATATTACAGGCAGTAGTGACAAATGGTAGGATGGTTACTGAATCATGAATTGGATGGGCGTGTTACGAAGCGGCGTTTTTATAACCGAGCTGCTGTGCCGTCTTGTCTGCAGGGGCTGAGGAAAACCACGAACATCTGTTGGGATAGCTGGTCTCCGGATCCAAATTCGAATTACGATCCTTTAGAATATGCAGCCGACGTGGTTCTTGTTCTTTACCCCAGTGGCACAGTAACTGTCATAAAATTTATATCATAACGGACCACGTACATTGCAAGACGTTCCTTAAATGTCATATTATGCGTTTTTAGTATTAAATACGCCGATTGTGATCATCTTCGCATGTCATTTCACACTAAATAACTGTTGTTGAGCATCGTTAAATAACCCACGTTGTGTCCATCCGTTCTTCCATCCTTGATCATAATTCCCATTTCGCTATGGAGTCCGTAACTATTATAATGCAAGAAACAGTGTAATAGTTTGTATTTTCTCTATTTGGTGTCTGGCGGACGTAGTACGCTGTTTGTGTAACAAGTAGACCCAGACTTATATGTTCACTGTCTGTAATTAGGCTACAGTATTTTCTCCACATACGTACCTGTAGCCAACCTGTTTCTGTACTAGACCAAGCCTGGATTTGCCTCTGGACACCGTACTAGGAGCATCATGGAGGGGGGCGGGGGGCTGTTCTAGTTGTATGAGGAGAATGAGAAGAGCTTAGCATTCGGGTACCATGATATACCCAATGAGCCAGTCAGCGGGTGAATATTAAGGCCACATAAATTGTTCAGATGTTAAAGCGTTTTGAGGTTATTAGAACGGTTGATTTAATTAATTAATTACAGCGCTGTTTACACGGTGTCCTCAGAAATAACTTTGTTAAATACGCCAACGTCTCGCATATGTTAATGTTTTGTACAACATAATTCAGCTCAGCCGTGACATAAAAACATTGGACATTTTCCATCACGTAAGGCTAAAAGAAATAAGAGGTCGGATCCGCCTCCGTTTTCGGATGCAATGCAATGGGCCCGTTAGAAAGAACTAGTCTTATTCGAGTCGAATAATTCAGGTTGTCCCAGATGTGGGCCGGGGTAATGTAGTCGGCATAGCGACTTGGTACTGGCTGGATGGTCCGAGGATCGAATTCCGGTGGGGGTGAGATTTACCACACCCGTCCAGACCGGCCCTGGGGCCCATCCAGTGGGCACCGGGTCCTTCTCGGGGGTAAAGTGGCCGGGGCGTGGCTTTGACCACCCACCCTCTTCTAGCGTCGATGTTAAATAAAGATTAGAGCTGTACTTCTGCTCCCTCCGCGGGCCTTCATGGCCTGTTCTAGGGCGATCTTTACTTTTTTCGAGAATTCGAAGGTGAAGAATCAACCTACACGAATTTATTGACTTATTTTATATACACGGCCAGCAGATTGATGTTCTTAGTATAAAATCTGCAAACAGATTTCATTGTGAGTAGCCTTCTCACATTTTATGTTCCTTACAACCGATTCCTCGTACTTCTTAAGGGTATAGACTTTGTCGAAGGAAAGAATACTTATGGACTGTTATATGTGCGTAAGAATACTGTACTGAAAAGCATATTTGGAAACGAGACGGATATCAGATATAACCCCAAAAGGTGCCTTACATTTGAAATTTGGTCGTTATCTAATTTTCATAATTGGGCGAGATGTAGCATGCATAAGCGAATTTTAGTATATCGTATGGAATTTTATTCGGGTAACTTCAAGAGAAGAGACCACGTAAAGGAACCTACACATAAGTAGGAGGATGATATTAAAGTTGGTCTTTAATTGGGGGTTTGTGGGTTTAGACCGAAATCATCGGACTCGAAATAGCCATTGGCAAGTCTTGTCAGCACGATAGTGGGTCTTCAGGTTTCATACAATTAAACAGATAATTTTAGATGCTGGGTGCCTGCTACTTTCTCAAGAATAAGTCAGCCTTAAGGAGTTGGTTTAGTCGTTGTCTTCTTATGGATTAACTTGGATATTTACTTTGAAATGTGAATTATTTAGGATTCATACACATATTTATCAAGAAAAGCTCATTGTGATATGGTTTCCTTGAGCATTCGTGACCAAAATTATGAATTGTGTTGTTTCCGTCGTAACCTTCTTCATAAATAAATAACCACGTTTATCATTATCCAGTTACGTAACACCACGGTTGGATGTTTTCGTCAGCACAATCATTACGCCAGTATACCTTACATGAGAGGTTTGTATGATAACCTTCGGCTAATTTGCTTGTCCATCGTCTGGAACTGTGTATTTGAATGAGGAAAAACATATGCACATGTTACACGGTTTAACCATTTTAAAGACGAAGAACAGCCTGCGTTATTTAAAAGCCCAGTCCGTACCACGCAGTAAACACTTTTCATCTCGGTTATAAAAACCAATCAGTTATGTTGTATGGGGCGGAAGTCACTGTTTGTTCTCAGATAAATACAAAACACATAAATCCAGTGCGCGCAGAAAATGCAGGTATTGAATGTTAAACCCGTTGGTGCGTCACGTAACCATTAGGCCTTAAAAGGTTAATATTGCTGCTGTAGGGGAGAGTGGTGGGGACTACGGGGGATTCTGAGGCTCTTTACGGTTTCCTCGTTCCTGTGCCCACGTTCTTGATTCACTAATTGCGACTATCCCCGTAACATTTAAGGTTACAAAATTCATGGAATTGACGTAGCGCAGTTGAAGTCCCAACTATATAAAGACATTGACATTGAGTCTGTATTGTCACCAGTTTTGTCTTTCTTCCATTGTCCGCTGCGTTTGTCTTTGTTGGTGAATCTTTAGCAGATTGTCACCATCTTCTCCACAGCCTCACGTATTATTTTTTTTTATCATGGCGCAACAGCCCCTAGTAGGCCTAGGCCTCCTCATTATCGAGGCTTCATGATCACACTCAGGTACACCATGTTTGGTAGGACTCCTCTGGACGAGTGATAAGCCCGACGCAGAGACTTGACAACACACAACACTCACAAGAGACAGACATCCATGCCCCCCAGCGGGATTCGAATCCACAGTCCCACCAAGCAAGCGGCTGAAGACCCACGCCTTAGACCACGCGGCCACTGGGATCGGCCAACCTCACGTATATTATCAGTAAATACTACAAAGAAAGAAAGGGGACCGCGGTAGCACAGTGGTTAAGGTGCTGTGCTACAAATCGGAAGGTCGCTGGTTCGATCCCAGCTGGTGTCAGTGGATTTTTCATTGACATAAAATCCTTCCGATCGCACTATGGCC
>Ga0131853_10014557_pt1 | contig 14423 bp, 13 predicted proteins | sample TergutLab28metaG_FD_92764 | JGI IMG/M metagenome (GOLD analysis project Ga0131853, IMG submission 92764) | Labiotermes labralis P1 segment gut microbial communities from Petit-Saut dam, French Guiana - Lab288 P1 (version 2) (version 2) | ecosystem: Host-associated > Arthropoda: Insects >... | reverse complement strand
GGTCAGTGAAAATGGAAAAATGCAGTAATGAGGTTTGTGTGATTTTCACTGGATACTAGAAGCCTAGACTACAACTTAAGTACACAGACCAGAAACAAATTACACATTGAAATATTATCAGTGAAACTGGAAGTTACCAGAAAAAATGATGTATAATATGCATGCAGATTGAAAAAAAGTGTAACAATTTAGGAAATGTATGTTTTGAGTAAAAGTTACTGTGCTTTTTGTTTGGCTATACATTCATTAACATGTCTTGTAATGTGACACTTTCATCTCCACTATCATTACTCAATAGTCACAGCATCTGAAGTGGACATAAGTGCTATGGTTCATGTTTTCACCATATGTCAAAGGTGCTACAATCACACAACAGGAACTGCTTTTTAGAATTTTTTCGTGTTTCCTACCAGGTGTACTACTTTGAGTTTTCCCTGAGGCCAAGTTAAAGGTAAAGTTGTATCTATACTCTCATGAAGGAATGATGGGAGGACAGGAGGTATACCTCCACTCATTCTTAATCTCACTACTAGGTGGAGCTCAGTAGTCAGTTTCATGCCACAGCTGCTTTACTCCTGGGGAAAGATTCCTTGGTACCAATAGGGTAGGAGGCTGTATGGGCCCAGAGCTGGTATATATGCTTTGGGTGAAGGAAGTGCATAACGCAACATTTAAATCATTTAAAAACTTTGCACCTTCAGAATAAATGGTTGCATTTCATGACAGATGGCAAATCCCTCAAACTGCTCTAATTAGTGTCACGTGCTTCAGCTTATTTTACCTTTCTGTGTGTCTCTGAATTCATTGCTGTACAGGTGGTAGGCCCTGGAGTGTGACTGTATCAAAGTGTGTATAGCTAGATACAGCCCTACATGGGAAGAGTTAACACCAGGGGCTTTATTCCATGATGGAATGTAGCTCTTCGCTGTGCTGTCAGGGTCAAATAACGTTATCCACCATTTGACCTGAACAGATTTATTGTTAATGATATTGTAGCTTGCTAACATGTGAAAAAAAAAAAAGAAAACATTATTCACCAGTAGGTGTACCACAATAAACTGTCGAGCCTAGTGGAATCAAGTAATATTTGAGTTGGTCACTGACATCTGTCTAGTGTCTCATTAAGCATAGCATAGTATGAAAATTTTTAACAAACTTACTGCAGTTTTGAACAGCCATATCAGCACTTAGACGCAAACTAACATAAAAACATCTGTATTACTTTTGACCCTCCATATTCATGGTTTGCCCTATCTGTGGCCCACCTTGCTATAGCCTATTATTACAATTTGCTTTGAACATATTCCCAGTGATGTTAAAAATATAAGTGTAAGTATAAATTCATTGAAGCATAAAATTATAAAACTTAACTTCATCAAAAGGTCACAGATATATTCAACGTGCAGCTTAAAGCAGAATTTGCTAATAGAGTGGACCACATCATTGCTGCATAGAAACAAATACCACTTAACTCTGTTTATCAAGGTCCATAATCTTATTCATGAATTGAATATTCACTTTAACTCAAAAAGCATCCCTTGTGAATTTGAAGGTGTACATACTGGCTTCAAAATCAAGATGTGTACATTCGTCTTTGTTGCCTAAGTAGAACAGCCTATTACAATTTGAACCACTTTTAGATGACTTTATTCCTTGGGAGTATAACAGTCATTATGCAACAAATTCGAAAGTAATGTGTGGCACGAAACATAACTTACCACACATAAAACCCTTTAATAATGTTTTTAACTTTTCTTGTCATCACTTCTGATACAACTGTCCACCATAAGAATTATCACAAACACAAAACTTCTATGTGTTGTGCATGTTCAGGCTCTTAACTTGATGCTGTGTAATCTTCAGTTAATGACTGTCATTAAATGAACTGCAATTAAACAGAGGATTCCATTCTTATTGGACAACATTGCACTGATGTAGAACTGATGTAGCAACATATCCCAGAAGGATGAAAACCTCAGTGGTCACCTCAAAATTTGCATACATTTAAATGCAAAATGAATACAGAGACTTTTAAATTATGTTTGAGGAAATCGTGTACTTTGGCTTAAGCTTGTACAGTAACTTCTGAAATCAAAAGCCAGTTAATGTAATTACACAAGAAACAAATGGAATTCGGTATATGAAGCTGTTGGGATTCATATTTTTACAGAAAACACTGCTGATCCAGAGAAACAACTCACCCTATCTCCAAATTTAGAGAACAACACACGAGCATAATCCTCAAAATATTCTGCCATTATTGGGTTGGCCCATCCTCCCAAATCCTGTAGTGTTTGCGGCAAGTCCCAATGATACATAGCAATCTGAAAAGAAAATATTGATTTAAATCAACTCTTTAGCTAATCCCACGTATAAAAAACATGACACAGTCAATCTCAATCAAAGTACCTGTTAAGTCCTCACAAATTTTATGTTGTTATTTCCAGTTACAATAAAAGTCTTATAGAGAATGTGTCTCTGTGTTTGTGAAGTGTAATAAGGGAAGATCACCAAATAGACACATTTTTCTCTATTTCTAGTGGTATAAAATTTATACCAGATTTCCTGAAAATTGTTCGGTCTTTCCAAAACTTGAAAGGGGAGACACATAGACAGCATGGTAATCCTTATATATACCTTTGTCTTCAAGGAAGTGAAGTAAGGCAAACAATAATAGTAAAAACATTCAAGATGTTGTGAAGTTACCTCATTCTTGGAGCCTATCATGTTATTCTGAAAGAAGGCATCACGATGTGCTTGTAATTCAATTAACGTTACACAGTATAAGTCAGCACAATCTTTTTTATTCTTAAGCAAGGCTACGTGTTTGACTAAAAGTTAGTCATCTTCACGCCCTTACAACACTTTCATTACCAGATGCTTTGCCCACTTTGGGATCCCATAGTGTTTACAATTGTGGAATACATCTAGTTAAAACTTTAAAAAAGGCTTTGGGTTACCCAAAAGCCTGCACAGTGATCAAAACACAGTGTAAAAACAGTATAGAATAAAGTACCGAACAGTGTCAACATCCAGGAGAAGGTACACATCCACGTTGTAGAATAAGTCCGACCACAAGGAATGAAAAACAATGAACAAAACAACGAAATACATCACAACAACAAAAACTGCAGAAAAAATTTTACCCAACAACACCGTGCAACAATCCAGAGAGCCATACCGGTTGAAAAACACAACCATCCTTATCAAATAGAAAAAATAGATGTACCCCAACATCAGCCATAATACAACAACGGAACTCACAGTTGAATACCCGGTGATCATCAACGCACCGTTAAGGAAGAATTTTTTAAATATTTTAATGTTTAGACACAATCTGTAAATAACACACTTTATAAACAAAATCAAAACCGTTTTAGAAAGTTGTAACTAGATGTATTCCACAATTGTAAACACTATGGGATCCCAAAGTGGGCAAAGGATCTGGTAATGAAAGTGTTGTAAGGGCCTGAAGATGACTAATTTTTAGTCGAAACATGTAGCCTTGCTTAAGAATAAAAAATATTGTGCTGACGTAAACTGTGTAACGTTAACTGTCATGTTATGTTCCATTCTTGGAGTTTATGTTATACGGGCAGTTCAAACAGGCACCCTTAACCCTTCAGCATCACCCTCTATACGTGGTATAGACCTCTGTTTCTTCACATGCTACTGGCCTCTATATGTCGTATAATTGGCCGGCAGCGATGGAGCACATTTAAATTCCTACCTTCTCCATGGACGGAGGATTTTTAAATTCCCGACGATGAAATTGCAACCATCTATTTAAAAAAACATTATTCTCAAACTAATGATCCAATTTTTCTCAAATTTTAGCAGAAAAATCTTAAAACTAAATAGATGCAGTAAAATAATTGTTATTACCTCAGTAATTGAGCTTCATGTGATTCAGCTCAAAGCAATCTTCCAAGCAAAAGCCCACATCACATATTTGGTTGCAGTACACTGAAGTTTTCTTTTCTTTTTTCTGTGCTTTGAGCACACAACACACCTCCTCTGAGGTTTTGATTTTTCAGTTTTGGGTGCCACTTTTCTCAGAAAATGTCTTTCAGTCAGCCATGGAACTGCGTTGTCAGATGCCTGTCACCCCAGTACACTCTGCGTCTCTGCAGCATGCGCATATTTCGTAAATAGACCTTCCACTAGCTGAATTCTATATGAGAGCTGCTGTATATTTCTTCCCGTCATTTGTTGATAAACAACAAATGAATTGAGAACTGTAGAGTTCAGTAGGCTTTTGAAAAGTTTGAGGTACCATTTGGTCATTTTTTTCCTCTCGATCATGTTCATGTGCAACAATTGGTCCTTCAAATCGACACCCCCTCACATTATGATTATAATCAATCATGTGCAAAGGCTTCTCTGTTTCCTTGCTTTTGTTAGAAACCCTCCATGTGTCTGCACTGTGGTATGTTGACACCATATTTACATTTCTCTTGTCATGCCATTTTAGTACTGTGACTGAACCCGAATGTCTGGCTATGATTTCCCCCTTTTCCAGTTTCTTATCTTTCATTTCCTTGGGGACGTTCTTTCTGTTCAGTTTTAGTGTGCCAACATAATCAGTGGAATGTTCGATCTTTAGCTTACTTGCTAATTCTGGACTTTTGGAGAAGATGTCAATGAACAGCGTATGTCCACGACCAAACAAGGGTTCTAAAAGTTCCAGTACTACAGCTGCTGTTTTGGGGGTGTCTGGAGTAAACAGACTCGACTGTAGGATCGTGTTTTTGCCTGTATATACAAGAAAACACCACAAATATCCTGTTCTTGATTCGCGTAGTTCGAAAGTTTTTATTCCAAACTTTGAAGCCTTTAGTAGTAGGTACTGCCTTATTGACAGACAACCCTTCCAGAGTGTCAAGCTTTCATCAATGGCAATGTTCTGGTTTGGTAGATAAATAGTTTGAAACTTTATGTTCAAATGACATATCACAGGATAAATTTTGAACAATATGGGAGATCCTTGATATGTTGGTAAGCTCTCATTGTCTATAAAATGCAAAAAATTTACAAATCAACTCAAATCTCTCTCTACTAATTACATCAGCAAATCCAGGTGTTGATATTACTCTTCTTTTCAAAAAGTATGACCTGGCTGTTGGTTTCTGCAGAATGCCCATCAATAAAAACAGACCTAAAACTGTGTAAATTTCACTTTCTGTGACAGGTGTAAATGACCTCAGAAGTAAGAAAAGATTGCCTCGGACATTCTTGTATTGTTCTGCGTACCTATTAGTTTCTCTGACAATTTGTTGTATGATTTCTTTGCCAAAAAACTCAAAACATTGTACGATGTCACATATTCTGCACCATCTCTGGTTCCAAAATCACAACTGAACACTTCTCTGCTACCTGTGTAATTGTCCATAGTCTCCCACCTGAAATCTCGGTGCAATATTTCCTCCTCATCACCACTGTCACCATTTAGAATTGCATCTGGTTCATCTATGTCATCAATTTCATTATCACTCCTGCTAACACTGTCACTGCTACTATCACTGAAACTTTTGTCTGAATTGTACACAATTTCCAGCACTTCACTGTCTTTCAGACCTTTTTCTGCCATTGCCATGCCCCCATTATCACTCCTGAGTCAACAGCTGAATGAAGTGCACTGACTGAAAACATGCAGGGCAAATACCAGCAATTACAGAACATATGTTGATAGCTAAACCAAATGAAGGCTGAATTATTCTCTGCCTATCTACAGAAGGAAATGACACACGATATCTCTATTGACTTCAAACCAGCAGCAGAAATGAAGTCCATGCAGTGCCCGAGGAGATGATAAGGAAAATATTTCAAACTACAGAACAAAGTGTAGCATTTATGTATGAATCATTCTCCAACAGCAGAAGAAACCTAAGATATTACGCTACAAAGATACATTGCTCAGACTGTAGCTTTATTTCTTTCAGTTTGAGTAAAACAGAGAGAACTCTGAGAGTGCACATTTTTGACAGTCGAAGGTGGACTTTTTTTAAAAAGGAAAAGTAACTCCTGAATGCATAATGTTACATTCTAAACAGACTATTTTAACTATTATATTCAGAGAGCACAGTTCTTCAGCAATAAAGAGAAACCACTCACAATTTGACAGCTCAAAAACTATGCATGTGAGAGGAGAATGAACCCACCCAAGCAAGGGTCTGTACTACGTATAGCATCCAGCGACATGTGAAGAATCAGAGGTCTAAACCACGTATAGAGGATGGCGCTGAAGAGGTAGGGAATTTAAACTTCTCCATCCGTGGAGGAGTTAGGAATTTAAATGTCCTCCGTCGCTGAATAGTTAATTAATTTTTTGTACATTATATCGTTAAAGCTTCTTACATAGCTTAAAACGTGAATCATCATTTGTGTCTGTAATATGAAATCATGTATATAGCACTACTTTGAAGATTTTGTCTGATACCTTCATTGTAAGGTGTTTCAGTGAAACTCTACACTGATAATAATGTACAGCATTTCTGATGTCTGAGTTTGGCTTTGACTTCCTTTCGCTTTTCTTTCCAACCCTTATACACAGTGAAAGATTTGTGGCTTCTTCTGGAGGAGGAGGAGGACGAGGAGGAGGAGAAGGAGGAGGAGGAGTTGTTGTTGTTGTTGTGCTGGTATGTAGCATCAGCCTGCATTAATCCATGTTGTTCAAATACACACATAAAATAAATCTCTCCACTGTTAGCTTAACAAAAGGTCCAAATCAATTCCATAAGAACAAAGACAACTATAATGTAACTTACTTACCATTGGTTCTATCTTGTTTTTAATTAGTTCATTAATAAGATTGTTATAATAGTCAATTCCTGCCTGATTTACAACATTTACATGGCCATAAGGCAGAATTCGTGGCCATGATATGGAGAACTGGTAGAAGTCCACCTGCGTAAGTAAAATGGCTTATTAATATTTTTGATCACATAATCTTAATTTGGAACTACATTATATTATGTGCATTAAGTACAAATAACATTAAATAATGTAAGAATTTAAAAATTGAAATAATTTTAGAATTGACATGATCAGTCCAGTACTGTTACTAACTAATCAGTTTTATATGGGTTGATTGTGTTTGATAAGCAGGTTTAGCCTTTACATGTCGGACAGGTGAGTTTCGAGCCCCAGCAAGGTACCAAGCCAACTACTTATTGTCCGTTTCATAAAAATTAGCTAACTGAACATGGATCAAAGTGGCAGTCAGCTTCTTTTTACAAAACAGGGGTGATATCCAGATTATATATGGGAGCTGTTTCTTTTGGAATAAATCAGTCAGAACAAGAAGGCACAAAGTAAAGATGACCCATTACAAAAATTCACACAAAAACTACCATGACATAATATTGTAGAATAATTCATCATGTACTGTTGAGTGTTTTCCTGCTTCATTGGATCCCATAGTCACCTTCTAAGTTGCAAGGAGGTAATTAACATTATTAAAGTGGCATCTGCTCAAATAGCATGTTGTTCATGTTAAGATTTCAAAAGTTATTTTAGAAGTTACTGTGATTGGATACATATGTCTGTACCCATAAACATTCTAAGGCTCACACTCAGTGTAAAATCAAAGATGCAGAATGAAATAGTACTCACTTCCAGCTTTTTCAAGGCTGCCACATCCTGCATGTATTGATGATATGAATCCGCAGCAACATCACCGTTTGAACCTCCTGCGATGATGTTTGTGTGCTTATGAACATATGTATCCCAAATGCTGACTCCTTTACCTGCAAAATAATAGAAAAACAAAAACATTTTGAATGTGTGTAAGAAAATTTGGGGGGATGTTACAGTCTTTCCTTGAATATGACACCGTTTTTAATGGCAATTTTGGGATGGAAGAAAATGAGCAGCATTTGGCAGTGTTCATTACAACTACAGCTGTGCTTGCCCCTTCTTTACATAATCAAATGAATTCTCCTAAACAACCTATTCTTCTGGGACTGCCTGAAGATGGAGGTAGCAAGCTTCTCCAAAACGTCGGTAACAAATTACCAGCCAACACTGCATACTATCCCAGAATATTCTAATCTTCACCAATGAAGATGTGAAAACCTAAATTCACATGAAATTGCTGGGGTCACTATTCAGCATCCGCGTAAAACCTTTGTTGGTCTGACACTCCATGTGTAGTAACTCCAATCATAGTGGCCTGATTTTGATTAATTTTATTTCCTTTAAGCCCTTGCTGAAATATAATAATCAAAATATCCTGTTTACTGTAACAGGGAGCTTTCTGATAAGAAATATATTTATTTCTAACTGTGTACTTTATTGGTCATTTCATTGTGCTATTAGGTGTCTTATTTTTTTCGGTCCGTCTATACTTACCCATTGTTTTTCTGATCCAGGTCTTGTTCTCAATTCTTTACTGCTGCTTTTTTGCTCTTATGTTCTAAAAAAGGATTTTGAATTAAGATCATTCTTAAGATAAAAGAAATCTTACCACTTTCATTCCATGCACCTTCCACCTGGTAGGCAGATGTGGCTGTGCCAATCATAAAATTTTTGGGTATTGGTACTGTGGAGATCTCGGCCGGTGGCCCCTTGTTCGCCCAGGCTAGGAGGGCACCTGCATACCACAGTAATCCTGCCATATCAGCTAATCCTGCCACAGAAATTGCAAAAAATTTTTACAATGACAGAGAAGAGGGAGATTGGGTGCCTGGTTTTACTGTTGTGGTATTATTCACTGTATTCACTATATAAACCAACACACGCACTCAATAAAATACAGTACAATGCAAATTATAAAATACAATTCATAACAAGTATCAAAATCCTACTCATTTCAGCTCCAGTGTGCCATCATCAGGGAGTGTACTAGAACAAAAGAATACAAGTCCATCACGCCAAGCCAGGTTTTGGTCACCCGCAGTGGTGTCAACAAAATATTACAATTCTAGACCCAAAGTTGTCACATTAGTTTCGTGTTTCTTGCACAAAGCCCATTAAATGAAGGCATACTCTGTTTCATCTCGTAAACAGCTAACCCTAGCACAATGTGTCCTGAACCATGATAGCTCAGTCCATACAGTTATTAGACCATGTGCTGAAGGACAAGTGTTACATACTTGGCAGGGGTGGGGATTTTTCCTATCAGCCAGTGTATACGGGCTCTTTACAGTCTCTGACTTTAGAGAAGGCCCACTCAATACACAGATCATGGGCAATGTGTTGCCCATGACAGTGTTAACTTGACTGCAGAGACATTTGAAATGAGAGAATGCCTTTAACTCTTTGCATGGCAAAGCTGCAATACAGTGCAGATAAAAAATTTTGAGCTTTCTGTTTATTGAGATGTACATCACAATACTGATTTCTTTTTTTTGTAACAATGTGCTAAAATACCGACTTCAGAGCCTAGATTGTGAATTGCATTTTTTATAAATTTATCCTGTTATTATCAGTATGTCTTTATTGCACATGATGTACAAAAGTAACACAGTTCCATTACAGGCCTGGAGCGGTCCAGAGGGTTCCAGGAAGTTAAGGTTCCCAGGTTTCATGACAACAGCACAGGATGGTGGTAAGGTGATGTATAAATTACGCAGGTAAAAATTATACATGTACAGATATTTATTCACTCTTCATTTTGTGTGTGTGTGTTTTGCCCATATGAAAACCAAATTTTGATGCATTTACCACAACATATAAAAGGCTGATCAGCCCTTTGTAAGAGGTACAAGATACTCTTCAGCTGTAAAGTGGCTGAGGAATGAAGCTAACACTGACCTAGTACAAGTATTAATAATGTGTGTAGTTAATAATGCCCAAACGAAAAACATAAATAAATGAGACGTAATTAGTGTATTGGATATTAATTAGTCTCAATTGCTCGTCATTTTATGTGCTGTGATATTTTACACAGCACTTTATTTAGGTCTACACATTATGTTTGTGATTCAGGTCACATCTACAGAGTGTGCAGTGTTTTAGTCTTAGGAACGTACACCTTGGTACTGTTAAAATGAACAAAGAAAACTGGATGATAGGAGATACATTATGAAGATATGCCATTTCCATAATTACAGTTGTTTAAAGCTTCAATGAATAGTATAAAGTCCAACAATTGTAAATTGCATATAAAAATACCTAAATAAGTAGTGTCATTATTACATACTGAGTCGTGATATTGCAGCTGATTGAGGTCATGAAGGTTGGGGCCTGAGACGGGCTCTGGAGCACAGCCTCCTGTCCAGTGCCTACCAAGGGCCATTTTGGGAATTATGAGGTGAGTGCTTGGTGCTCAGTATCCATTTACATCTACTACCAAGGTAACAAGGACATGGAGCTCAAACCTCTACTTCCCCCAACGCCTTCAAGGCGTACCACTTAGGCACAGGGAATAAAATAAAGTCCAAAACCCTGTGCATGCCATTAAGACGTATAAGGTAACAGAAGTACAGCTTCACTCATTCTCAAATTCTGTGGCAGATGGAGATGAGTGATCGTCATGTCCCAGCCACTTTACCTACAAGGAAAGAACCGCTGATACCTACTGAATATAAGGTGATAATGACGAGTGTCTTGCTCCTCCTGGAATTGAATCCCAGACTGTCATTACATTCACTACATTGGGAAACAAATATATTTGCATGATTTCAGGTTTCTGCCACAAAGGAGATGAGAACTGCATGGGCTAGTACACAGCGAGTGGTGGTAATTCCTTACTCACATTTTGGGACAACCTATTGGCCCAATCTTCATGGGTCAAGAATCCAAAACATTCTTTGATTCTTGACCAACAGGTTTTCCTGAATGTCGGGAAGGAATTACCACTACTCACTGTCCAATAGCTCAAAAGAGTGCAATACTCAAATATTATTTTATTATATTTCTTCAATCATTTTAATCTTTACTGTAGCAAATAACTAGTCTTTTCAATGGATAAACAACTTGTTTTTGTGAGGCAGATGCTTAATCCTTATCTGTTAATTTGTACACCATTATATGCTCAGCTGGATCATCTTCCATCATTCTTTGTTACTTTTTACTCTGAGTGTTTTTCATACAACTTACAATCCAATCCCAAATAATGATCTTCTCCCTGAAATTCCAGGCCAGTGAGCACTCAGAACTTCGGTAACAGTACACATATCTGAACCAACGTACCAACTGTCAGTTGGATACATCACCCTTATAATCTATCTTTCTTTCATGCTTGGAAAATTTGATTTAAATGCATGGACCTTGGTGTGCTGCAGGTCCCTGCTGTTCTTGTATTACTTTATAGCTTACTTCTACTCTTTACAAAACATAAACATGGCATGCAGCCAGACACCTACCTGATACAATAACCTGACCAATACAAGGGCTCTTACCATGACTCAGACAGTCTGGGGAAACTCACAGGATGGTGGGTGCTCACCATATGGGAGGTGGGGCTGCCGTGGTGCAGTGCCCGTAAATCGAAATTTGAAAAATACAGATTTTGTAGATACGATATTATGCATTACTTGATTACCCCTTCAGCTGAAATCAGCCACTGAAATTGGTTGATGACTAGTACATTAGAATTCTGAAAATTAAAATAAAAATCTTATGAAAGCCTTCCAATTCACATATGTCAATCTCTCATTAATGTGAAATAGAACCTCTCCATGACCTACAGGGAACTAATTGTTCTTTATTTTAAGAATGATATAAAACACATAACTACAGTTTATGGGCAAGACACTGAGTCATTTGTTTTTGAGGGTGGTGGTACATATACTGATTCTGACTTGTAAGTGGTCAACAAATTGTATTTAAAATCAAATTAGCACAAACCAACCCAACTTCCACATCACAAGAACTTATTTCCGAAGGCCTACAAGCCACAGATCAAGCAATTTTATGCACACTACAACATGCTTCAGTGTTTGTGTGTGTGTGTAGAGTCTAAGTTGTTCTTGAGCTTAATTAGATACCAATAAATGAAATGAACAGTAGAACATGGTAGCAGTTCAGAGCGTTCTAAGCTTAAGCGTGATGTTGGATTTGTTCTTCCTCTGAGATTTGTAAAATGCCAAATTTTAGCACTTTTCATATTTTTCTTTAAGAATCTTCAACCCTTGATGTCTTTTTAATAGTATAACACACTGTGTAAACTTCCCTGAACATGGAAACATTCTCTCTCCTCACTGTCGACAATGCAGGTGCTGTCTGTATTCACATACTTGTTCATGTATTTGTGATTTTCTTCATCAGATGGTTGCAGAATAGAGAATTTTGAGAAAGAAGGGGAGGTATCAATCATTAAAGCAGGATATTCCAGCCTTCTGGAATAGAATGCCTTATGGAATGGTATGCAGGTACGTCGTAAAATACCATAAGACTGGAATGTTTTGTCAGTGCTTTTTGAAACCAGTAGCCCTGTTTATGTTCACACCTAAGACATGAAAAGACATAGGAGTTTGGCGAAGGTCATCAGTTATTTGGTGGAATTGGTTTTGATATTACTTCAACAAAGTGAGATTTTAAGAAGAATCTATGATAATTATGTGTGGAATAATCATGAATTATCAAAACACACTTACAGGTTTTTGTTATATTACAGAATAATAAAAATTCAGTTAGACGGCATAACAGGTATTATGACAAGGTGTTTAATTAGCAACTTCTCACTGCAGTGATAAAAGAGCTGTGCATGAAATGTAGATTCTAGTCAGCATGTTGAGGATTTTATTTTAATCATGGTTTATCTTTTTAAAAGTTGTGGAATTTTTAGTACGAATTTATCAAAACTTGTTTAAAACTACACAAGAAGATATATCCACCTTACAAAATTTACAACAAAAAAACACACACAAAAACATACATACCCAATGCTATAATGTGGATATGTGTCACAAATTTTTCAAACATATCTTTGCCCCTATTAAGACAGTGTTTTGTTATTTATAATTTTCTAACTTGTTTTTAAATGTTTCACCTGAAAAGAGAGTAGCATTTCCGGCCTGTTGGATTAAGTGGATTATGACGTAGTGTAATGACAGTTCAAATACAGCTTCCTCAATTTAAACTTGAAATTTTGGCAGCATTACTTACATGCTTTTGATAGTGATAACCAAGATCTTGAAATTTTATAATATAATTTGAGGTTTTTCCCTTAAATGTAGATAAAGTGTTGTCATCATGTTTTGTATTGGATAATGTGTTCTGTTTGGATCCTCTGATCAATTTTATGGGACTTTCTGTGAACTTTATATCACCGGAGACAATCTGAACATTGAACTTCTTAACACATTCCAATTAATAATAAATGGCAGTTGCACAAACACGTCAATTGAGATCAAAAGTCGGTTCTTAAAAGTTAAATCTACACTAATATAAGCCATGAAGGCATATAGAGCACTGCATATATGGACACATCCATTCTTACCCTCGGCACTAGATGGAGGTAGTGACAGCCTCACGCCCCAACCGCTTTTTCCCTGGGAGAGAAACTCCTGTACCCACCAAATGGGAGGCTGTGTGGGCCCCAGGGCCATTTTGGATTATATATATATATATGTATATGCCAGGATTCACAACCCAAATCATCCATCCAGCTGAATAGTCACTATGATGGGTGTGCTGTCTCAGCTTCTTGGAGTTGTAAAATTGTGTACAAAAATTTAGCTTCAAAAATATGGAACACTTTAGGATACATTTTTGTAGAATATAAAGTGATGAGTTAGCCATGGTTAAAGTGGCTTTGGTTTAGGTTTTGGTGTCAATAATTCATGAACTATTTGAGGAAGGAATGTCAAATTTTAGTGAGGATATATAAACAGAAATGAAAGTTAAAGTTTTTAACACTGTTTTTAAGTCTCCTGTTATAAAACATGGCTATCCTGTGAAAATTTGCCATGCATCTCTCAGATTTAACATAAACAAGATTTGTAACCTTGAAGACTTTATAAGTAGTAGGCTAACTTCCTCAAAAAATACTACAAAGTATTTAACACTGATAATAGTAACAGAAGTATATGAATTGACATTTATTAATTATACAAGTAGGTTTTAATTTCTTCTTGTTTGTGATTTTGGTAATTTCCAAAACTGCTTCACAAGACACATTCATGTGCTCATCTCAAGGAAGATGGAATTGTGTAAAAAAACATGATCAGTGTCATGGCTAATCAACAATTACATCAGTTAATAATGTAATTAGGTAGTATCCACAAAGGTAAAACTCACAATAATGTTAAAATCAGGTGGACTGTCCTAGAATTGAACATTTAGAAAAGTAGGTTTTTCTTATGTCAGGATCAAATAGTCAGCTATTTAACAAAACTGACTAAAAGAGTGTTCTTTTATTAACCAAAACTGAGAGTTTCCTTTCAAATATATATATATATATATATATTTTAATACATTCTATTATTATTCTATTAATATATATATATATATATTTTAATATATTCTATTAATAT
>Ga0131853_10014552_pt1 | contig 14426 bp, 12 predicted proteins | sample TergutLab28metaG_FD_92764 | JGI IMG/M metagenome (GOLD analysis project Ga0131853, IMG submission 92764) | Labiotermes labralis P1 segment gut microbial communities from Petit-Saut dam, French Guiana - Lab288 P1 (version 2) (version 2) | ecosystem: Host-associated > Arthropoda: Insects >... | reverse complement strand
AGGAACTTCTGGGGCTGCGTCTGCGGGATGGCAAGCTCTATATCAAGCCGAATCTGCCCAGCGCTCTTCCCGGCTACGAAGTGGAGTGGCGCACCGAGGCAGAGACCTGGCACATTCAAGTAGATAGAGGAAAGATCACTGTCAACGGCGCCCCCTATGACGGGCGAGGGCTTCCGTGCTATGGATATTCTTCCTCTCCTTCTGTTGAGTTGGTTTGATTTCGAGTGCGCTCTAAAAAAGGACGGCGTAGCATTGCTACGCCGTCCAATAGAGAATGACATCTTATCTGGTTATCCGATCGGATGAACAGTTTCCAAATTCAGATGTTTGACATGCTTTGCCAACTTTCGCACCGCAGTCGCCTGGCTGATTCCCAGATCCCTTGCAACGGCAACGCTGGTTTTGTGCTTGCGGTAGGAATTTTGTACGATTTTCCGCTCATATTCGTCCATGAGGTCAAATAAATTTCCGTCGAAAGATGGATTGGCAGACAATTCGTGCTTATGAAATGTGTAATCCTTGGGCAAGTCGTTGATGTCAATGATGTCATCAATCGAAGAGACCACCAGTCTTTCAATCAAATTTTCCAGTTGCCGAACATTGCCGGGCCAGTGGTAGGACTCCAAAAAGTCTAGGATGCCCGGGGACAAACTCTTCGTTTTATGATATTCCGCGTTCATTCGGGCTACAAATTTTTGAGCCAGAACACAGATATCATCTTTCCTCTCCCGCAGAGGAGGGATTTCGATTTGCACGACATTTAAACGGTAATATAAGTCCCTGCGAAACGTCCCAGCTTCTACTTCTTTTTCCAGATTTCGATTGGTGGCGCTGATGAGCCTGAAATCTACCTGTATCTTCTTATTGCCCGACAAACGCTCAATCGTCTTGTTTGAAATTACCTGCAACAGCTTGGATTGGATATGCAGTGGCAATTCGCCGATCTCATCCAGAAACAAAGTACCCTGATTGGCGAGTTCGATTTTTCCGATTTTTCCGGTACTGCTCGCACCTGTAAAAGCGCCTTTTTCATAGCCAAAAAGCTCAGACTCAATCAAATTTTCGTGTATGACAGCGCAGTCAATGTCAATATAAGGCTTGTCGCTGCGGTTGCTGATATTGTGAATTGCTTTTGCCACGGCGCTTTTGCCGACACCTGTTTCGCCAATAATTAGAATGTGAACTCGCGTATTCACCGTGTTACAAATCGTATGCCACATATTTTGCATGCTCTTACTCTTGATAACGAGATCTGGCATGACCATGTTTTTTTGCCGGAGTTCTTGCAGCTCTTTCGTATATTTGCCGAGGGAATACTTGAGCTCATGAATATTTTCCCTTGTTGTGATGGTGTTGAATGCAATTACATTCTCTAGTGTGCCATCTTTGCTGAATACAGGTAAGCCGGTGGAATAAGCGTGGCGGGTATTATTGATAATCTGGGTGGTGATGACTTTTTTGCCGCCGTTGCGAATCACAGTCGCGCAGATGGAAGGCTTGAAGACGCCGGCGGCTTCCAGGTCGAAAACCGATTTCCCAATGAGAGCTTCGCGCTCAATTCCAAATTTGATCGCATAGGTATCGCTGATCTGCTTCACGATGCCTTTTCCGTCGCAGATAAAAATTTCATCTACAAGAACGATGTTGTTGGAGGCATCAAAAATATCATTCAGAAAATTCGGGTTTGCTGCCACAATTTTTTTGAGCTCATTCATAATGTTCACGCAATGGCCTCGCTCTGGCATACACATCAACCCCACTTTCTGAAAGCATCGCACGATTGTGGTCATTTTTTTGTATTCCCCCGCCATTCTATCATGAGCATGAACGATAATCAATATAAACAGCAACCGGGTGATACCCCAAATGGGTATCACCCGGTTGCTGCTGGCCATACACTTACCGCATGGCCAGCGTGACATCACCGGTTGCGACAATTTCTCCACGGACGAGCACTTCTGCTGAGCAGGTTGCGATAGCTTTTTCCAAACGCTCCGCTGTGAGCTTCACATGGAGCTCAATGGTGTCGCCGGGGGCGATTTTGCCTTTGAACTTCACTTTGTCTATGCCAATAAAAAAGGGCGTTTTATTGGCATAGCGCTCCATGGACAAGAGCAGGATATCGGCGGCTTGAGCCATGCTCTCGACGGTGTAAACACCCGGGAACACAGGCGCGTCGGGGAAGTGGCCTCGAAAAACATCCATTGCGGGATCAACGTGAAACCGGGTGACAATGCTTTCCTCCGGCACCATCTCGACGACCTCGTCAACCAGCAGGATCGGGTCTCTGTGGGGGATAACTTCCATGATTTGTTCGCGGTTCATCAATGGCATGTGGACACTCCTTCCTTTTGTTCCTCCCTCGCAGTAGTCAGCGGGGGAGAACTGCGGAATCGCTTCTAACTTTTGTTTCTCCCCTGCCGTTCGGCAGGGGAGAAACAAAAAATTGTGTTACTTAGAGGGATAAGGGCATTTGAATCTGCGCTCGTACTCTTTTTGGAGCTCCGGTTGGAAATCGGGGTGGGCGATTTCAATGAGGCGGTAGGCCCGTTCCCGCAGAGTCTGGCCGTGGAGGTGTGCCACGCCAAATTCGGTTACAATGTAATCGACATCAAAACGGGATGTAGTCACGGCGGCGCCGTGGTCGATGAAGGGCACGATTTTGGAGATGCCTTTGCCTCTCACGCAGGAAGGCATTGCAAGGATGCTGCGCCCGCCCTTACTGAAAGACGCGGCGCGGACAAAGTCAACCTGGCCGCCAACACCGCTGATCTGCCGCTCGCCGACGGAATCGGATACCACCTGGCCGTAGAGATCCACCTGGACGCAGGAGTTGATGGAGACCAAGTTGTCATTTTGACCTGCGTTAATCGGATTATTGGTAAAGTGGGCCGGATGCATTTCCACGTCGGGATTGTTATTGACAAAGTCATATAGTTTGCGGGTGCCCATGAGGAAAGTCGCGATGAATTTGCCGGGTTTGAAATTCTTCTTGGAGTTGTTGATAACTCCCTTTTGCACCAGATCGACGACGCCGTCAGAGAACATTTCGGTGTGGATGCCCAGGTCTTTTTTGTCGGAAAGGCCTGCCAGCACCGCGTCCGGAATGCCGCCAATGCCAAGCTGCAGACAGTCTCCGTCATTGACAAGGGATGCGCAGTTGCGTCCAATAGCGAGTTCCACTTCGCCGAGGGCGGGGGGCTTTAGTTCAATGATGGGCACATCTGTTTCGACGATATGGTCGAGTTCGCTGACATGGATGAAGGTGTCACCAAGGGTACGGGGCATGTTCGGATTGATCTGGGCGATCTTGATGGTGGCGTTTTCAGCACCGGGTTTGGAGAAGTCTACCGCAATGCCAAAGCTGCAATGCCCGCTTTCGTCCGGCGGCGTCAGGTGAACGAGGGCAACGTCCGGCTTCAGGCTGGTCTCCAGCAGGCCTGTGATGTGGTGAAAGAAAACCGGCGTGAAGTCCGCGCGCCCATCGGCGACTGCTTCCCGGGTAGACGCGCCGACAAAGAGTGCGTTGTGGCGGAAATTTTCCGCGTACTCCGGTTTGCAGTATTCACTTTTGCCCATTGCTACCATGTGAATGATTTCGACATTTCTATAAGCTGAGGCATTGCGTACCATGGCATCGACAAGAATGGTCGGCTCGCCGGTTGCGTGGGATATCACCACGCGGTCGCCGGATTTGATGTGTTTCACAGCCTCGTCCGCAGAAGTCAATTTTTGCTTGTATAATGTTTTCCAGTCCGACATGAATGAAACGCTCCTCATAAATATTTTAGGGAGATTGCACGCGTCATATACTTAAGACGCTGGGCAGCCAGGTGGCTAATTGCGGGAAAATAGCCAGGAGCACCACGACGAATATGACAATAAAAACGAAGGGAGTGGCTCCTTTGAACATGCGATCCATGGTAATTTCCGGCGGCACGATATTCCTCACATAGAAGATGGCGAGACCGAAGGGAGGCGTCATGAAGCAGGTTTGCAGCAGGACGGCCATCACGACGACAACCCACAAACGGTCGAACCCGTAATAATCCATCAGAGGCAAAAAGATTGGGAATGCCAGCATGACGACTCCCAGCCAGTCAAGGAAGAGGCCGAGGATGAATACGATGAGGGCCATCAGGAAGAATACGCCCCAGTTTCCAAACCCCAACTCTTGCACCATGTTGATGATGACCTGGGTACCGCCCATAAAGAGGAAGATGCCGGTAAAGGCGTTGGCGCCAAACAGCAGAATGAATACCATCGACGTGGTTTTCAATGTGTTTATGAGGGATGTATACAGCATGTGAAAACTGAATTGCCGATAGAAAATGGCCATGACGAGGGCTACAAACGCGCCGACGCCGGAGGCCTCGGTAGGTGTTGCCATGCCGGTAAAGATGCTGCCGAGCACACCGGTCACCAAAATGATTGGCGGCACAAGATTGATCAGTGCGCCGGTGATGCGTTTTTTCATGGGTATCTCTGCAAGCTCTTCTTTGGACATGGCCGGACCCCAGTCGGGTTTTAACTGACAGACGATAAAGACATACGTCGCATAGAGGAGTGCGAGCAAAAGGCCTGGGATAATCGTGGCAATAAAGAGTCTCCCGACAGATACGTTAGCAAAGGAGCCCATTGTAACCAACATGATAGATGGCGGGAGGAGGATGCCGAGACAGCCGCCGCCAACTACCATGCCAACCGCCAACTCCGGTTTATAACCGTTTTTGAGGAGAACAGGAATGGCCAGCATACCCATGGTGACAACTGCCGCCCCGACAATACCTGTAGTTGTCGCAAAAACGACAGAGACCAAAACCACGGCAAGACCAAGGCCGCCTTTTACCCCACCTAACAGATAGCGGATGGACTCAAAGAGTCCATCGGCGATTTTGGAAGAGGTGAGGAAGTTTGCCATCAATACAAACATGGGGATGGCTACCATGTTGTAGTTGTTCATGGAGTCATACACGCGGATCATGATCACATGGAGCGCGGCATTGCCGAGGGCATAGTATCCGATGAGGACGCTGATGCCGCCCATGACAAAGGCCAGGGGATGGCCGGTCAAAAGGCCGAGAATCAGGCATACAAACATGCCGAGGAGCAGTATTTCAAGAAGCCCCATTGCTTAACCCTCCTGTTCTTTCTTCGGGTGTGCGGCGGTTTTCCAGTTTTCCGCCAGCCAAATGACGAGCTTCAGCATTTCCGAGATCCCTTGAATCAATAACAGCACCAGACCGACGAACAAAGCGAGTTTGACCGGCCAAACGGGTTGACCCCAGAAAGACCAGCTGCGCTCCCCGATGAGAATGGAGGTTCTGGCAAAGTTGTAGGCCGACGGGAGAATTCCGCCGACGAAGGGGAGGAAAAAGAGAAAATAGGTCAGTAGCATAATGATCCGTGCGGTTTTCTGGGAAAGTCTTGAGGAAATGACATCAACGCAGACAAAGCTGCCTTTCTGCAGGCCGTAGCTTGTAATCATGATTACGTAGATAGCGCTGGTCATGATGATCAATTCATAGGCCCAGATGGTGGGGCTGTTGAAAAAACGGCGGCTGATCACTTCCCACATGATGACGACCATAATCACCAGCGCGCCCAATGAAGACACTCTGCCAATGTAATCGACGATGGTATCGACGATACGGACAAGTCCTTTTAACAGTTTCATACTTTGTCGCTCCTCGTAGAATGCGCGGGGCATCGGCTAGAAAGCAATGCCCCGCAAATCAAGGTTATCAATGTGCTGTGGTTAGCGGCCTGGCTCGGGCTGGGTCCATCTGTTTTCGAAACCGAATTCGGGGAAGCTGAAGCCGAATCCGTATCTGCCCATGATGTCACGATAGGGATCAGCCCACCAGCGGTAACGCATCATGGATTCATAGACCAGTCTGTAGTTCGGGTTATCGGCAGCCATTTCAGCCATGGCCTCTCTCACATAGATGGTGATACGGTCCAGATCCGATTCCGGATAGAAATTCACTGTCACGCCGTAATCTTCCAGCATGATTCTGGTAACCCGGAAGTCTTCCCAGTGATAGGCTGCCATCATGTCGAGAACGGTGATCCGGGCGGCCATTTCAAAGAGCATCTGATAGTTGGCGGGCAGGGAGTTCCAGGCATCCATGTTGATCAGGGTACCGTTGACACCGGCGGACTGATGCCAGCCGGGCGCCCACCAATAGCTGGCGGCTTCGTGGAGGCTGAGAGAAAAGTCGGCGGCGGGCACAGAGAATTCACCTGCGTCTACAACGCCTCTTGACATGGCCTCATAGAGTTCCAGGGCGCTGATCATAACGGGGTTAAAGCCGATGCGCTCGGCCACCATACCTTGAATTCTGCCGGCCAGGCGGATAGACATGCCTTCCAGGTCTCCCAGGCCTTCAATCGGTACTGTGCCGCGGAAGCCGGACTCCATGGAGTGAACGACCAAGGGGAAATAGTGGACACCGAACTGGTTGTACATGTGGTGATACAATTCCAGGCCGCCGGCCTCATAGATCCAGATAATGTAGTCCATGGCGGAGAAGTTGTGCATGGTGGTGGCCAGAAGGTCAAAGCCGGAGTCTCTGCCGGACCAGTAGCCGGGCCAGTCAAAGCCGACTTCTACGGTGCCCTCTGCAACCATGTCGAGAACCTGATGGTCCGCGCCCAACTGGCCGCCGGGGAAGACGGTGATGTTGAATCTGCCGCCTGTGAGGTCGCTTAGGACTTGGGCGAAGTGTCTGTCAACCTCAAGGTGGATGTTGCCCTCACCCCAAGTGCTGGCCCCGCGCCAGTTGATGATGGGCCAGTTTTCGTCGAAGTCGCTGTCGCCTCCGGCCGGAGCAGCGGGTTGCTGCTGGAGGGCGCCACCGCCACCGCCGCCGCAAGCGGCCAGCAGAAGCGCGAGCACTAGGACGAGAGCAATGAGCGTCAATTTCCTCTTTTTCATTTGAACAATCTCCTTTTGCTTTATTTTATCAAACCGTTTACGGTTTGATAGAGCACTTGTTTCCTGGGAATGAGAAAACGCACTGAAGATTTTCCTGTTTTTCCCGTCGTCGACGGGGAAAACAAATTAAAAAATGTTTGTATCTGCGCGAAAAATAATTAGGCCTGATCCCACTGGGCCATCAATTCAGGAATGACTTTGAAGAGATCTCCGACAATGGCGTAGTTTGCGATTTCAAAAATCGGCGCCTCCGGGTCTTTGTTGATGGCGATGATACAGTCGGCGTTTTGCATACCGGCAAGATGCTGGATCGCGCCGGAGATGCCGCAGGCAAAATAGATTTTTGGCTTGACGGTTGTACCGGTTTGCCCGACCTGGTGAGAGGGATCAATCCAGCCGGCATCAACAGCCGCACGGGAAGCGCCGACAACGCCGCCGATTTTATCCGCGAATTTGTGCAGCAAGTCAAAGCCGGATTGATTGCCAAGCCCCCGGCCGCCGGAGACGATGATCTCGGCGTCAGTCAGAGAGACTAGTTCCTTGGCTTCTTTTACTACATCTAACACTTTGACACGGATATCGCTTTCGGAGAGTTCGGCTCGGATATTGACCACCTCACCTGTTCTGCAGGTGTCAATGTCCATTTTTTTCATGACCCCGGCGCGAACCGTGGCCATTTGGGGTCTGGTGTTGGGGCAGAGGATGGTGGCCATCACGTTGCCGCCAAAAGCGGGGCGGGTCTGCTTGAGGCCCTTATCCGCCGCGTGGGCTCTGAGGGGTTCTACATCCATAGTGGTGTTTTTTTGGAGATAGGCGATATAGCCCTCTGTGTCGATGTCCAGGCGCGTACAGTCGGCGGTGAGGCCGGTGTCCAGCCGGGCCGCGATGCGGGGGGCTAGGTCGCGACCGATGTGAGTCGCGCCCAGGAGCATGACTTCGGGTTTGTATTGTTTGACGGCTTCGGTGAGAACCTTTGTGTAGCCATCGGTGGTGTAGCGATCCAATAGAGGGTGGCTGATGTAGTATACCATGTCCGCGCCGTAATGGAAAAGCTCGTCCACCAGATGGTCTACTTGATTGCCCGCGAGAACGGCGCAAACTTTGGCGCCATCGCCCAGATCCCGGGACAGGCGGTGACCCTCGCCCAGGAGCTCTAAGGCAACGCTCATGATTTTGCCTTCCCGCTGCTCGGCGAATACCCATACATCTTTATAATCAGTCAATGTTACAGACATTTTCGATTTCCTCCTTATACTGATCCTCAATCAAAAGTAGTGAGAAGGATGCCTTATTTTCCCCCGCGGTCGGCGGGGGAAAATAAGAACAACCTACACTTTTAACATTATACCAACTGCTTTTCTTTGAGCTGTATCATGAGATTTGTCGCCAACTCAGCGGCTGTGTCTCCGGCAATGGCGACACCCTTGCCGCGAGGGGCGGGTGTGAAGGAGCGGAACACGTTGGTGGGGGAGGCTTTCAGGCCCACCGTCTCTTTGTCTATGCCGATGTCGTCGGCGCTCCAGGTGGGGATGGTCTTTTTGCAGGCGTCGTAGATGCCGCTCACCGTCGGGTAGCGAAGGGTGTTCAGTTCTTTGATTGCGGTTAGGAGGCAGGGGGTTTGGAGTTCGATGAGCTCATAGCCATTTTCCAGGGCGCGCTTCACAGTGACGGTTTTGCCCTTCACGGCGAATTCTTTCACGTAGGTCACCTGAGGGATATTCAGTTTTTCAGCCAGCTGGGGCCCGACTTGCGCCGTATCGCCGTCAATGGCCTGACGGCCCGCGAAGATGACATCGTAATCGCCGATTTTCTTCACAGCGGCAGCCAGGGCGTTAGAGGTGGCCCAAGTGTCAGAGCCGCCCAGCGCTCTATCAGAGAGAAGAATCGCCTCATCGGCTCCCAGGGCGATACAATCCCGCAGCATGCTGGCCGCTTGGGGCGGGCCCATGCTGATAACAGTGATGTGGGTATCCGGGAACTGGACTTTCACTTTCAGTGCCTCTTCCAAGGCGTTGGCATCATCGTGGTTGAGGATGCTGGGGACGCCTTCCCGGATCAGGGTATTTTTGACGGGGTCGATTTTGACTTCGTTGGTATCTGGGACCTGTTTTGCACAGACAATAATCTTCATTGCTTCCATTCCTCCTGCGTCTATTTAAAAACCGAACCAGATATGACCATCTTCATGACTTCAGATGTGCCCTCGTAGATCTCGGTGATCTTGGCGTCTCTCATCATCCGCTCTACCGGGTAGTCCTTGATATAGCCGTAGCCGCCGTGGAGCTGCACAGCCTTGGTGGTGACATACATGGCGGTTTCAGAACAGGAAAGTTTTGCCATGGCGGCCTCCGTGCCGCTGGGGAGACCACGCTGGCGGAAATCCCCTGCCTTGTAGAGGAGGAGGCGGGAAGCCTCTATCATGGTATGCATGTGGGCCATTTCAAAGGAGAGAGCCTGGAACTTGTCCAGAGATTTTCCGAATTGTTTGCGGGACTTCATATATTCTACCGTTTGGTCAAAAGCGCCCTGGGCGATGCCGAGGGCCTGGGCCGCGATGCCGAGTCTGCCGATGTCAAGGGAAGTCATGGCGACGGCAAACCCTTTTCCAACTTGGCCCAGGAGCGCGTTTTTCGGCAGTTTGACGTCTTCAAATAAAAGCTCGGCGGCGATAGAGCCTCGGATACCCATCTTGTTTTCTTTTTTGGGGGCCGAGAAGCCGGGCGTATCTTTTTCTACGATAAAGGCGCTGATGCCCTTTGTCCCCTTGGATTTATCAGTCATGGCGAGGATGACGTACACATCTGCAATGCCGCCGCCGGAGATGAATATCTTGGAGCCATTGAGCAGCCAATGGTCACCCATGTCCACGGCTTTGGTCTGCAGACCTGCCGCGTCAGAACCGGCATTTGCCTCTGTCAGGCCGAAGGCGCCGAACAATTTGCCGGTGCAGAGACCGGGGAGGTATTTTTGCTTTTGCTCTTCGGTGCCGTAAGTAAAAATCGGCCAAGTGCAGAGGGCGACATGCGTCTGGACGATGACACCGGTGGCGCCGCAAGCTTTTGACATTTCTTCAATCGCCATGATATAGGCCACATAATCTGCGCCTGCCCCGCCGTATTCCCGTGGAAAGGGCATACCCAGAAGCCCGAGAGGGCCTGCCTTGTCAATGGTCTCCTGTGGGAAGCGGGCCAACTCGTCAATCTCCGCGGCAATGGGTGCGACTTCATTTTTTGTGAAGTCTTTCGCCATTTTGCGAATCATTTCCTGTTCTATGGTAGGGGTGAAATGCATACTGTCTTCCTCCTTTTTCATTTCTGAAGAGATATGTAGAGCAAAAGGTATGCCAAGTGAAAAATGTAAATTCAGACTGTTCGAAAACGCAATATTTGGTCGAATGTGTGATTTTTGTGGAAATATTTTTTCGAAACAGTCACACGGTGTCTAATTTATAGCAATTGAATCTAACTGAGGGCGTGCGCCTGGTATGATAGGGATTAGTCAATTTTGAATTATCACTAGTCATATATGAATACAATGAGGCGATGACAGCTTCATTCAGGGAAAGCAGGGGCAAAAAAGTTGAGGTTACGTCGGATTGTCAGAGCATGCAGATGGGAATACTCTCCGCAAGCAAATGCACTATCCGGGTCCTTTGTAGGGGCAGACCTTGTGTCTGTCCGGAACTGCAAGACTGACAGGGCAGACACAAGGTCTGCCCCTACAGCGCAAATTGTGTATCAACGCACCGTGGCTACTACCTAGATAAAAAAGAAGCCTTTCGGAAGTTGGAAAAATATAGTATAATGGAAAAAACAAGACAACACCAAGGAGGACCCCACTATGGGCGAGGTGACCAGGAGAGAGCTCTTACCCTTTGTCTTTCTAACCCACTTGCAAACAAATAAATTCAAAACAGCCACCCTGCGCCTTGCGCTTTTGACACAGCTGGATCGAGAGACAGCGGCCAAAACCGCCCTGGTGCCCCGGGTATTGCTCCGCGGCACGAAGCGATATCCGGACATGGAGGCCTTGGCCGAGGCACAGGAAGAGCTCTACGGGGCTGAGATTGTGCAAAAGGTCAGCAAGAAGGGCGAGATTCAGTGTGTGAACCTCAGTGCCAGCTTTGTAGACGACAGTTGTCTCCACCCAGATGGAGGGATATTGGAGCAGGTCACGGCGCTTTTGGGTGAAATATTGCTGCACCCTGCCTTGGTCCAGAGCAAATTCCAGGCCGACTATGTGAGTTCGGAGCGGGAGAAACTCTTAGACGAGATCCGGGGCCGGATTAACAACAAAGGAACCTATGCCGTCAGCCGCTTGGTAGAGCTCATGTGCGACGGGGAAGCCTTTTCTGTTTACCGGCTGGGATCGGAAGAAGAGGCGGAGGAGATCGATGCCGAGGCTCTGACCCGCCACTATGAAAAATGCCTGGCTGAGGCCCCGATTGAGATATTCTATAGTGGCACCGCCTCTGTGGAAAAGGTGGAAAAGGCCCTTTTAGCGGCCCTCAAAGACTTGCCTCGCACAGAACCCGACTTTGATCTGGGCACAGACGTGCGGATGAACAGCCTGGAGGAAGAGCCCCGCTATTTCACTGAGGAACTGGACGTGACCCAGGGGAAACTAAGTCTGGGCTTTCGCTTAGGGCCAGCCATGGAAGAGCCGGATTGCGCCGCCCTGCAACTGTTCCATTACATCTACGGCGGGTCGGTCAATTCGAAGCTGTTTCTCAATGTGCGAGAGCGGCTTTCCCTCTGTTATTACGCCTCTTCTGTATTGGAGAGGTGGAAGGGGCTTTTGTTGGTGGCTTCTGGCATTGAGTTTAGCAAGTATGACGAGGCAAAAGGCGAGATTTTGGCCCAGTTGGACGCCATGATCAAAGGCGATATCACCGACGAGGAGCTGGACTGGGGCAAGAAGGCCCTCATCACGGATCTCTGCATGATCAAAGATGAACAGGCCCAGCTGGAGGACTTTTACCTGGGTCAGACCATTCTGGGTGTGGATGACAGTCTGGATGAACTCATCGGACAAGTCCGGCGGGTAGAGAAGAGTCAGATCGTGGAAATTGCCGCCGGGCTTCAACTGGACGCGGTCTATTTCCTGAGAGGGGAGGAGGCGGAATGATGGAGAAAAAACACTACGAGGTCCTGGGTGAGACCTTGTACACCGGCCGCCTGGAAAATGGGCTCACAGTGTATGTGATCCCCAAGCCCGGTTTTGAGAAAAAATACGCCTTCTTTGCCACCGGCTATGGCGGCGCGGATAGACGCTTCCAATTGGATGGCACCTGGAGAGACACGCCGGCCGGCATCGCCCATTTCTTAGAGCATAAACTTTTCGATACAGAGACCGGAAACGCTCTGGCCGATCTGGCCGCCAATGGGGCTCAGCCAAACGCCTTTACCTCTTCCGAATTGACAGCCTACTATTTCGAATGCACAGACGGATTTGACGAGAATCTGAAAACCCTGTTGAGTTTCGTCTCCGTCCCTTATTTCACTCCCGAGAGCGTGGCAAAAGAGCAGGGTATCATCGGGCAGGAAATTGACATGGTGGAAGACACCCCGGGCTATGTCGTCTATTTCAATCTGCTGAAGGGTCTTTACGGAGCTCATCCGGTTCGGGATTCGGTGGCTGGGACGGTGGAGAGCATTGCCCAGATCACCGCCGAAGTCCTGTACGACCTTCATCGGGCCTTTTATCGGCCCAGCAATATGGTTCTCTGCGCCGTGGGGGACGTGGATCCGGAGCAAGTGCTGGAGACAGCCCGAGAGATGCTGCCACCCGAATATCATGAACCGCCGGTGAAAGACTATGGCCCACACGACGAAACTCCCGTGATACAGGCCAAGACCCAGGCCGCAATGGAGGTTTCTCAGCCCTTATTTATTGCGGGAACACGAGTGCCAACCGGTGGGCGTGGAGAAGCATATTTGCGCCAGTCGCTGATAGGCAATTTGGCCACCCAATACCTGGCCGGAAAGTCTTCACCCCTCTATATCCGCCTCTACGCAGAGGGGCTCATTTCCAGCGATTTCGCCTGTGATTTCATGGCTGGGCTCAGCTATGCACTCACAGTCTTCGGCGGTGAAAGCCGGGACCCAGACCAGGTGCTGGCCGAGATCAAAGCGGAAGCTGAGAAACTCCTCCACCAGGGCATAGACGAAGCCCGTTTCATCCGCTTGAAAAAAGCCACCTCCGGCCAGCTCATTCGTGAACTGGACAGCGTAGAGGCTCTCTGCCACGGGCAGACGGAAAGCCACTTCCACGGCGCGTCCGCCCTGGATCGTCTGGCGATTTTGACGGAGATCACCAGTGCCGACGTGGGGAATTTTATCGCGCAGCATCTCAAGCCGGAGCAGTTTGCGCTGTCTGTAGTAGGGCCGAAATAAGATGAGCTGTTTTTGGCAGTGTCCCTAATTCCCCTCCAAGGAGGGGTGCCCGCAGGGCGGGGTGGTTCTGCGGAGCGCTATGGTGGCACCACCCCGCTGCCTGCGGGCGGCACCCCTCCAAGGAGGGGAATGGGGTGCCGTGGATACGCCCTCCTCATTGTGCGCCATACAAATTATCAGATACAGCCGCCCACAACAGCGGCCCCTACATACAAAGGAGTTGACCCTCGTTGCAAGACGCGATCATCAGTTTTCCTCTCCTAAACTTGACCTTGAACCCCGCCCGCTTTTTCACCCTCTTCGGCTTTCAAGTCTATTTTTACGGCATCCTCTTGGGTCTCGGCCTCGTGGCAGGTGCACTGTATGCGATGAAGCGGGCCCCTGTCTTCGACATGACTGCGGACAATATCATAGACTTCCTCTTATTCGCCGTCCCTTTTTCCATCATCTTTTCCAGGCTCTATTTTGTGGCCTTTCACTGGGATTATTACGGCCAAGACCCCATTCGGATTATCACCGGGATTCGGAGCGGGGGGCTCACCATCTACGGCGTCATCTTTGGCGCATTTCTGGGCGCCTGGATATGCAGTCGATTGAGAAAACTGGATTTTCTGAATTTTATCGACCTGGGTGCCTTTGGCCTCCTCATCGGCCAGGCCGTTGGGCGCTGGGGGAACTTTGTGAACCGGGAACTCTTTGGCAGGCCTACGGAAATGCCCTGGCGCATGGGGCTCACAGTGGGGGAGACCACCCTCTATGTCCATCCCACCTTCCTCTACGAGATGCTCTGGAATATCCTGGGGTTTGATCTGCTGAGTCTTTACTTGAAACATGTGGGCAGACAATATAAGGGGCAGCTCTTTCTCCTGTATCTGGGCTGGTATGGCTTGGGCCGAACCTGGGTGGAAGCCCTCCGTGACCCCGGCCAGAACATGTATCTGGGCCCCATCCCCATCAACATGGCAGTTGCGATCCTCTGTGTAATCGGCGCCATCGTGGCAAACTATTTATTGACCCAGCGGCAGGCTGGCAAAAAGAAGAAGGTGTAATATGGCAATCATCTTAGACGGCAAGGGCTTAGCGGAGACGGT
>Ga0131853_10014551_pt1 | contig 14426 bp, 8 predicted proteins | sample TergutLab28metaG_FD_92764 | JGI IMG/M metagenome (GOLD analysis project Ga0131853, IMG submission 92764) | Labiotermes labralis P1 segment gut microbial communities from Petit-Saut dam, French Guiana - Lab288 P1 (version 2) (version 2) | ecosystem: Host-associated > Arthropoda: Insects >... | reverse complement strand
TGGAAGATATTTCGGAACAAATACGGCAATACGCTAGATGGGCGCAGTACCCATGGCGTGAACCGTTAACGGCAGATATTTGGGATCAAGATTTGAGGCTTACAGTGTCGGTTTTGGAGCAACATGTAGAATTGCTAAAGATGTTGTTTCCTATAGCTCTAGGGGTTTCTGGGGCAGTGGGCTTTGCAGTTTCTTTACTGATGGTTTTGCAAAACGCAAGAAACGCCGCTATTATGCGAATTCTTGGGCGAACAAAAACTTATACACGAGTTGTATTGTGGCTTTGGCAATCGGCAATATCCGCCGATGGGGCGATTGTTGGGGTATTGCTTTCGCTTATAATAGGGTTGAGCGTGGGGGATATTTTAGTAACACTTGTGTACTTACTAGGTGCGGTAATCGGTGCGGCAGTTGGTGCGATTATAATTACAAGCCGTCCGCCGTTATTGTTACTACAACAAAAGTAGAGGGGAGAAGCGATATGTTAAAATTGGATAAGATTTGTTACCATTATAAAAAAGATGAAAAAAATATATTAAACAATGTTTGTGCGAATTTTGAGGTGGGTAAGTTTACTACTATCGTAGGGCCTTCTGGCAGTGGTAAAACCACAATGTTATCTATCTTGGCTGGAATGGATGTGCCAACGTCTGGCACAATAATGATAGACGAAGAAAATTTGGCAGGTATGGATTTGGATTTCTACAGACGTGAAAAAATTTCTATGATTTTTCAGGCGTTTCACTTGTTTCCGCTACTGACCGTTATGGAAAATGTTTGTTACCCTGCGGATTTAGATGTGGCAAAAGCCAAGGAATTATTAATTTCTGTTGGAATAAGCGAAGAAAAGCAGAATAGGTACCCGTCTAATTTGCCAGGCGGGGAACAGCAAAGGGTGGCAATCGCTAGGTCGCTGTCCACAAAAGCGAAAGTGATTTTGGCAGACGAACCAACGGGGAATTTAGACCAAACTAACTCTAAAGCGATTGTGAGTATGCTGAAGAACCTTGCCCACGAAAAAGGGTATGCGGTGGTGGTTGTTACTCATGACCTTGATATAGCAAAAGAGGCGGATGCGGTATATAGGATGTCCGACGGGCAGTTGTCGCTGACCGCCAAGACATGAGGTATACGGTAAGAGGGATAGACGAACTTTAACGCCGCCAGTGCGGAAAAACCACCGCAAAGCGGCTTTTAAAGCTGTCTATCCCTCTTACCTTGTGCATCGACAAGGTCGAGGCGGACACCTGCCCCGAGCGAGAGCAGGAAGGGCGAAATTTTTTGAAAAAAAATTTCAGAAAAGTGTTGCAATTTTGGTTGGGATAGTATATATTGTTATTATATGTCGAAGGAGGGATGTAATGATGATAGAAGCTATTGTAACAGAAGCAACAAGAAGAATGTGGGAACTGATTGAGGAGTATTTTACTTCAGGTGGGAACGAGAAAATCCCTGCGATTAAAAAGTTTTTGAATGAAATGATAAGAGAAAGAGCAAAATTGCCTAAAGGGTATGAGAATGTGTGGTTTGATAATGTTATATTATCACTGGAGTTAGACCTAGCGCTTAAAAGAAGCCCTAGGATTAAAGAGCATTGCAAATATACTGAACCCATTTTAGCTAGGCTGGATAATGAAGAAGATTGGATGTTTATAGATATTAGACTTTTAAACTGTGCTATACTGGCAACAACTGATATTGAAAGAGCTTTAAGGCTTTTAAATAAGGCTTTAAAAATTTTAAAAGATAAATACTCGGACATGGCAACTTACAAGAGAGCGGTTTTATCTCTAAAATATAGTTTTTGTCATAGCCTTTTAAAGGTGTATTATTTAGGTCTGTATAAAAAGAACTCTTCTATAGATATAAAAAAGCTTTTTGAGGAGTTTAGCAATGAGGTTTTAACGCTATCTGACAATGAAGAATTTTATATTTTTAATGCTAACATTAGAGCAAGGCGAGAGCTTTTTAAAGACAAAGCAGGTTCAGCTGAAAGGATAGTTGATGAGTTAAAAAACAAAGGGCATAAAGAAGTTGCGGATAGGCTAGAAGATGAGATAGCTCATTATAATTATCTGGTTTATGGTAAAACCTCAGATGCAATTAATAAAATGTTTATATCTCAAACAATAAGAAAAATTAGAGAGGTACAAAACCTAACGCAAGAAGGTTTTGCAGAAATGACAGATATATCAACCTCGGCTGTATCGGAGGCAGAGAACCAAAGAACTCTTGTGAGTGTTACAACTTTGGAAAAAATCTCAAAAGCATTTGATTTAAAAATGGAAGATTTTCTGTCTGAAGAACTGCCTTCCATTGACAAAAACGAAAAAAAGCTCGCTATAAAAAGAATAAGTGCCAATGTTAATGGCATGAGTTTGCAGAGTGCAAAATCTATTGATAAAGCTATCGAAATACTTAAAGGCTCTTTAATTTAAAAATATTGATACCGCTAAAAAATAATGTTACACTTTTGCTGTAGAAACCATTTTTATAGAAACGAGGTGGCGTAGTGATAGTAATACCAATAGCAGTACCAAACCCTCTTGTTTGGGGACCAAAGTTTAGATAGTTTGCAGAAACGAGGTGGCGTAGTGATAGTAGTACCAAGCCCTCTTGTTTGGGGAGCAAAGTGGAGATAGTTTATATACGTACTTATTATGGGTAGCCGTGAGGCTACTTTTTTATTGCTACATTTTGTCGATAATTGCTGATAGTTTTAGTAGGGTATATTCTTTTTATACCATATTGGAGTTTGCTCAAAAATGGCTATATACTTACATTGCAAGAAAATAAAAGAAAATAATATAAAAAAGGAGAAATGAAAATGATTAATTCGAAGAACTTTGAGCAATACCAATCGCTACATATCACGAACGGTTTGGGGACGGATATTGTAGTAGGATTACCAGAAAACCCAGTATGGACAGTAGTAGGTGAGTCCATCGAAACTTCCCCAGATGAGTTTTGCGTAACAGGGGCTGTGATATCAAGGGACAAGCAATTAATTTTTGCCGAGGGGCAAATCGTAGAGTGCATAGGAGAGCCTATACAAAACCCAAGCGCTATAACAAAAATTTCTCTATCTTCGTACGACGAGCCGTCGTCATCCTACATTGCCCTAGGCGACACAATAATAACCTACGGCAACCGTGACACCAAAATCACTGCCACAAATAAAGACGGGCAGACCGAAACAATAATGGAGTTCGGCGAACTGCTTCAGTAAATGTTTTTGGGTTAGTATCATGAGAGATGGCATCACCTTGCCCTTGGCGATGACGAGATAGGGGGTAGACAAAATGAGTTTACAAGCCACACTGAAGGCAAAGCCTGAACTAGTGGCGGTAAACTCATTTTGTCTACCCCCTACCGACTTCCTTTTTAAGAAAACCATCTCTCATGATACACTTGATTTTTTTAATGAAATAAGTTAAAATTAAATCATAATCTGAAAAAAAGCTGAAGGAGGCTAAATAATGTTTGGATTTAAGAAATTACGCTCAGCGTTTTCTCTAGGAGTCGTCGTCATCCTTTTTGTAGTTACACTAATTATATTGATACCTGTGTACATCTACACAAACAGTACAACCCTTGTTATGAGTATCTTTGGGGCTGTCGCTATCGCTTTTTTACCTATCTTGATAATTGGACGTATTGCAGTGGATAAGGTTATCGGAAAACCTCTTGCGAATTTACAAATTGCGGTACAAAAAATTGCTGAAGGTAATTTTGACGTTGAATTTGACACAAAGAGAACCGACGAAATAGGCGAGCTTGCAAGGTCTCTTAACACCATGAGATCGGAAATAAACTTAGTTATTGATGATATTAACGGAAACGCTGTCGCAATCGCTAAAGGGGACTTAATAAAAATTGACCCTAGTAATATCTTAAAATCCAAAGGTCAATACCAAAAGCTTTTGGACATAGTTGAAGAAGTGGCACAAAGTGTAGAAGCTTATTTTGATGCGCTAGAATTGGGAATAATTATCTTCGACACAAATTTCAAAATTCAATTTATTAACAAATATAAAAGGAATTTGGGCTTTGACTTTTTCAAAATGTATGAAAAAACTCTTGCACAGGTAATGCCCAAAGAAGAGGCAGATCTACATGCGTCTAAGCTAACAGAAGCTGCTTCTACTGGAAAAACTGTTTCTTATGAGGTAGATGTTAAATTATCTAACGGAAAAATGAGTTATTTTAACCACTCTATGTTAGTAATTAAAGACTACAATGGGAAAGTTTTATCATACTTAAACGTAGCAACCGATGTTACAGATATGGTCACTGCCAAGGTTCTTTCTGATAAAATAAGAGTTTATCAAGCTAATGAGGCTACTGCTGTAGCTAGTGAGCTTGCAAACAGTTTAGGTCAAGGGTTGTTAAAATTTGATTATACCCCTAGCCCGCCTGACAGAGACACAGAGGAGTCGGCAGGGTATTACCAACAAATAGCCGACACAATGAAAAATTCTCTTGGTTTTATTGAAGGTTATATTAATGAGATACGAACATCTTTAGCGTCTATGGCGGACGGAAACTTGACAATACGTATAAACAATGATTATATCGGTGAATTTTCTACGATAAAAACATCGATTAACAACATAGGTTCTAGTTTGCAGCGCACAATGAACGATATAGCCGTGGCTTCCGAGCAAGTTTTACAAGGCGCAAGCAGAATGTCCTTATCAGCTGAAGAATTGTCGCAGGGCGCAAAATCTCAAGCAAGTTCAGTAGAGAGCCTGCATCATACTTTAGACGATATTGGGCTTAAAATTGCAGAAAACGCTGGGAATGTTGCTACTGCCCACGACCTTTCGGACAAATCTACATCCACTGCTAAAGATGGTAACGATGCCATGGCTCAAATGGTTGATGCTATGGGCAAAATTAAAGAATCTTCTAGCAGTATTTCGCAAATTGTTAAGATTATACAAGATATTGCCTTCCAGACTAATCTTTTGGCACTTAACGCTTCGGTAGAGGCGGCTCGTGCTGGAGAACATGGAAAGGGCTTTAGCGTGGTAGCGGACGAAGTTAGAACTTTGGCAGGTAGAAGCCAAACGGCAGCTACTGAAACTACTGGCTTGATAGAAGATTCTATTAATAGGGTAGATGTCGGGTCTAGCATTGCAACCACCACGGCAGTGTCCTTGGCTGATATTGTGGTAAGTGCCAGTGAGGTGCTTGGGGTTTTGAATAAAATTTCTGAATCGTCTAACCAGCAGCTAAAGGCTATTGTACATGTTAGTGAAGGTATTGGTATGGTGGAACGTGTTGTTTCTAGTAACTTGCGGGTCTCTAAGGAAACTGCCCAAACTTCTGAGGAACTTAACACTCAGGCGGAGTTGCTGAAGAATTTGGTGTCGTTCTTTAAGTTAAAGTAAAACATCCACCGAAATATCACCAGATTTTGTTATTTACAACGCTTTTTTAATGATATACAATGAACTTGCGAATATCATCGCACAAAGCATCAATCCTTCAAACAGGAAAAAGCCCCTTTTTGTCATTAGGGGGCTTTTTCATTTTTTCAGAATTTTATTTCATTCAAATTATCCCAATCAATTCAAAATTAATCCAAATGCTCAAACTTTTCAACATTTTTTCACAAGAATACTTTTGCAAAAAAACACAAAGAATAACTTTAGTGAATGTTGAAAAATTGTTCCCTCAAAGCGATTTTGAACGCAACTTGGAGCTTTTTTGACGTTAAAAATCGCTTTTCGGCGCATTTTTCGGCATTCCCTCGTACTGCTTCATTTTTATAAACAGAACTAGGAGGTAGTAACTTTATGAAAAGCAGTAATTACAAAAAGCTACTTAGTGGTTTTTTAGCATCACTAATGGTTTTTCAGGCAGTGCCTATGTATGCACTTACAACAGATAGCGAAAACGACTATCCAAATATAACAGAGGAATCACAAGGATCTGAAACGGTGACTGAAACCGATAGGGATACTCCAGAAACAGACAGGGAGACCGAAAAGGAAACAGGAAATGAAACTGAATCCGAGAGGGAAACCGAAAAGGAAACCGAGCATCCCGAAACAGGGACTGAAACCGAGACAGAATCCGAATCAGAAGAACCACCCGCAACCCCGCCAACAGTAGAAAGACCACAGCATCCAGAAGGCACAGTACCTTCTATGGTTGTGGGTACTTGGGCGGACTACGCACGTTTGTTTGACTTTGGAACATTCCACGGCAAAGCCATAACTTGGCGAGTGCTAGAAGTTACTGAAGAAGGCAAAGCCTTACTAATAACACACGATGTGCTAGATACGGGGCTTGTGAGTTTCGAGCAGGCAAAAAATACAAAAGTAGATGTGCCTTTTGAGACATTCCTGCCGCAGGAACATCATGTAGACAAAATGGCAAGCAAACCATTTTGGCTTGCAAATGGTCAAGTATTTAATGGAAAAACAACACACGATAACGAAGCAGGCGTGCGTTTGGTTACGCAAGTAGACATTAAATCTGAGCATTTTAACGAAATAAAATATTCTATTTATGTACCAGAGATAAGAAGTTTTGTATTTGAAAGGTTTTTCCATGTGGATAGCACTGGAGAACCAGAAAGTAGAGTTGTAGCTCAAAAAGAAAGTGCTGACGTAGTCGCACCAGAAAATTTTGAGATACTAGGATTTTCTCCGCACAACCGTTTGACAGCTTTTAATAGGTCAAACTTAAACTTTTTTGAGGCGACTTTTTCGTCGGGCCAACCAACAAACAATATCAACATCGAAAGAGTTGAAGTAACTGTAGGAGCGGAGGAGCAACTAGGCTTCCGTCATATGTTTGGTGGACGACAGCTTTACAGAGGGTCAGATGCAGGTTATACAGACCTACTTGGAAACCCAGTTGACGGGATATTTACCCCGTCACGTAACGCATCTTTATCAGACCACAACAGACAGTTTACTATCCGCACAACTTTAACAGCTGCAGAAGTTGGCGATGCCGCAACTTTTCGTGATAGAGTAAACTACCGTTTTGGTGGTATCAACTTTAACCAGTGGTTAGGTGGAGTGCAATTTAACAGTGGAACTGCAGGTGCAGTACTTGTACACTTGCTAGAGGATAGGTTAGCAGATAATGGTGATGGCACGTACACTTTAGAATCGGTGATACAGTTCCGTTCTCCAGGAGCATCTGCAAACGCAACAGGAACTAATGTTCCTTTTAATGGTTACAGAAGGCTTCACCAAGTAACAAACCAGTTCCCACGTGTAATTCGTCATCTGATAGGAACGTTTGACCTTACTGTAGAAGAAGACAATACGGTGCTTGCGTCAATGCCAATTAGATATATGCCTTACGATGACTTCCACACTTGGGAGGAAATTGAAGACTGGGCAGAAGATTTAAGAGACGAAGCAGGAACAACTAAAACTATCAACAGAGGTGTTGGTTCACGTTTTGTTGACGTAGAAATTACTGGTCACTCTGGTAGAGGAAGACCAATTTATCAGATAGTAGTTGCGTCTGACGCAGGAGCAGTAAATCATTACCTGAGCAATACTCGCCGTAGAATGACCGAAAGCTTAGATACAGCAGCTTCTCTACGTGCAGAAGGTTCGGCAAACCACAGATTGCCTATTTATGTAACAAATATCCACCCAGACGAATTTGCTGGTGTAGATTCACAATTAGTTATGATAGAGCAATTGTTAAACCAGACACATGTACAGTTTTACTCAGCTGATGATGTTGGTGTAAACCAAACGGCTTGGCCAGAAGACTGGTGGGTAACAGCTGGTTATTTCTACAGAGAGGGTGGTTCTACTAGAACCGTAATGTCTGTAGACGAACTGTTAGAGCATTTTATCTTTATATTTGTGCCAACTAACAACCCAGACGGCCGTCACTATATGAGACGTGGTACGTTTGATGGATTTGACACAAACCGTGATGCGGCTTTCCAAATTCACGAAGAAACTAGAGCTTTAACAACTCAAGTTGCAAAGTGGTCTCCACTAGCACAACTTGACTTACACGGTCACGTTGCGGAGCTTTTGATAGAGCCAACAACAGGACCTCATAACAATAACAATGAATATGACTTGTTACTACCGTCCATGTTAGAGGGTGCTCATGCAATGGGTAAAGCCTCTATCGCAGGTGGTTTTAACAGATATATGATACCGCTACAAAACATGTCAGACGGTTGGGATGACGCAGGGCCTATGTACTTGCCAGTTTTCTTAACGCTGTTTGGTGTTAAAGGTTTCACTATAGAATTCCCAGACGTTACGCAGGACAGTGTTGACGTATCTATTGGTATGGTATGGGCGTATTCTCATTTTGCAATGAACAATTTTGACCAATTGTTTAGAAACAAGTTGGATATAAAAATCCGTGGTCTAAGTGGTGAAGATAACCCAGCTGTTGACGTTTGGTTTACAGACCGTAGGGTAGCAACGAGACAAGCTTCTGAAGATGCAGCTAGAGCAAGTTTAACTGCGATGAGCAACCCTCTTGCAACAATCCCTGCAGGTTCTTACCAACACCGAGATTTAGGGCGTGTGCCTGCAAGAGAGGCTTCTCCAACAGGTAACTTCTTCCCAGAATATTGGGTAATACCAATGGACGAATCGCTACAGTTTAACAAGCGTGAGGCATTGTATACAGCAGGTAAATTTGCTAACCATGGTGTAAATATTCAGGAGTTAACAACGGCAACTACTGTTGACGGAACTCTGTACCCAGCAGGTACTTTAGTTATAAGTATGCGTACGGCGTACAGATCGTATATTAACTCTATGATGGCACCTGCGGCTAACCCGCATATGTATACAGTTATGTATGCAGAATCTGCGATACAGTTCCCAGCGGCTCGTGGTTTTAGAGCTGACGCTTTATGGGTAGATCAAAATTCTTTCCCAGCAGATAATTTGAGAAATATCGATTTAGCTGCGCCAACTGGGCCGAACGTAGTGCTACCAGCTACGCAAATTCCAGCGGGGAACAGCACGTATGTCTCAATTAGAAATAACTCGGTAGATAGTATCGCTTTTATAAACGAGCTATTACGAGCAAATGTTCCTGTGTATATGTTAACTCAACCAGGGCATGAAGGTTTTGCGACAGACGTTGTAGTACCACGTTCTGCTTTGACAAGCCAGAGATTAGAAAGCAAGTATTTGGAAGTTTCTGTAGCTAATGAAATTCCAGATGAGGCAGAAAGGCTAGAAAGACCTCGTGTAGGTCTTGTAGCGAGTCATACGCCAGCAGACTCCCCACTCAACGGGCAGTTCTTAGCTCCAATTATTGCATCTCCAGCGGATTTTGCGATAAGACAAATGGGCTTTGACTACAGCTTTGTTCGCTCTATAGCAGACCTTGACAATATAAATGTCTTGGTGGTTTATGGTGCGTCTGATGTTAATATTGCAAACGGTGTTATTTTAGAAGCCGATGCAAGAGGAATCCCTATCGTTTGGACAATGGGTCACCGTTTGTCTAACACTACTACAGGTGGTTCTAACAACCTACCTGCGGGTACTGGAACTCTAAACGTAGGTGATGCGGCGTTAACTACTATGTTTGCAGGGCGTTTACCTGTAGGTGGAGCTACGCAAACAGGTGTTAACTTCCAAGGTGGTACTTTCTACGCTAATTTTGGAACGGATACAATCCTTACAAGTCACTATAGCGAGCATGATACCTTGTATATTCACGGTGCAAGAAGTTGGACAGCTGTACCAGAAGATACAGCGCCTCTATTTAATGTAAGAGACGGTAATGTAGAAGATATTTTCCAAGGTGGATTCGTATCTTTTGCAATGCAAGAAGCTATGTTAGGTAGATACTTTGGTTTTACAGGTTACACTAATGATGATACGCCTATTACAGTTTTTGGGCCGAACATTTTAGTTAGGTCTCACGCCAGAATTTACTGGCCGATGTTTGGTTCTGCGGTGTTTAGTCACTTGGCAGAAATAGACGCATTAGACGTAGTAACATTTGAGGGTAACACTGTAACATTTGATGTGAACAATGGTACTTTTGCAGAAAATGCACCAAGGTACGCTGTAACTAATGAAAATGGACGATTGACAATAGCGTTGCCTGTGCCAACAAGAACTAACTACAGGTTTGAAGGTTGGTTTACAGCACAGACAGGTGGTACGGAAGTGACATCTAGCTCTTTCTTTGCAGATGATACAACGATATTTGCTAGATGGACAAGCACAACCCAGCCAGAACCACCAACCACAGCACCACCAACTACACCAGCACCAACTACACCGAGCCAGCCAAATAGACCAGGCGGTGGCGGTGGTGGCGGAGCTGATGGTACAGGTATTTGGGGGCCATCTATTCCGCAAACGCCACAAACTCCATCAGGCACTACAGGTGTAACTATCGGTGCGCCTGTTAATGCTAAAGTGGAAAACTACGGTACTGCTACAGCAAGCGCTACAGCTAATTTAGTAGAAGGTAGCACAAGCGTGATTGCAATAGCAAATGTTAATATTGCAGAAAACGGTACTAATTTGACACAGACAACACACAACTTTAAGGTTACGGTGAACCTAAACGGTGCATATGTAACTAACCCTTACAGAGTTGTTGCCTTTAACGGCGGTAGAGCTTTTACAGGTGCTTTTGATTCTGCAACAGGCGAGTTTGTATTTGAAGCCAATGTAACAGGTGAATTTGTTATCCGTTATGTTGATAAGAGGCTCGCTTTGCAGGTAGGTTCAGTTATATTGAATAACCTTGCGACAAATACAACAAGAGCAATGGACGTAAGCCCTATAATTGTGGGCGACCGCACTTTAGTTCCTGTGAGATTCGTTGCCGAAGCATTAGGGGCTACAGTTTACTGGAATCCTGAAACTGCTACAGCGATAATCACTCTAAACGGAAGAACTGTTACTTTACCAGTTGGCTACGCTGCTCCTTACCTTGGTATGGATGTGCCTGCTCAGATAATTAATGAGCGTACGATGGTGCCTCTAAGGTTTGTGACGGAGAGTTTAGGCGGTATTGTTAAGTGGAATTCGGAAACGGCAGGTATAGAGGTAATTAAGTATTAAGAGTTAAGGGTAGGGGTAGGGCTAAGGTGTAGTCCGTAGCTTCACTGTTGCATCGAGGACAACACCACCTATAACTTTTTATGAGTGGGGAAAAGAAAAAGAGAGAGAGCTGGTTAGTTTGCGGATGCGCAGACTAACCAGCTCTCTTTTTGGGTTGTTTGAGGTGAACAAATGGGTTTATATTATTTTTTAAGTTGCGCTTGCAATTGAGCTATCAGTATGTCTTTTTCAGCAATAACGCCCTGCCAATGGGCATCTCTTTCTTCTGCCCCTTTTTTCTTAGCATTGCTAAGTGCTTGCGCTTCATCATGTCCTATCCTCGTTCGTAATATTTCTAAATATTGAAATTCTTTATCGGCTGTAATGCTGTGGTATGCTCCTACTGCTTGGGTCATAACCTCACCTCCGCTTTTTGTCAATTGTTCTAGTTCTTCCTCGGTTTCTGCATTGAATAACGCAAGCCATAAATCTTTTTCGCTTGTTTTGTCTATTAGGTCTACGTTAGGTAGTTTTGGTAGCTCAAAAAAATGGTAGCGTTGTTTGTCTGATAAAATTTCATGGCGGTTGATTTCCATTACCGTAAATTCTGAATGTATGTCGGTAGTGTCGAAATATTTAAAGCCCATTATGCTAATTACTATTGTTTGTGGGAGTAACGAGTAGTCGTTACCTTTTGGCAAGGAAGAAGCATACATCTTCGCCCAATGGAACATACAGCGCTCTGGGTAATTACCTTCGTCTTCAACTTGAATTTCTAAATTTACCTGTCTGTTATCAACTATCATGTTTATATCAAGCCTACAAAACTTCGTGCCGATTTCTTCTGGAGGCATCTCTGTGTTGATGGTCTGAAAATGCTCTATGTTCGCTAAGGGTATACCAAGAAGCACGGCAACCAATCTTTTGAGTAACTCTGGATGGCGCACAAATAACATCTTGAATAACACATCAGATTTAAACGTGTATTTTAGCCGTGTTCCACTTTTTGTTGATGCCATTTTCGTAGCTCCTCCCATGATTTCTGATTATATGTCAATTATAAAATACCTAAACTAAAAGTACAAGTCTTAATATATTTATGGTACAATAGAGGTGTCTAGGGGGTGATTATAATAGAAAAATTAACAATCAAAATTGACGAGCAAAAATGTGTCGGGTGCGGTCTATGTGTATCTGCCTGCAAGGAAAGTGCGATTGGCTTAGTTAACGGAAAAGCAAAGCTTATACATGAAAATTACTGTGATGGTCTTGGAAACTGCTTACCTGTTTGCCCGACCAAGGCAATTACCTTTGAAAATCCAACAGCAAAAGAGCAAAAAATGTTTAAAACTTCTCTTAAACAATGGCCTATTCAAATTAAACTTGTACAACCAACCGCACAATTTTTTGACAATGCAGACCTACTTATTGCGGCAGACTGTACCGCCTATGCCTACGGCAATTTCCACGAGGACTATATGAAAGACAAAATAACAATAATCGGTTGCCCAAAATTGGACGCTGGCGACTATTCCGAAAAACTTACGACAATCTTAGAAAGCAACGAAATAAAATCCATAACAGTCGTAAGAATGGAAGTTCCTTGCTGTAGAGGCATCGAAAATGCAGTCAAAACTGCACTGCAAAACTGCAAAAAAACTATACCCTGCCAAGTATCCATAATCCCCAACCACTAATCTCTTTCGCCTTTCCACCCTTCGGGGATTTGCGATAGACGGGTTCTGTTTCTCGATGACGAGGCGCAGGACTCATCTATCACAAATTCCTCACCTTAAACTCTTTTTCTGCCTCCCGTTTCATATCCTTCTTCGCTATACTCTGGCGCTTATCATACAATTTTTTCCCTTTTGCTAGGGCAATATCCACCTTAACAAGGCTTCCCCTAAAATAAATCTTCGTAGGAATGATAGTATATCCATCTTGGGTCGTCGCCCCTATCAATTTATTTATTTGATACTTATGCAAAAGCAATTTTCTGCGCCTTACAGGGTCTTTGTTGAAAATATTCCCATGCTCATAAGGGCTAATATGCATATTATAAATATACGCCTGCCTGCCGTCTATTCGCACAAAACTATCTTGTAGGCTACATTTTCCCTGGCGCAAACTTTTCACTTCTGTACCTACCAATTCTATACCACTTTGGTAAGTTTCTTCTATAAAATACTCGAAATCCGCTTTTTTATTCTTTGATATTATTTTTATTCCTTCTTTTTGTTTCATTGTCACCCTCCACAATCTCAAAATCTAACTTTCTCGTCTCTAAATTTGCGTTAGTCAACCGCACTTCTATCTTATCGCCTAAAGTATAAATTTTGTTAGAAATTTCTCCTATAAACCTGTGCCTATCTTTATCATGTTCAAAATATTCTTTGCCTAAGTCCGTCACATGAACCATACCTTCTATAGTGTTAGAAAGTTCCACATAAATGCCCCAAGACACCACCGAAGTTATAACCCCTTCAAAGGCTTGCCCAATTTTATCAGACATGAACTGGACTTTTTTGTAATTATCTGTCTCACGCTCGGCTTCCTCCGCCTTTCGCTCGGTAGAAGAACAATTCACACCAACATCGTGCAAAATTTTCTCGTAATGGGCGATTCTTTCCCCAGTCATTTTTCCGTTTAAATTTTCCTTTATAATGCGGTGAATTTGCAGGTCGGGATATCTCCGTATAGGCGACGTAAAATGCGAATAATACTTCGCTGATAGCCCAAAATGCCCTTCGCTAACGTCACTATATCTCGCTTGTTTCATACTTCGCAAAACTATCCTACTTATTATAACTTCCTCGGGAGTATTTTCTAGTTTCGTCAATAAATTTTGGAAGCTCTTGGGGTGGTTCTTACCACCTTTTAGCGAATACCCAAAATGCCCAAGAAAAATACCCAGCTGCTCCAATTTGTCACGATCTGGTTGTGCGTGATTTCTGTACAGAAAAGGAATCTCTAACCAATAGTACTCTTCCGACACGGTCTCGTTTGCGACCAGCATAAATTCTTCTATTATATTGGAAGCAAAAGTCCTATTGTCTAAAACTACATCCACAGGAGTGCCGTCGGGGTCTAGCAAAATTTTACCTTCTGGGAAGCCAAAATCCAACGCCCCACGCTCCACTCGTTTGTGACGCAGAATTTTACACAGTTCAGCCATGCCATTAATCATTGGCATATATTCCTTGTATTCGTCGGTCTCGCCGTCTAACGCCATAGTCACCAATTTATAGCTCATTCGTTTATCCACATTTATCACAGATTCCACTATGCTGTGGCTCACAACTCTGCCAGTTCCATCTATATCCATTACGCAACTCAGTGTAAGCCTGTCCTCGTTGGCGTTTAACGAACATATCCCGTTTGACAATTTAT
>Ga0131853_10014550_pt1 | contig 14426 bp, 6 predicted proteins | sample TergutLab28metaG_FD_92764 | JGI IMG/M metagenome (GOLD analysis project Ga0131853, IMG submission 92764) | Labiotermes labralis P1 segment gut microbial communities from Petit-Saut dam, French Guiana - Lab288 P1 (version 2) (version 2) | ecosystem: Host-associated > Arthropoda: Insects >... | reverse complement strand
GGCCATACGACGAGTGGACAGACGTGGACTTCTCTGCACCATGTCAAGAATGTTCTCCCGTGCGTTTATCGTTCGTACAATCTCTCTTTCAGAATGCAAAGCAAAGCTCGGAAGACAACCATTTCCACGCAATGACTGCTCAACACGCGTAAATACGTGTTTAGACGGAATTCTCCTTTCGGGGTAATGGCGTCGGTATTCGTTCACAGCAGCACTTGCATTACCATCGCAATATCCGTAAACATAATGCATATCGCAATATTCAACGTGGGTAAAGAGAAAAGGTATTTTAGTACCTCAAAGTTAACCAAATCACTGTCTTGCAATCACAAATACAAAAGGTATATTAGCACCTCAAACGCAATCAACTGATTGTCTATCACACCCCATGGCTACTGCAGGATTAGCACGTTGAAGGCAAGTGCATATGACTAGTATGACGTCACGGACAGAGTACAGTACGCAGACACAAAAGACATCCACGCTTTTCTCTGGCCAATATCTCCGTAACCATTGAACTTTGCATATATGTGTTTTGGGTTATATCGGTATCGTCTGACCTAAGGAACACTCTCCTGAAGTTAGGTCCTTTCCTCCTGGGACACCCTGTATAAATTTTCCAAAAATCTAGGTGCCACAGAAGTTACAAGAAGTTAAGTGCCACATGAGGGCTGACAAACATTATGCACCACAGAACAGAATATAGTCACCTGGGATTTGTGCACACCTGTGTGTGTGTGGATTTAACCTTTTGGTGCCCTACATCATATATAAGTAATGTGCAGCACGATGTTCAAAATGTCATATGTCAAATGAACATATCTGGTCTTATGCAGCATGGGCCAGGTAGCTCAGTTGGTATAGCAACTACTACAGGCTGGACAGTCCGTGATCGAATCCCGGTGGGGGACAAGATTTTACACCAATCCATATCAGCCCTGGGGCCCACCCAGCCTCCTGTGAAATGAGTTATGGGTCTTTCCCGGGGGTAAAGCGCAGCAAGGGCGTGCTGCTGACCACTCACCCCCTTCTAGTGCCGTGGTCATGGAAGAGTAGAGTTATACCTCTACCCACCCTCTGGGCCACACAGGGCCTGTAACGGGATCACTTTACCTTATGCATCACCTATTTAAATTCTTGTCTTCTTCAAATCACTACAGGCATTTAATTCTGGTTAAAGCATTAATTCATCTAGCCTAAGATACAATCCAGTGGTGATTCCTGTAAACACAGATATTAACCTCCACATTACATAAAGGATGGGTAACTTCATGACTAGGTGAGCAACTATGAGTTTCCCAAGAGGGATGTTTCAGTTACACCTTGCACATACAAGGGGTGATAATAGTTTCTGGACAATATTTCTTTCTCAAATGATAACACCATTTACCTGCTATTCCAGGCTGTCCCTGCAAAGTACTCCCCATGCAACTTGATAAAGTAATAACAGTGACTGCATCATTGTTGGAAGCATTTGTTAATGTCCTCTGTTCAGACTCTGCAAATGCAACATGTGACCATTCTTCAGTTTTGTTGATGTCATGAAATATCCTTCCCTTCTGTGCCAATTTGAGTTTCAGAAATGGAAGGCAAGTCACAACATGCTAGATATGGGATGTGCATTAGTGTGCTAAGCAACAGTCACACCATTGTGGTTCAGAAATTCCTCCATAGACCAAGTAGAGCAAGCAGAAACATTCTTGTGATGGACAAACCAATATACAGTGCACCACTTCTCAGGCTGTTTTACAGCACATCTTCTTACAGATGTTGTAGAATGTCTGCATATATATATATATATATATATATATGTTGGTTCACAAATGGTCCCTGTACAATGACTTCAAGACCACAATTCCATGCACATTAGAGAAAGAATCAGCATGCACTTCAAACTGACATGAATTTGTCTGGTCTTTCTTGGAAGTTTCAAAATACTCTGCCACATTCCAAATCAGCCAAATCGCAGCTAGATGTGTCTGTTTTCATGGAAAAGTTCATTCATCTGTGCCACATTTCAGAATATCTGGGTGGCAGATGGACATCCTGAACATGAAGCCTCCTCGACAGATGTCGCACTACTTTCAAAATTTGAAAACCAATATAACACTGAAGCCACACTAATTGTTTCCTCTGCAAAAAGAACATTTTAACATCTTGGGAGGCTTCTGTAGCAGTACTCCCCAACTTGAAACATAACCTGAAGAATGTGCACTGTTTTTTTAATTAAAGTCTGCCCTTTTCTGAGGAGGCAGAAAGGGCAGAGGGCATAACAAAGTAAAATATCACAAGGTATTACTTCACATCTATGTCCATCTACTGGATGAGTTCTCTACTAATTGCAGTAACATCTTAAGCAACACATTAGATGTACAATTGACATTAGTTTTCATTCAAATGCTTCTGTTTGGTACAGTCACCAGCAGAACTTACTGAGTTACAGTACAGTATAAGAAAGGAGTGTATTAATGGGAAAAGTTTACGTTAGAACACTTCCAGTAACAGAAAGCTGACACTAATTATACCTAGTCTGTGCCACAACCATACCATTAATTTTCAACATTACACAGAATGTTTCATACAAAATGTGTAAGCATTTGATATACGTTTCCTACACTAAGTCAATATATGATGCTAAAATGCTTTAGAGTTGTGTGACCAAACTAGTAAATGCAGTACAGGTGATATATTTTGTATAAATGCCATGTTAGTAACCAATTCTAAACAGTTCATGTAATGTTGCAAACCTACAGTTTTATGCAACAGCAACATCTGAAATTAGAATGCCTATGCTGCCATTATATCATTGGTGACAGAGTAAAGCAAAATACCTGTCATGTTGCCAAACTACTGTCAAGTGCACAAGGACTATATAATTAGGTCACAGCATCTGCAAGGAACTGCTTGAAAAAGGCCAGATTTAGGCAAGATAATTATTGCAATGAGTCCAGTCACTAGTAGGGATTATACAGTTCCCAGCCTGTATACTTACAACCTATGATGCCTGACCTGCTAGTATACAATCCCAGAGCCATGGAGCACATGCTTCAGCATGCAGTCTTGCTGATAAGCTTGCAACCATCCTTTCCTGCCCGTACAAAAACCTAACTAGCTCGCACCAGTTGGCATGTTCTATCTCAGGGAATATTTATGTGTAGGCTGCATCAGACGGACTTCCCAGTGTCAGCACTAGCAACTGATAGTAGACCATTTATTTTATTTACCACTTATTTCAAATTTAACACCAACTTTTAGCAGCCAGCAATCTGAAGTAACCACGGTGGTTGTTTTTAATTACAAGACTATCACACGCCATTTACCTCCCTTGGGTGCTACCGCTAGTGTTGAACTCTTGTCCCTCACTGACTTAACCTTCTCTAGTGATTTTCTTACTCCCACGCTTGAAAAGACGATACAAATAAGTCTTCTAGCAGTCAGTTATGTTTGGACCATAGTAAAACAGAACAAAAGTCAAGTGTCTCGTCGTCCATCCTGTCCTAAGACTACAAAAGGTTCCTTACAAAGTGTCAGTTGGACATGCTTCCTTCGCTCCAGAAAACCCTGAGTGTTATTTATGACCCTGTTGTTAGAAAGTCAAACTAGTCATCAAAACGACCAATTTCCCCCCAGTTACAATGAAACCCTGGAGGACTCATACTCTATGCGAGGACCAATGTATAACCTTACGTCAAGAGAGTCGAACCTAACTCAACGGTTACAAGCTATTGCAGAGATAAAGACGCTAACAACATAAGCTAATTACTAAGACTGACCAGAGCATTTAATTAGTGGGTCAATTCCTTTAAAACTGAGAATATTGATGGACAAATGGCCTAAACAGTATTCAAGGTGTGGCTCTTGGCTTCAGCTAGATTTAGGGAGGATGATGACATGGAAAATGTAGCTGGAGTAAACCCAAGCACACAGGGATTTACCCCAATATACTCTTCTATCTTTGTAAATACTATAAAATTGGGTTGTAACAGAACTTTCTGAAGGGCCAGTATTTATACCACTTGTCTCTCCCCCATCCACCCACATCTGAAAGACATCCTCATATTAGCCAATAATTTTAGGCACACAATGACCATACACTATGACCCCTGGAAAACCGGGAATGTGTATGATACTGGCAGCATATTAGGCACTAGAACCTTAAGGGTTGATGGTGCTGACCTACCTTACCCATGCTCATGGCCAGGTTGGACTACCTCCTTGATCTGAGACCAGGACACAACTTCAAGTTGCACTAACACATGGCAGAGAACGTGACACTACAAAGGGATGTATGCAACAGCTCTGATGCAACAGTACCAATGATGATACCACTAAACACCATGTAATGCTCCAAGTTTCACAGAAATGAATTAATGGCACTCATTTTCTTTTAATTCCAATAACACTGTAAGATTCTACACTACATGATACCTGTGTTTTTTCCCTTCAATGACAGGCTATTAAGACTGATGCTGCTGTTGGGGTGGGAAAATAAAAAATGTGATCACAGATGTAGGTTTTCCAGGATGTTACATGATGCTAAACGGTAATTCCACGAGACCAGAATTTTCATTAACACTATATTCTGTTCTGCTTAAACAATAATGTTATTAAAAGCTACAGTGGGGAAAATACTGACAAACACAAACACACGCTTTTTTCTTATGAAATACAAAAAAACAGAAAAAAAAGATGCAGCCAGTACTTACTGACTGGAGACTCACCAGCCCATTACTAAGAGGAAACTGCTCCAATGGAAAACATGGATCTGTTTCCTGCCGTTGTACAACAAGACCAGCTGCATTGCTGGACTGTGGTGGAAAGGTGTGCAACATCACCACATGGATGTCAGAGCCTGATTCATGAGTTACAGGCGTGAAGTGTGACTCTAACTTGTCCCGAGTCTTACCCAGCCAAAGTAGGTGGAACAACGGATGCAAAAGAGAAAGTGATGCTACATGGGTCGCAAGAGATGGCAAACCTGCTGGATGATCAGTTGCAGTTCCCTGAAATTGTTCAACTTAGTTTACTGAGTTGTAATAGTGTCCATCTTAATGTAAACCCTGACTTTTGTTACTCTCCTCATAACACCAACCTATCAATTTGGTTTTTCAAAAGTTTGTAAAATAATTCTGAGTGCTTGTAGACACCACTTCACTTCAAAACATTGCCAGTAGGCCAGTATATGCTAAACATGTACCATGTACCACAGAAAATTACATGTAACTGAGACAACTGAAAGAGGGGGAGCTCTGATGCAAGGTTCCACAGAGATAATTACAGAATAATTACACTACTGCTGGCATAGCATTACAAGGATCGTATGAGCATGCAAGCCTTTCTACCTCATCAAGGTAATGCAATCCCTGGGGAGGGTTGTTCAACACAAACTAGGGCTAGTAAGTATGCTCTGAAAACCTGAAAATCTGCCTAACACTAATGTGAAGGATAGGCAGCATATGCAGATCTGTTGCAGGGCTTTGGAATGGAGGTGGGCCTTATCAACTAAGAAGATGGTTGTTCATCTAAGCATAAAATTGGTATTAACAAAAATTCTATGCACATAAAACTGAATTCCACTGCTAAATAATTAACCTAAATTCTTAAATTCAAATGCATTCAAATTCACTGCATATTACGAACCTGACAATTTGGCTGGCGTCGTTCAATTATCAGTCTAAATGTGGCAGGAAGAGGTTTGTTGTCTGTCACACCTTGTCCCAGCCCTCGGTTGTCATCTTGATTTAGCCGGCGGTCCTGCATCACCTAAAAGCACACTACCCATATACACCCTGATCACTGAGAAACTTGTCTCATGAAAAGGCTAAGTGAACTGCAAAACATACCAGAAGCAATACCACAAATTTACATATATCCTATTTCATCATTTGTAAATCCAAATTCAACAGCACCCAATATTTGAATTTCAAAAATTCTGTATATTATAGACAGCAATGGGGCATTTCTAAGATGGCAAGGCAGATGGGAGAAGTGGATAACTGTAATGAAAACAACAGGTACATAAGTTTATTAGATTTCTTTCAGTCAAACTGAATCCACTTTGCCATATAGTTTCTGACTCAACCAAGATTAATTTTTTTTTTAATGACTCACCTCCATCTGGCCCTCCTTAAGTGAAGCTACGCCAAGTGGCTGGGCAGTCAAAATGGTAAAACGAAATGTCTGATCCTCGATGAAGGCCAAGGTTGGAAGAGGGTAATAGTTAGCCTGCAATGGCAGCTTAGAGAAGCGTTTCCGGCGAATGATCTGCAACATTATTTCAAATTATAATAATCATGTTATGCAATGCATAAAATGGACATGACAACAGGATAACTATAACTTAAAAACAGACAAAATAAAATAAAAATATACCCTGTAGTCTGTTACAAGGTACTGTTTCATTCTGGACAAAACAGTTCATTTCTGTTGAGGCTACCAACACTTGCGTACTAACAAATATTGATACATTTTTCCATAAAGGCCACTTGTTATACAAAATCTATCACAATTCAGTAGAACCAACGACATACTGAGAAAATGAAATGAATGCATGGAAACACTAAATGTTTCATACTACTTCTATCTTTAAATTACAAATAATTCACATACATACCAATGCCAAAGCCTGAAATTAGTACAATTTGGCTGCTGTACAGATTTTATTTCTGAATAGAAGTTTCTGCTTACTAGTTTTCAAATCACAGCTGCAAAAGTTAGATCCTTTATGAAATACTTAGTGTAATTACAACATTTATGGTTCATTACCCTCCGACTTACATGAAATCACTTTACATACATACATACAAACATACATAATCCGTTCATTACAATGTATTACTACCAGTATGAGATTATGTGCTACATCTGTAATGATGGTATCTTCTTACTTTAACAATAACAAGATACACAGTTAAATATTAGGCCCCTCCAAAACCCAACCCTGGAGTGCATGTCCTGGACAGGGGTTATATCTCTAATGATAGCAAACAGAGCTCTGGTCCATCCAAGTCAAGATGTTTGGTACTGTGCAAAACTCTGTATGGCAAGGATGGAGATAAATGTCATGAAGGATCCCCTCCTGGTAAAGGCCAGCACTCCATCTACACAATAAAATATGGTGTCTAAGTATCTGTGGCAATCATAACTCAGTAGAAAAAATAAAGAATTAAGCTTGAAATTCTTGCAGTAGTTTTAGGATCATTGAGATGCACTGTGCCAAAAAATAACTAAAATAGGGACACCTATGCCTCAGTCAACACTGCAGTATCACACTTTGCTAACAACATCCAGCTGTTCCTTAAGAACTTTTCAAATTTTTAACTTGAATGCTCAAGGAACCATGACTTCATAGTATCTTTCTATGGCTACCATACATATAATTGGTTCAACTGAAGGGCTACCTATAAAAATCACAGCTACAGAGAGGAATGCCAAGGTTTCCTTTGAGATATTTCAGCCAATATCTTATACAGCCATTTATCCAGGGTACATAAGAACCAGTTGAGACAACTACTGGGATTACTTAGAGGGCAGTGTCACCTATTCAAAATGGGAACAGTGAACAGTTGCACCTTCAAAAGTGTCATGAAAGAAAAGAAAAGAAACAGCCTCACATGTCCAGTATGACTGGAAGATTTGTGTTGAAGCAAGATTTCTTCATCTAGTCCTTCATTCCATGAATATGAGTGACTATCAAATGGTCAGGCTGAGCAAAGTACCATGCTTCATTTGAACTGTATTACTGTCTGAGGGCTAATAACCCTTTGGCGCCGGAATTTTACCTTTGGAGCCGAAATTTTATCTTTGGCGCCAGAATTAAATCCCCACCCCCCACCCCCGTCCACTTTAATGGCTGTTCGGCCATTTAAAGGGCTCACTGCATGACATATATATATATATGTTGTTCGGCACCAAAGGGATAATAGAAAGGGAGTGCAGAGCAGATTCAGAAATGATTGTAGTGAAAGGGTCAATCAGCACCCACTCCTTCAATAAACAAACACATAAATATTATGCACCTGCAAACCATTCAAGTCTGTGTAGAAGTCATCTCCATTTTTGATGTTGCTTGATATACGCATAGCCAGCTCACAGTTTACTTGGTTTGAGATGTCCACCACATTCTGCACCTCTAGCCCCAGACCATCTGCTCCTGTACAGGCAAGCACACACCTCACTTTGTCACTCTGTACACAACATTCTTCCCTTATTTAACTTGAAACACTATATAATGCGCATATATATATATATACCCAAGGTCATTTCTAATTTTATTTCCAATTAAAAATGGAGCTGTCTTATATCTGTGAGTGAGGAAAAATGTGAAAAAACAAATGTACTCGAAATGGTGTTTGAGCATTAAAACATTCCAAACTTTACACAGAGCTAATTTCAAGCTAACAGCAAGCCAAGACTAAAACCTGTGTGATATCCACAAATTATCATACTTCTGAGATCAATTTGCAGCAATCAAGAAAAAACAAAGAATATGTGATAAGTGGAATTTACAGAAATGTGTTTGGATCCAAAGTAAGGAAAAGAAGGTACATATGTATCACAAAATTGTATCTAAAAATTCTGTCTGGAGAAGTACGCAAATAACTTCTCTCTGAAATAAGTGTGGTCACTCTGAAGGTTTTTAGTTACTTGCATGGGAATGTTGTCAGGGACCATTTCAAGTTCTGATCACAGGATGGCCATCAGACAACTATTTGTATACTACTTAAGCTATTATTATGTAAACTTAAAAGATTAATATTTAAAATGAGATTGGTGAAGTGTATATATAGTGCCACATATATTCATGAACTATATATTTATATGTAATTACATAATCACAGCACTGCATGATTTAATTTTATTATTTGAATACAATCATTAGTAGTAACAGGGAACAGTTAACATGAATAAATTTCCATGTCCGGTTGATCCTATGTTACTATAGCAAGGCACCTCCTCAGACTGCAGACAGGGGTGTACCGCATATATACACTATGGCTATGAATATATTTAATGAACAGTCACAGACAGGCAACAGAATAATTCTCCAGCTTTGTGCTGGAGCAAGAGGCCAAAATCTCCAACCACAAAGAGCAACATATGATATATCACATACAAGGTCTTGGGTGGGTTCCTGTGAAAGTACAGGTTGCATAAAAGATGGAAAATTTCTTGAGCAGATGAGCGACTATCAGCTTCTCAAAAAAGACTAAGGTCCTTCAAGATAGTTAATGGAAATGTTTCAATGCATACTGAAGGCAGTATACAAACCTGGTGTATTAACAAGTGTTACTGTATGCTGTACACCTGACAGATGCATATGCACCTGGGAAAACAATGGTCCCTCTACCACCCGCACTGGGGAAAAGTCCCATGGAATGATCTCTGCTTCTCTGTCTGGCAGAAACAAGTACGCACCACTACGCTCTCGTCCTGGTCGAGCATGGTATCTGTAAAACACATGTACTGACACAGTAAAATACCATTAATACCAAACGGAATGGTATCTGATTATTCACATTACAATGACCGTTTTCATGACAGATGGTGATTATGGTTTCACAAGTTTTTATTTTTGTAAATATGACATCCACACCACAGCATGCTCCCTTATTTTGTTCTATCATCAGCCTACATCAATAGTCAGTAATATTAGCATGCCTATATACTTGAGAACTGTCACGCTCTGATTTTGTCCTTAATTGCAGCCCTAAATCATTGACACACATTACTTGTTCCTTGTTTATTTCTAAGAAAATTAATGGCTCCTACAAAACTTTCAGAGAGATAATTTCTAGTAATCGTGTTTTCACTTCAGTAACACCAGGATATGATTATATTCACAGTATTGGATGAACATGCTGCTGCCATCTTCAGGGTCCAAGCAGCTGAATATTGTTTGACTGCTTATCACTGAAGATGAAGGCACTATGCTCCTACACAACATTGGTAATTACACATTTACCAGTCAATACAGCATAACATCCCGGACAATCTGAACCTTCATAAATATTACCTTCTTGTCAAGCAGCATTCATGGTTAACTCTTTAAGTTTCTGGTTTCTTGTTTAACTTTTTATATGTCGAACATTATATAAATAATATGCTGTTTCAAAAGTCCATTATTACCTCCAATGAAAGGAACTGAACTGCCACTGTAAAGTCAGAAGTCCACAAATAAACTCTGTGAGTAAGAGCTTCATTCTTTATCTTTACACTGTTCACCCCACTGTGCCGTACATAAAAGTTAGTAAACAACTTTCAGCCAGGCACAAATATTTGATATTCATACAGTTGATACAGTTACATGTTTTGGCTAACTGTAAGCCATCCTCAGTCTACAAAATCATTAAAACGTAATACACAACACTTTAGCAACTTTAACTGACAACAGACTTTATTATATATGTTGTATCAATAAATGGAATAGCTGTGTGCAATCAAAGTTGTTTGCTAATAATGATGTAGTTACTTAGTTATCATATATTAAAGCATACAGTGTACAGAGTTTTCACTGCCATATGATGGGATAATTGATATTCTCAAGATAATGACTTATCAAAACCTGTCTACTACAGAGGTCTACCATAGTATAAAACACACTATAATGTCCAGATGAAGTATCCTATGCTATATGTCGTGATGTGTAAAATGTAGCACACCTTTTAAAGAGACAAAGGACATCTTCCTTTTACCTTACAAAGTCCAAATGCAGAGGAACAGTCAGACCACTGTCTTTTAGTGTAACAGCCTTCAAGAGCCCTTGCTCACTGAATGCTGCAGACAAATGATCACTGTGGATTGAAAACTCCTTCACTTCATCCACCACTTCAAAATATTCAATGCCCTCAACTTTTGGTGCATAGCCAACGATGTTCAGCAACTTGACATGTGACATAACATTGTCTCTGCAACACAATATCATGTAAAAGTTATACACTTATACTCAGCGGAAAATATGCAGGCATTTCAACACACATATAAACAGTATTTGCAGGTCTGAAAATGCAGCAAGGTACAGGTTAAGTTGTTCTTGGGCATGTTGTTACGTACATGAGTACAGCTCCACTCATTCTTAAGATCACTTTATATATATGGAGATAAGCAGTCAGCCTCATAGCCCAACTGCTTGACCGGTGAGGAAAGAGACCCCAGTACCCACTAAACAGGAGGCTGGGTGTGGTCCAAAGGTGGATGGATGCTGTGGAGAAGAGAAGAATCTCTTGCTCCTACTAGGAATCAAACCACAATTCATTGGTTGTCCAGCCCACAGTCTAGTCACTACACAGATTGTGCTTTCCCTACTCCATGAAATCATAGCTGGCAATTAAAGTTTCACTTTACATTGCCACTGCATAACCAACATGACAATAGTTTCTTTTATGATAATGTGTGTCTCAACACTGGAATTGGCAGTACCATACAAGTACAGTCACTTCTTTTGAACCGTAATAAAGAATTTTAGTCGCAAAATGGTAGAAAAGTGTTAGTTCCCTTCACTCAAAACTGTAACCAGCATCCTGAGATTTTCAATGATAGTCTTTAAAAAAACTAATAAGTAACATTTCTACCATAACAGCCAAACAGTAGGCCATTTCAGTAAAATACAAGGACCTTCAGTTCAGTTTCTTTAATGCTAGGATTATTTCACTTGTGCTAGAGTGGAATGTTAAACCATATGTGCACATGCATCCAAAACAGTAAACACAATCCTCTTCAAACCAGCACAGTATACACAAGTTACTGAAAGTCTCCCACATTCAGAAAACCAGAAAATATATCACTTTATCTTGATTACAATCTAAAAGCAAAATACTCACACATTCTGGGCAGGAAGGACAGCATGCAGGAAGTATGTGGTCAAACCCAGAGGAGGTACATCTGCCATGAAAGTGATGTCATAATGTGAGTCTGCGACAACATGAGACAATTCCTGAAAGACAGGACTAGTCTGACTGGGAATACCGACACCAGCAGCATCTGTAACCTGCAACAAATTTGCCCAAACATTGTTCTCTCTAGTTCTAGATAACTTGGAATATCCATCTCACACTTCCTTTTCCTTTTCTGGACAACTAAATGACAAGATGAAACATGATGTACTGAGTGCTACAACAATGCATGTGTCATGGTATATGAATCTCCTCCCTCTCCACCTTCCAAAAATATCAAAGAAATATAATCTTTGATGTATAAAACAAAATGATTTGTGCCACAAAGTTCACTATCTCAGATCTTCAAATATCCACCATTAGATTCTAGCCACTGTTGACAATGCTGACAGGTCACCAGTGAAAAGCTAAGGAGGACATATCACGTTTGTGTCTGCATTCTTGAGCACAGATGTTTTCTTGGTGTATACTGTATCTTCAGGCTGGCTGCTGGCCCACAAGTAAGATGGTACAAAATGAGGATAAAGACGGTATTCCACATTTGCCCTCTGCCCTATATACCTTACTGAAAAATTAACACTATTGCATACCCCCCACTTAAAGTGTAAATGTGATGGTGTGCCACTGTGCTAATGGATCAGGAATGGCAGGTATGGGTGACTCTGGCATGTTCAGATACTTGTTACCAGTAACAGTCAGCTAACATGCAATACAAACAGCTGTGGAAGATTCAACATTCAATTCAAAATATGTTATTCTAACAGAAAATTACAAGATTCAACAGTACAAGATACAAAAAAGATGAATGTTTAGCAAAACTTACCTTACAATTATGCGTAGATACCCTTAGTGTGACCAATTCCTGGCGTCTCCATGTCAGGGAGTTATACAACACAACTCTCTGTGATTCCAAACCTTCACCAACAAATACAACAGTCTTCTCTGGAATGCTGTAATGGTGCTTCCGCATGTCATCCAGGTCAAAGTATACAAATTCCGAATTGGGCTGGTATAATACCTGGCATAATGAAAAATCAAGATGTTATAAATTTATCAATGCTGTGTTGTAAAAGTTCAATACTTATAACTCATACACTCACTTGTGGTGGAGACAACAAGAAGTGGGCAGCTTGTTGCATCACATGCTGCATTCCATTGATAGCATCCAGCATCCTGGAAGAGCAATGGATATGTTATGACCTTAGTGGTAAACTGAATTATGGGTAAGAGAGCTGCATTACTCAACATTTTATTTACAAAAATAGCAGTCTAGATTAACAAGCTTATGTCAGGAATCCTTAAAATCAGATGCAACACAACTTCAAATATTGTATGTAATTATATCTCCAATGCATGAATAAATTTATGATCATAGGCTCTCTCAATTAAGCAGGCAATTAAATCATTAATGGTAAATGCTGAAGTTTATAGTCCTTGTTAGGATTTACATGGTGAGGGTCAGGAGTACCAATGGCATGTCAGAAGTCAGAGGTGTGCATGGAATCCCTACTTCACATTATCTTTCCTTGTGTCTGAAGTTTCCCGTGATTTACCTTAAGTGTCAAGTTTAATGTTAAATGTGTGTGTGTGTGTGGCACAGGATAAAGAAAATAGTAGTACCAGCAAAATTCATATTAATTAACACTGTTCTACCAGTTGTGATGACAATTATATGCATTTATTGATGTAATGCAGTAAACTGCATTTAGTTTGTTTATAACTGCGTATATCTACATAATACACTTCAAAGCTTACAATGGTGTGTATATTCTACTGTACAAAATTAACTACATACAACAACATAACAAAAATGTTACCCTTTACACAATGACATACATGTAGTATTCAAACAAATGGCATTATACAAATTCCTAGTGTCTTACTTGTTGGCATAATCTACTACAACATGGTCTTTGGCTGTTCCAGTGATACCATCATGATGCTGAAACAAACTCAAACTTCTTCGTGCATCACTTAACAGTTTTGTGAGACCAGACTCTGGTGCCAGCAGCCAATCAGACGAGCTCTGCTTTGTGCTCCAAGCCAAAGAAAACAGCAGCTCAGTAGCCCTAAAACATGTGTTACAATTCGTGAATTATCAAATTACAGGAAACCAAGGTCAAATATTTTCCACACTGAGTAAAACAATCACAATTGCTGAAATAAGACAAGAATAAGGTCTCTTTTATGTCACTTCCTGTTCCAGCTATTATTTAATGAAGGACAGGGATTCTGCCTTTTTACTCACAATATCTATACTCATTGATAATGTTTGTAATAAAAAACAAAGAACTATTTCAAATTAATACGGATTACCATTCGTTTAACACAAGAAATAAAAACGATCTTCATCTACACACAATTCACCTAAAACTTTCCCAAAAGGGAATTGCCTTTTCAGGGGCAAAGGTTGTTTTTAATCACCTGCCACTTGAGCTGAAAAAGTTGGCCCATGATGCCAAACGTTTCAAATCAGCATTGCACACTTTTTTATCTACAAACTCATTTTACTCTATTGAAGAATATCTTAATTAT
>Ga0131853_10014548_pt1 | contig 14427 bp, 15 predicted proteins | sample TergutLab28metaG_FD_92764 | JGI IMG/M metagenome (GOLD analysis project Ga0131853, IMG submission 92764) | Labiotermes labralis P1 segment gut microbial communities from Petit-Saut dam, French Guiana - Lab288 P1 (version 2) (version 2) | ecosystem: Host-associated > Arthropoda: Insects >... | reverse complement strand
TGCAGAGATTGAGCTTATTGACGTGCCTGATAGAGAATATCGCTTAAAAAACATCTTAAAACACGCCAAATATCTGTATGATTACATATTTATTGATTGTCCTCCTTCTTTAAATATGTTGACGCTCAATGCATTTTGCGCTTCGGATTCTGTTCTTGTACCTATACAATGCGAATATTATGCCTTAGAAGGGCTTACTCAACTTTTGCATACTATAGAGTTGGTTCAGCGAAAGATGAACCCTCGCCTTACCATAGAGGGTGTAGTTTTTACCATGTACGACGGCAGAACCAAACTATCCATAGATGTAGTTGATGAAGTTAAAAGCCATCTTGGACAGTATGTATATGAAACTATGATACCGAGAAATGTGCGCCTTAGCGAAGCTCCAAGCCATGGTATGCCAATTACTTTATATGATGATAAATCTAAGGGAGCAGAAAGTTATATGTTACTGGCAGAAGAAATTATGATGAAGAGTAGGTGAGTAAATTGCCATTGCCTCGTAAAGGATTAGGACGCGGCCTGGAAGCCTTAATAGACACTGGGAATGAAACATCCCATACACAACCTGAACAAAGTAATACCCCTTTTAGTACAACATTTGCTCCGCCGATAAGGCCAGACGGAGTAAGCCAAATTGACATACGAAGAATAGAACCAAACCGTGGCCAGCCAAGGCAATACTTTGATGATGCGGCTTTGGCGGAGCTTGCAGATTCTATTAAATCTTACGGAATAATTCAGCCGATTGTTTTAAAAGACAGCGGCACTTATTTTAGTATAATAGCCGGGGAGCGCCGTTTTAGAGCCGCTCGTTTAGCTGGCTTAACAGAAGTGCCTGCAATTGTAAAAGATTACACCGATGTAGAAATTTTGCAAATTGCTTTAATAGAAAATATCCAGCGGCAGGATTTAACGCCTATAGAAGAAGCCTCTTGCTATAAAAGATTGATTGACGACTACTTTTTTACAACAGAGGCAATTTCTGAAAAAATCGGTAAAAACCGCACAACAGTTTCAAACATCATACGCCTTTTGGAATTGGATGAAAGAGTGCAGGAGCTTGTATCCGCAGGGCGTATTACCATAAGCCATGCTAGGGTACTGCTGGGATTAAAAGATAAAGACATCCAATTTGCTACGGCAGAGCAAGTTGCCGAAGATGATTTAAGTGTACGCGTAACAGAAAATTTAGTAAATCAACTGATAAAAGATGCGGAAGAAGCAGAAAACCCACCCCCTCCAACAGCTGAAGAAGAACCTGAAGCAGACCCAAATGTAAACGAAGCATATCGCCAGGCAGAAGATGAATTGCAAACTTTATTTGGCGCAAAGGTAAACATTTTACAGGGCAAGAAAAAAGGGAAAATAGAAATTGAGTATTATTCGCCAAATGAATTAGACAGGCTGATAGGTTATTTTAAATCCCGTAGTATGGAGGCGTAGTGGATGGAAAATGTAAGAACTCGTTACGAAAGATTAAAAGCCAGAGGGCTAAAGTTAGATATGTCCCGCGGTAAGCCAGGTGCGGATCAATTAGAAATTTCTAAAGATATAATGACTGTACTTTCCCCCGATGATTATATTGCCGAGGATGGATCTGACTGCAGGAATTACGGCGGCGTAGATGGCATTCCAGAAATGAAAAAGCTTTTTGCAGAATTAATGGATGTTAAAGCTGAAGAAATATTGGTGGGCGGCAACGCCAGTTTAACCCTGATGTACGAAAGCTTATGTGGACTGTTTCCTAATAAAGATAAAAGAAAATTTTTGTGCCCTGCACCGGGTTACGATAGGCATTTTACTATTACAGAGTATTTGGGATTTGAGCTAATAAGCATCCCTATGACAGCCGAAGGCCCAGATATGCTGGAAGTCAATAAACATATTGCCGACCCTGCTGTGGCGGGTATTTGGTGTGTGCCCGTTTTTTCTAACCCGCAGGGGCTTACGTATTCTGACCAAATAATTAAAGAGTTGGCAAGCATGAAACCTGCTGCAAAGGATTTTCGCATACTGTGGGATAATGCTTATATGCTGCATCAATTTGAAGGGGAAATTCCAAAAATTGCAAACTTGCTTAAAGAATGTGAAAAAAGCGGTGCATACGATATGCCGCTGATGTTTACATCATTTTCTAAAATAACTTTCCCTGGGGCGGCGGTATCTGCTATGGCGGCTTCGCCTGCTAACTTAAAAAAGATGAGAGAGCATTTGATAGTGCAAAGCATAGGGCCAGATAAGTTAAACCAGTTGCGCCATGTGCGCTATTTTAAAAATGCGGACGGTGTTCGTAATCATATGAAGAAACACGCTGCAATTTTGCGTCCTAAGTTTAATGCTGTGCTGAAAGCCTTATCTGACAATTTGGAAGGAAAGAGCGTAGGTACATGGCTTAAGCCAAGCGGCGGGTACTTTGTATCATTCGATACCTTACCTGGCTATGCCAAACGAACAGTAGAGTTATGTGCAGAAGCCGGCCTGATAATGACAGCAGCAGGTGCTGCGTTCCCCTATGGCAAAGACCCTGAAGACAGTAATATTCGTATAGCGCCATCTTTCCCAAGTTTGGAGCAGTTGGAGCAGGCGATGGAACTTTTTTGTGTCGCTGTAGAGCTTGCTGTTTTAGAATCTAAAGAACAAAAAAAATGCATCTCTTAACGAGATGCATTTATATTTAGCATTTATTGAGCTTCGGCTTCCATTTCGGTACTAATTTCTCTTAGAATATTTTCTAATTCGTCTATACGGCTAAAAATAAGTGCTATACTTGCATCATCTGGCGGTGATAGATATTGACGAATTAAGTTATTATAATCATCCTGAAAAGCCTGAACGCGGCTGCGCTGTATTTCTATAGACTCGTAAATTTCACGTAATTGAGCGAAGGCTTGGTTTTTTCGCAAAGAAATTTCTACCTGAGAATTTTTTAGGATATTATCGGCAGCCATTTGAGCACTTATGATAGCATTTTTTATTGCGTTATCTTTTTCTTTATAACTTTTTATAACTTGTTCTAAAGTTTCTATATAGTCGTCAACTTCCTTTGGATCGTACCCGCGTTTAACTATGTTAAAACTCTCCATAATCCACGACACTCCCGTCTTTCTGTATTAAGCAATAGTAGCTTATCATAATATGTCAAAATTGGCAACTAAAAGCGAGTGATTATACTAATGATTACAATTAACGATATTTTTCGCATGAAGATAGCTTACGAGGAGGCTTTGCTGGCTTATAAGCTTAATGAAGTGCCCATAGGCTGTATAATTTGGCATGAGGCCGAAAATAAAATTATAGGCCAAGGCCATAATCGCCGTACTACAGAAAAAAATGTACTGTACCATGCAGAAATTATAGCCATAAACCAGGCCTGTCAATACATAGGGGATTGGCGGTTGGAGGGCTGCCGTTTGTATGTTACTGTAGAGCCTTGCCCTATGTGTGCAGGGGCAATTTTGCAGGCGCGTGTACCTGTAGTGGTTTATGGCGCAAGCAACCAAAAGGCAGGCTGTGCTGGCTCTGTTTACAACCTGTTGGATGATAGTAGGTTTAATCATAGGGCTGAGGTTATTGCGGGAGTTTATGAGGAGGAATGTGCAGAGCTGATGCGAAATTTTTTTAAAAAATTTAGAAATACGAAATAATTTTGCATTTTTACGCGTCATTGGATATAATGTAAACAAATTTATCCAAATGGAGGGATTATTATGTCAGCAGTGGGAGAGTTTCGTATTTTTATGAGTACGCCAATCGGCGACAGAGACATGACGGTGGTAATTACAGAAAATAACGGTTCATTTTCTGGCACCTTAGAATCAGATACGCGTGTGTATGATTTGCGTGATGTGTCGGTTACTGAAAACACATTCTCGGGTTCTGCAACGTTAAGCACACCTATGGGAGAGATTGATGCTACGCTTACCTGTACGGTGGATGGTGATGAGGTTACGGGAGAGTTAATGACACCGTTTATGCCTATTGTTGCTACTGGTAAGAAGATTTAAATTTTGTGTCACAGTGCTTAAACCCATAATACACATTAACCTTCAAAAGGGCTTGTTTCATTAAATACATAATGAGATAAGCCCCTTTTAATGCATTTGCAATATATTTATATTTGGATATAATATACTAGAGGTGATTACATGGCAAATTACCATATAGGATCATTAATAAGGCGGCTGCGTAAACAAAAAAACATGAGCCAAGAGGATTTGGCTTACCCCATAATGGACAGAGCAACTCTTTCCAAGATAGAAAGCGGCAAATCTATACCAAATCCAAGAAATGTAGAAGCATTATTTGAGAGGCTTGGTTATAATCCTCACAATATTATTGATTTTTTCCTTAATGATGAAAACTTGACTATTAAAAAAATCACAGATGAGCTAGAGGCTATTTGTATTAATATGGAAGCAGTAGGAAATGTAAATGAACAGATTGAACACGCTGAAGGGCTGCTTAGTGAGTTAGAAAATAATGAAAGCTTTATGGAAAGTAAACTTAACCAGCAGTATGTCCTGACATACAAGGCGATTCTATTGCAATATGCTCAAAAGCTAGATAATGAAAAAATTATGGATTTGTTGATGGAAGCGATAGAGATAAGTATTCCGGAATATGATGAACAGTATATTGGAGATTATCACATTACACGGCAGGAGCTGCGCATACTGGTGATGGTGGCTAAAATTCATTACGATGAAGGCCGGCTGGATGATGCTTTCAATGTTATGCACAGTCTCAAAAAAAATATGGATAAACATTGTGTAGATCAAGATGCTTTGGGAAAAAGTTACCCTGCAATCATACAAAATATTACTATCTGCCTGACAGATGCTAAGCGGTATGATGAAGCAATAAAAATGTGTGACGAAGGGATAGCTGCCTGCAAGGAAACGGGTTATCTGTACGCACTGCCATCTATTGTATCGCAAAAGGCTGAATGTCTATTTGAGTTGGGCGATAAAAAAGCGTGTCTAGAACTTATAACACAGGTGTTTCACACAGCAGATATGTTTGGACAGTATGCTTTTAGGGATGATGTGAAAGAATTTGCCAAAGAAAAGTTAGGCGTAGATTTGTAAAATGGAAAAATTGTGCTGATGATGATAAATACGGGAATAAAACGCTTATGACCAAATCATCAACCCATATATTACCAAATAAAAAAGATATCGACCCAAATCGATATCTTTTTTATTTGCATCTTATTACTCTTCACATGAATGTGCTGTAAACACAACAGACATATGTATAAGTAAATGGTATTATAACAAGGCTGCGATGCGGCCTTCTTAACACATATGATAATATATTTGTCTGGATATAATATACTTGAGGTGATTACATGGCAAACTACCACATAGGATTATTGATAAAGCAGCTGCGCAAACAAAAAAACATGCGCCAGGAGGATTTGGCTTACCCCATAATGGACAGAGCCACCCTCTCTAAGATAGAAAGCGGCAAAGCTATACCAAATCCAAGAAATCTGGAAACATTATTTGAGAGGCTTGGTTATAACCCTCATAATATTATTGATTTATTCATTAGTGACGAATACTTAGCTATTAAAGAAATCACAGATGAGCTGGGGAGTATTTTTATAAATTTGGAAGCAGTGGGGAATATAAACGAAGCAGTTGAGCGTGCTGAAAGGCTGATTAGCAAGTTGGAAAATAATGAAAGCTTTATGGAGAGTAAAATTAACCAACAATATGTATTGTCATACAAGGCAGTCATATTGCTGTATGCGCAAAAATTAGACAATGAAAAAATTATGGATTTGCTGATGGAAGCAATAAAGATAAGCATTCCGGATTATAATGAACAGTATATTGGGAAGTATCACATCACACGGCAGGAGTTGCGATTATTGACGATGGTATCTAAAGTTCATCACGATGAAGGTCGGCTGGATGCTGCCCTTGATGTTATGTACAGCCTCAAAAAAAATATGGATAAGTATTGTGTAGATAGAAATGCTTTGGGACAAAATTACCCTGGAGTCATACAAAATCTTGTTTTCTGCATGACAGAGGTTAAGAGATATGATGAAGCAATAAAAATGTGCGACGAGGGAATAGCTGCCTGCAAGGAAACAGGTTACCTATACTCGATGCCACTTTTTGCGTATGAAAAAGCTATAAGTCTTTTTGAGTTGGGCGATAAAAAAGCATGTAAAGAACTTATGACACAGGCATTTTACACGGCAGATATGTTTGGACTGTATGCCCACAGGGATGATGCGAAAAACTTTGTTAAAGAAAAGCTAGGCGTAGATTTGTAATTAAGAACAACTGCCCGTAGATTGATTGGTATGTGCGGTCGGGCATGGAAGCCCGACCCTACAGTGTGGCGATACGTATGCTGTAGGGCGCGGCTTCCATGCCGCACCGCTCGTCACAAACCCTTGATATGCTTGTCTTTGAATGCTTATGTCATTATCATCAACCCATATATTCCCAAAAAAGATATCGACACAAATCGATATCTTTTTTGTTTGTATTTGATGACTCTTTTAGATTCACATGTTCCTAAGAAAATTTCCACCTATTTAAAGCTTTACTCTGAAAATATGTGCTATAATAGTTACAACCAGCTAGAGCAAAGGTGTGTGTCTATGGACAAAAAACATAAACTCGCGAAAATTGATTACTCTCTGCTTATGGATTTACGTATCGACTACGCCTTCAAAATTTTTGCAGAGAGCAATCCAAACTTGCTAATTTCATTACTAAACGCCATTTTTTCCAATAAAAAAATCCACCGTGTAATAAAATCGCTAAGCATTAAAAATCCTTATATGGACAAAAAATCAGGCGAAGACAAACTGTCTATACTGGATGTAAGGGCGGAATTAGATGACGGCACAACCATACTCATAGAATTACACATGTACGGGCTTGGAGAATTAAAAGCAAAAACAATCCGCTCATGGGCAAGAGCTTATGGCGAGGAATTAGAAGCCGGGCAAAGCTATACCTCACAGCCGCCCACAATTGCCATTGCCTTTACCAATGGACATATAGAAAGCAGTACAAATGTAAATACTAGCCAAGAAAAAATCCACAAACTTTGCATGATAATGGATTGTGAAGATTTTACCGTATTTACAAACGCAATGGAATTGCATTATATAGACATGAAGGCCTTTGCAAAAGCTGTAAATGAGGCTGACAGCATAAGCATAAATGATACCGAAGAAACCATGTTTGCAAAATGGCTTTCTTTAATAACCGAAAAAGAAATTAATAACAAGGAAATAATAGAGAATGCTTGCAGCGAGGAGGACATTTTAATGGCAGTAAATGCACTACAAAGACAGAGCGAAGATAAACTTATAAGACAAGCCTATCTGCGGAGGCAGGATGAGATTTATTTTTATAATAAGGAGCGTCAAGAAGATAAGCGCAGGTTAGAACAGGCTGAAGCCGAAATCGAAAATCTCCGCCAACAGATAGCGTCCTTACAAGCTAATCAAAAATCATAAAACACTACAATAGTGATAAATACGGGAAGTAAACGCCTTTCACCAAATCATCAACCCATATATTTCCAAAAAGATATCGACACAAATCGATATCTTTTTTGTTTGCATCTTATGCTTTTATAAAATATTACCAAATTAGATTCACGCGAATGTGCCGCAAACACAACAGACATATTTAAACGTAAATGATATCATAACAAAGCTGCGATGCAGCCTCTTTTGCAGGAAAAATATTAAAGTAAAGAGGGATGTTATGTTTAAAAGGAATCAAAAGACCAGCTTTATCGAATCTTTACAAGTGTACGATGAAGCATTAGCCAACGATAACCTTGGGATATTTAGTGACGCTACACTCACCAACAGGCGGGATACCAAAATCAATATATTCATGACTATCATTGGATTTATTGTTGGTGGAATCATAGGCCAAGGCTTTTTTGTCGTTGGAGAACCAGAAGAGGGAAGCCTAGTAGTTGGCCATGATGGCGTTTTCTTTTTTGCAACAGAAAAAGAAGAAATTATAGGCCATTACTTTATCCCGTTTGAAAATATTGGCAAAGTTGTCTTGGGCAGAAATATTATTTTTGCAAAACAACTGACAATTACTGAACGTGGAGGAAACTATCGCATAGGTGCTTTTCTGCATGATAAGAAGCTGGTTGAAGTCTTAAAGGGTAAATTGAAATCAAACAATGTATCTGTCAAGAGAGGTAAAGGTTGGATTGTTTGGGCTGTTATCCTTGGGTCGATTTTTTCTTTCATCTTTGGCGGCATACTTGCGCCAAGATGGCTAAATACATATCTTGCAATGGATTATACAGAATTTAGGCGTGAAATTGATACACCAACCAGCACGGCTGCAGGCAAGTATCAAGATAGAAGGACTTCTTTTTTTGCCCGGGTTGAAACAGATATTTTTAGTATTGAATTTGAAGATGGAAGCAGCGGTTATTTTGTAGGCGCAACTATTGCCGGTAACGATACCATTTTTTTAATAGAAATGGGAGAAGTTGATGAGGCTTTAGAAGTGGGCGAAGTTGTTGAAGTTACCGCTATAGGTGCAGGGGCAGTTACAACTGCCAGCCGCCCTCCACAAACTGCTGGGGCAAGGTTTTTTGAGAACCTTGGTATTGCCTTTGGAGACACACGTATAACAGGTGTTGTGGCAGATACCAGCATTGATAATGTGCTGAACAGAAGATACCATTTGCATATGCGGGCTGTTGGTTTTGACCGGGCTGAAGTTGTAGAAGCTGTTGAAGGTAATACCTATGTATCGGCTAATGGTAATTTTCGTATTACTTTTGTAGATGCATACTTTATGACAACAGGTGTAGGGCAGCGGCAGGCAGATATTATTATGATTTACTATATTTATGAAGCTTTAACAGGGCATAGGGCGAACAGGCCTGGTAATAATTTTACATTTTACCAAGGTGATGTGGAATTGGAACGTTGGGAAGGCAGCCTACCAGCAGCTACAGGCAGAGGTCTCCTTCATGTCCAAACATTAGAGGATGGCGAAGTTTTTGAAGCGATGATGGCTGCTGTTCCTGTGAATGAGACGACTCCAATCCGGATTGTAAGATATGATGAACACTTTGGGATTATTTTTAGTTATGAGATGGAATTAAACGAAAATTAGGAGGTAATTAAAATGAATATTATTAAAGGTTTATTACTTGCCATTGGCGGCGCGATACTTGGAATAGTACTTTGGTTTGCAGTAATTTTTATAATTGGAGGCGGTACAGGAGGCGCAGTTGGCGGCCTATTTGCTTCTTTTATCGGAATTTTAATTGCTGCGGCGTATAAAAAGGGCTCTGGACGGGCAGGTTTTATTGGTTTTCTTGTTGTTATCGTATTTGTAATTGCTAGCGTGTTTACGGCTATCACTGTAGGTACAGCGGCTATTCTTTATAACGGCGGAATGGGGTATGACTTACTTGATTCTATGGATATTTTGATGGATTTATTAGAGACAGACAATAATTTTTCTGATGCTTTTGCTGGAGATTTTTTAGTCAGTACAGGAATAGCACTTGGGATGGGGATTATAACTTTGCTTAGCGGCAATAAAAAGAAAGGCGTGCAAGCGAAACAAAATGAAGAGAGTGGAGAGATTTAGCATGGCAACCAACACAAGCAGACATGTAGTAGTTCAAATGGAAAAGGAAATGATGGATCAAATCAAGCAAATGGGCTTTGAACAATATATTGCCAAGGTTCATGCAAAGTATCAGCTAATGGGCGGGCTTAAGATGTTATTATCTGCATTCTTTTTTGGCGCAGTCGCGTTTCTTGCGCCGATGCTTTTAATGGCTGGGGAAGATGGAATGGATCTTTCTGCCGGATTAGTAATAGGGATTAGAGTTGTAGGTGCGCTGCTTATCATTGGGGGCTGCGTTGCTTATGGCATATTATATTCTCCAGCAAAAAGGAAAGCTGGGCTGGTAGCGTATAAGGAAAAATTGACAAAGCGGCATGGGGATTACAAAAAAATCCTTAAAGCAGTTGAAGAGCAGCTAGTGCCGGTGATTTACAGAACAGAGTGCGGTACATATATCACAGAGGATTGGCTGATTATACTGGATGCACGCCGCCCTGTTAGCTTTACCCATAAATCGGAGGTTGCCGCTTTGATAGGCACAAACGCGGGTACTGTTCTTGTTTGGGACGATGGAGAGTTTGACCCTGACATGTATTTTGGTAATAACCAGTGGAGCAGAGTTTTTATGATGATTGCTGAAAAAAATCCATACATTTTAACAAACCGCGACTTTTTTGAAAATAAAAGCAGGCAAATGGTATCTATTGGGACTACCACAAAGCATTTTGCAAAAAGTGGTGAAGATAACGGAAAGCTGGTAGCGCGGCAATTTTTAAAGAATAAGCAGGAAGAAAAGCTTCCTGTGTGGTAAAAACAATAGAAAGACTAAACAATAGGAGCGGATTAGATAGTGGATTCAGCATACATACAAGAAGTAATGAAATATAGTAAAAAAGATGCATTAATTGCCATTTGTGTTGTTTTGTTGGTAATTCCACTGATGGCATTGCGCCCAATAGCAGCGATTCTGCCAATTGATTGGCATGCAGTCCCTATTTATATAGCACTCATTGTAGCCTGGCCTCTTGAAAAGGTTATCATTACCATTGTACCGGTTACTATCATCATTTTAGTCATGAAACAGGGCTTTGCTTCTGTCGGCATACACAAGGAAAATTTGTGGAAGGCTGTGTGTCTTGGGTTTATAGTTTCACTTATTCCTATATTTTGGGGAATATTGCCAATAATACTCTATGGTGGCGAATTTGCTGGCTTTGGGCTGTTTACTGCATTACTAATTAGGACTTTTATAATGGCTATTGCAGAGGATGTTGTTTTTGTAGGCTATTTACAAACTAGGTTATATGGGATTTTTAAATCTGACATAGCGGCAATCAGTGTAGGCGCTGCGTTTTTTTCTTTTATGCATGTTCCTATGTGGCTAAGAACGGGACTGCTTAACTTCGATGATTTATTGTCTTTTGGTTTTATGGTGATATTATGGTTCATTATGCACTTTGTGCTTGTCGCGCTTTACAGGAGATATAACTCGCTTATTGCAGTGACGATTTTCCACACGCTTGCAAATTTTATGGTATCCCCGTATATGATTTGGATATTTGCGGATGAATATGTTGGCTATGCCGGAGCATGGGCTCAAACTAGCGGCCTTTTTATTCCTGTTGCGGTAGGTATTTGGGTGCTTGTTAGATATCTCCGTTGGCGGCGCAGCAAGAAGCTTGTTAAACCGTATCAGGCCAAAAGAGCAAAAACTCGAAATCATCAAAGGTGAAAAACTTAAATTACGGAGGAAAACTTTATGTTTTTACAGTACAAACAAGAGGTATCTAAATACACAAAAAAAGATGCTATGATTGCTCTGATTTATTTTATTTATGCCTGTGCCGTAACTTTTGTTTTTGCGTTTCTTGCTACTTTGCCTGATATGCCATTAGGGGACACTGCTTTGCATATAATGTCAACCGTATTTGTCGTTGTGCCTTTATTTTGCATTATCATATTAAGAAAACAAGGTTTGGAATCCATTGGATTGCATACACACAATCTTTGGCCGGCGTTGCGCATTGGCTTTATATTTTCTGCGATTATATTGATGATGAATGCGATTTTGCCATGGTTTTTTGAAGGTTGGGATTTCCTGCCTTTTAGCCAGATTATGTTGTTTTTATTTATGGCTGTAACGGTGTCACTTGTGGAAGATACGCTTTTTACAGGTTTTATTCAGACAAGAATCTATGGGCTTATAAAAAATGATGTTGCAGCTGTTTTGGTAACTGCCACTTTATTTGCACTTAGTCACATACCTTCACATGTGGCCGATAGTGGGATTTCTGGTTTTACTGTGATTGTTTCGTTTAGCATGGTATTTTGGATTATAATGCATTGTATTTGGAATTTGATTTTTAGGCGGTATTTCTCCCTTTTCCCTATTATGATGACGCACATTGTTTGGAATTTTGGGAATATAGGTATTTTTGACCAAGTTGGCGGCCATTGGATAAGTACTTACAATCTATATGTGTTTATGTTCGCGGTAGTTATTTGGTTAATTATATCATACCGCAAGAATCGTAAAGTAACAATGAAGCTCTAACCGAATGAAAACCCTATCAAGTAATTTACTTGATAGGCGATTGGTGAAGTGTGATGTTTACGGGCTTTAAACGCTTTTATCAGAATCACCTAAGGTAGAAAAGGTCATATAAAATATGTTGGGTTAGCAGATGTGTCTATTATTAAATCTTAAGGAGGATAATAAAAAAATGACTAAAAAATTAAAAATAGCTGCGTTGGTATTTGCACTAACATTTATAGTAGGCGCAGCTTTTGCAGCAACGAATGGTGTACTTGCTTTTGGCGGTACTGTGCGGATTAATTCTGCAGCGGCGGCTGATATGCGTATGGATATCATCTATACTAGCATTGAGGGAGGTTGTATTCATAATGAACCATGCAGCAGCTTTACGTATGAAATTATTACAGAAAATGGCAGAACCTTTATTTCATTTGACTATGCTGTTGAAAAAAAATGCGGGTCAGGAGTCCTTAGACTAACACCACCTAGGTGTAGAGAAATTACATTTACATATGCTGTAGAGAATACAGGCACCGCATCCGTAAGATATTTGGGGGCTATTCAGAATAGTGATGGCACCTTTCCTATTAGACATTCGCTGCGACGTATATCCGAAGGTTCACTTAGAGATAATCCCATCATTCGCCCCGGTCAAAGGCTAGTAGGTCAGTTGGTCTTTCATAACGCAGATTTTCATAATTATTTGAGTACTCAAAACGAATATATTTTTAACGTCCGTATCGAAATACCTTACGAGTTAGCTGAATAATTTAATACGTATTATTGATGTAATTTTTAATAACGATAATAGACACATCTGCTAATCCTACATAAACCATGAATTTTCAGCGTTAGTAAATAGTAAAAGGCAATAATGCACCACAAAATATAACTTAGGTATATGCTTATTTAGAGCATGAAAGGATGTTTTATGATGAAAAAAGTAATTTTGGTAATGGTAATGCTGTCAGTATCAATGATATTTGCGGCCTGTGGCGGAGGCGGCGGCGAAGCCAGTACGGCTAGCAATGCAGAAGTCTCTGTTGCTGCCCCCGACGAAGATGTTGTAGTTGACTACGACTACGATGAAAACGACATAGATGAAAGTGAAGACGAAGATAGAGGTTTTACCCGTGGCACTTGGAATGGAAATGTATACACTAGCAATCAATTGGGTGTAAGCTTTACAAAACCAGATGGCTGGCTAATTGCCACTGATGAAGAAATGGCTGAAATTATGGGCCTTGGTATGGATATGCTGGATGCGGAATTTACCCCAGAAATGCTGGACTTGGCAGGATTAACAACGATTCACGATATGGTAGTATCTAATCCAGAAACAGGCGCAATGGTACAAATACTGGCAGAGCGCCTCATTTTCCCAAACACCAGAATGGCTGTGCCAGATTATATTGATACGGTTGCAGAAATGCTTCTTTCAATGGATTGGACAGTGAACACAGATTTTCCTAATACTAGGTTAGGTACATACACTTGGTACGTATATGGGACAGCAGCAGAGCTTATGCCAGGGTTTAATGTTTATGGACGTTATTTTGTAGATATACGTGACGGGTTTGCTTTGACAATACAAATTGTTTACAGCGAGGTTTCAGAATCTGCAGATGAAATTATAGCGATGTTTAATTAGATTCACGTGAGATACTCTTATTTTGCATATGATTTTTTTGGACTAGGCTATTTGGAGGAAACATCGTGCTATTGAGTTTAATGCCCTTAATAATAAGTCTTGCTGCGTTAGCCATTGTTCTAATCATCATTTTTCGTCCAATTATGAAGAGCGAGGAGATGATAGACACTATTTTAAACACAGATTTAGACCCGCCACGCCTTATTCGCGAGGCTAGTGCAGCTGTTCAAAAGCACAGGCGGCGTGGGGTTCGTACAGCCTACCGGGTTGTTTTGGCTAATGGTTATTTAACGAATGGTGAGTATGATGAAGCCATTACTCTGCTGCAAGATGAATTGAAAAACAAATTTTTACTGGGTCACCAAAAAGCAGTCATACATTTGCTGTTAGGTGACGCCTACTTTGATAAAGGTGAATTTGAAGATGCTGAACACTACTTTGAAACAGCCAAGCGAAATTGGGCTATAAAGATGTTAGGGCTGCCAGAGCGGATTGACGCTGTGCTAAATATTCATCGGGGAAATCTACCGCAGGCACTGGAATACTTTAGTAAATCGATGCAAAAAAAGCAAAATGACAATATTCATATAATGTTCGACCATTATAACCTTGCGATAATATACGAAAAG
>Ga0131853_10014546_pt1 | contig 14428 bp, 17 predicted proteins | sample TergutLab28metaG_FD_92764 | JGI IMG/M metagenome (GOLD analysis project Ga0131853, IMG submission 92764) | Labiotermes labralis P1 segment gut microbial communities from Petit-Saut dam, French Guiana - Lab288 P1 (version 2) (version 2) | ecosystem: Host-associated > Arthropoda: Insects >... | reverse complement strand
CTTTTCGCAAAACATCCGGGGCAAATCCGGCGGACATTCCGGGCATTCTTGTCAGCAGCCACGGTCCTTTTTCGTGGGGCTCGACCGCCGGCGAAGCGGCGCACAACGCCGCCGTGCTTGAGGAATGCGCGTTTATGGCATGGCATACGTTGCAGATACGCCCCGACATTCCCGAAATGCAGCGGGAACTGCTTGACAAGCACTACCTTCGCAAGCACGGGCCCGGGGCGTATTACGGGCAGGCGGGCGTTAAGGGTCGGCAATGAAACCGTACCAACTGGGGCTTTACGAAAAAAGTATGCCGGGCACGTTAAGTCTGCCGGAAAAACTGAAGGAGGCGGGCAACTCAGGCTACGATTACCTTGAATTGTCAATCGATGAAACCGATGAAAAACTCCGACGTCTTGACTGGAACGCAAACGAAATTTGCAATCTGCGTCTTGCAATGGAAGAAAGCGGCATTCCGGTAAAATCGATTTGTCTGAGCGGCCACCGCCGGTTCCCTCTGGGAGATCCCGACGCCGACATTCGCCGCCGCAGCCTTGCCATAATGGAACGGGCCATCGTGTTGGCGGTTCGGCTGGGAGTGCGGCTTATTCAGATTGCCGGCTACGATGTGTATTACAAACCTTCCACCACCTTAACGCAGAAACTGTTTGCCGAAAATCTGGAACGCTCCGTCCGAATGGCGGCCACCGAGGGCATAACGCTGGCCTTCGAGACAATGGAAACCCCGTTTATCGACACGGTTGCTAAAGCCGCCGCATGGGTTCGCACATGTCGCTCGCCGTATTTGCAGATGTACCCCGACTCCGGCAACCTCACCAACGCCGCGCTTGCATACGGCGGCAGCGTAGCGGAAGACTTGGAAAGCGGGGCGGGACATCTTGTCGCATTGCACCTGAAGGAATCCAAGCCCGGCGTATATCGGGAAGTTCCGTATGGACAAGGCCATGTTGATTTTGCCGCCGCCACAGAAACGGCATTGCGTTTGGGTGTGCGGATGTATGTCGCGGAGTTCTGGCACAGCGGCGATGCTTGGCGAGACGAACTAACCGCAAACAACAAATTCTTGCGCGCGTTTCTGGACAGGCATACCTGAGTTAAAGTTAAAAGCCTTTTTATATATATCCTCAAAATGCCGTTCAGTAGAGCTGCGGCGATCCAGGATGCGATTTTTGCCAGGGCTTTAATTTGGAACTGTTATTAGACAGGAAATTATGCTAACAATTTTTCATCTCCAGAAGAAAGGCCTCCAATGATTCTTTTGTCGTAAAACTCCCTTGAAAAAATGAAGGGCCTCCTCCGCCTTTTCCGCCTTGATTTTCAAACGCTGCCTTGATTCGGGTACGAAGATCAAATCCCTTAACGGTACAAAATATCGCAACTTTAAGTTCCCGTGCCGAAGCCAGAACAAACATCGCACCTGCGGTTTTTCTGTTTTCCGCCTCTTTTGGAATAGCCTTACCGATGGAAAGTATTTCGGCAATGCTTTCCTCTTTGTAATATTCGATAACAGTCGCCTGACTTGCGGAATCGCAGGGCGGTACTTTATCAAGCAAGGCTGTAGCCTTCTGTCGGGCAATGATTTCTTCCAACAACTTCAGCTGCATATCTGAATTGGACGGGAGGCTATTGTTCTGTCGGGCAATGATTTCTTCCAACAACTTCAGCCGCCTTTCGAGTTGTGCAGATTTTTCTAGGAACTCGGTAACGGCCTTGCCGGTTTCGGCCGGCGGAACGTTCAGGGCATGGGATGCAAGAACGGCATTGTGACGCAGGAGGCGGCTGTCCTCCAGAACCCTGCGCCCGGCAATAAACGTAATCCGTGTCATGCCCTTATATTTTTCCGCGGAGAGGATTCGGAGCATGCCGATCTCCGCCGTCGAGATAAAGTGCGTACCGCAGCAGGGGGAAAAATCAATCCCGGTGATCTCGACCACGCGAATCACGTCCTCTCCTTGCGGCGGAAACTTTCGCAGGGGAAGCGCGGCGATATTTTCTGGCGGACAAATATGCGTCATAATAGGAAGATTTTTTTCGATTGCATCGGCAACGGCATCTTCTATCTCGAGTAATAGCGAGGCGCTCATTTCGGCCATGGCAATATCGACGGTGCAGGTTTCATCGCCCAAGTGCATCGAAACGGTATTGCTACCCGTCATGCGAAAAATTATCCCCGAAAGCAGATGTTGGCCCGTATGCTGGGCGGTAATATCCCTACGTCGGCCGTTGTCCAAAACCAGCTTTGCCGGACCGGGTCCCAACTCAGCGGAATTACAGTCCTGGTTAACGACATGAACAATCTCGCCATTTTTTTCCTGCACATCGACGATGGCCATGCCGTTGACGGTTCCCCGGTCGGCAGGCTGTCCGCCTCCTTCAGGATAGAAAATGGTTTTGTCCATGATGATGTGGGCCATGCCGTTTTCGACAGGACGGAGCTCAAGTATCTTGGCATCAAACGATTCGGGAGAGGCGTAACTATAATAAAGCCTTTCGGTTCGGTTAGTGCTCATGGTTGCATTGTACAAGGAAAAGTGATCGTGGGATAGGGTACATCGCAATCAACAACCCCGCTTGCCTTGCCGGTCGATTTCATGGCATCGTTGATGGAAAGGATTGTTACCCCGAAGTGTTTTGGGGCGGTAAACGGGCGTGAGATCACCCCGAATCGCTTTGTTCAAAGAAGGAGAGATGGAATGAAAAAAGCATTTCTGTACGCTATGGTTGCGATGATCTTTGCCGGGTGCTCGAATCGGGAAAATGTCATCGTCATCGGTTCGAAGGATTTTACCGAACAGCTTGTCATCGGGAATATCCTGCAGATTCTTGTCGACGAGAATACCGATCTTAAGACAAAGCTCGTACCCAACCTGAGTTCGAACGTCATTTTTGCGGCGATAAAATCAGGCGACGTGCATCTGTATGTCGAGTATTCCGGGACGATCTATTCCAACTATTTCGGTAACACCGAAAGGCGCAGTCCGCAGGAAGTGCTCGACATAGCGAGAACCGGTATGGAGGAACAGCACGGCATCCTGGTTCTGGGGGAGATCGGTTTCAACAATACCAACACGCTGTCGGTAAGGCAGGACACGGCGGAACGCTACGGCCTGCGGACCATCTCCGACCTTATTACGGTTGCCCCGCAGCTTACTTTGGGGGCCACGGGGGAATTCACCCAGCGTCCGGACGCATTTCCGGGCGTGCGGGCCGTGTACGGAATAGACTTTAAGGACATTGTCGTCCTTGCCGGCAATCTCCGCTATACCGCCCTGGCCAACGACAGCGTGCAGGTGATGGATGCGTATTCGACCGACGGGCTTCTGATGCGTTACGGTCTGGTTATCCTCGAGGACGACCGGGGCGTTTTCCCCTACTACCATGCCGTCCCCATAATCCGCCGGGACATCGCCGAAAAGTACCCCCAGCTTGTGCGGGTGTTGAACATGCTGTCAGGAACCCTCAACGAGGAGGGCATGCGCTGGCTGAACTACCGGGTTGACGTGGACCAGGAAGAGCCCAGGGACGTGGCAAGAAGCTTTCTCCTGCAATCCGGGCTGATAAAGCCGTAGGATTGGACGGCGGCTAAGCGCCGACCGGATTTAACCGCCGTTGCTTAGCAACAGCCCACGCCGGTTTCCCCGGCAGCGTCAACGGTATTCGCACCGGTTCTGCAAGCGGCAAAAAGTCCGTAATGCGTCTTGCGGTCTCCGATTACCCTGAACGCCTTGCCGTACCTGGTACCGGAAACCATCGGTGCGGAATTTGCGCAGACGAGCATCGGCTTGCCGGTAAAAAAGCGATGGTGATTGTCAAGGTCGAAAAAGTGGGGATGCCCCGGAATGCCGCCGTCGTAGTAGGCGACCTGTCCGTAATCCTCGCAGGTATCCTCCAGGTCGTCCAGCTTGAAGGCCCGTACCGTTCTTGACGAGAAGGTGGCAAAGCCGATCTTTTCCTCGATTTCCCTGTTGTCCGGCTCAAGGTCGCGGATGGACGTATAGCGAAAATCGTTCCATCCGCACCCGGCCATCATCCGCCTGAAATCCTCGACGTACAGCGCGCCGCTCAGGCATTCGCCCCGCAGCACCGGATTGAGGGCCAACGCCTCGGGGATTCGCCTGTCGGCAAAAACATCCGAAAAAAACAGTTCCCCGCCTGGTTTCAGCATGCGGTAAATTTCCTTGGACACTTGGCTTTTTTCCGGCGAAAGGTTGATCACGCAGTTTGAGATCACGACATCGATACTGTTGCCCGCTATGTCCAGCGATTGCAGGTCCTCGATATACCCCTGCAGGAACTTCGTGTTGGGTTCCTTGAAACCGAACCGCCGTGCTTGTTCCTCCCGGTACTTTATCGCGATCCCGATCTGCCCCTGCGTCATGTCGATGCCGATGACGCAGCCGGCCTCTCCCACCAGCCCGGATGCGATGTACACGTCCCTGCCCGTCCCGCAAACCCAGGTCGAGAACGGTTCTGCCTTCCAGCAACGGCGGCCCGCAACCGTAGAACCTTTCCAGTATTTCGTCGGCGATAAACGGGACGATTTTCTTTACGTCGTCGCTCTGACCGCCCCCGCAACAGCGGGCACTTGTTTTCAGGTCGGCGGTGCTTTGCAGTTCCCTGCCGTAGTATTTTTTTCATGTTTTCGATAATGTCGTTCACAATCAATGTCTCCTGTTTAGGTCGGGTCCGCCAAGGCATTTGCCTTACGGGAATTCAGTATTTTAAGGAAGCTTTCCGGTGGTTTCAAGTTCTGCCGGGTTTGTCATGATTTTGCGGCCGGTATTTTCCGCGCCTCACTCCCCAAATCCCTCGACCAATTCCTGCGAAATCATCCTGTCCTCGTCGAACACGTACCGGCCGCGAATTTTCTTCCCGGCCAACGCAAGCGGAAGCCAGTAGCGGTCGTCTTCCCACATCCGCTCCCAGGGAATTGCGGACAGCTCGCACCAGAAGGGATCGGCCTCGGCGCTTGCCCGTTCCACGCCCTCCCAGGAATCGGTAAAAAAAGCCTCGCCGTACAGGGCGTAGCCGGAGGTGAACTGGAAACACAGCTCGGCCCGCTTTTCCGGGGCCAGCGGTGTCAGCGAAACTTCCTCCCGGCATTCCCGAACCGCCGCCTGCACCGGAGTTTCCCCCGGCTCGATCCGCCCGCCGGGAGCGTTGACCTTGCCCTTCCCGAGCCCGGTCTTCTTCAGTATCAGCAAAACCCTGCCCCGTTCCCTGTCGGTGATGTACACGATCACGGCACGTTCGGTAGGCTGCCATGTGGCCCAATCAATGTCATGGTAAGACTTCATCCTCCTACGGTAGCACTTAAGGAAAGGATTGTACAGGAATCTTCCCGAAACACTAAAGCAATTTGAGGTTTCGCTCCCTAGTAATGGTAGGAGAACACAACGATGACGAGACCGAAATGGTTAAGATTGCCCGCACTGCTCCTGGTTTTGATCGCCGCTCTTGCCGGTTGCGGCGGACAAGGCGAGGGAAAGTCGGCCGAAACCGAGGAAACTTCCCTTACGATCATGAGCTGGAACCTGCAACTGCTCTTTGACGGGACCGAGGACGGGACGGAATATGCCGAGTTCCGGGAATCCGCAGGTTGGAACCGGGAGAAGTACATGGCCCGGCTGAACGCCATCGCCGGTGCCTTGGCCGAACTGGATTCCCCGCCGGACGTTATCGCCATGCAGGAAATCGAGTCGGCGCGGGTCGTCGCCGACCTTGCGTCCGCCCTGCCGAACCTGGGCTATAACTGGGCCTACTTTGCCGGGAAGCCCGGAATGGCCCTGGGGATCGGGCTGATCAGCAGATTTCCCGTCGAACGGGCCGTTTCGCACTCGGCCTTTATCGAAGGCGATCTTATCCCGCGGCCGGTTCTGGAGGTGGAAGTTAGGGTGAGGGAGGCCGGCGGCGAAGGCCGGGCGGAGGAAAGCGGTTCGGTCCTGCTCTTCGTCTGCCATTGGAAGTCCAAGCTCGGCGGGGAGGACAAGACCGAAAGTACCCGCATGGCTTCGGCTCGGGTGATTCTGCGGAGAATACGGGAACTTGCCGAACTACGGCCGGAGCTGCCGGTCATCGTGGTCGGCGACCTAAACATCAACCACGACGAATTCCTGAAGGGCGGCGGCCTGGCGATGAAGTCCCTCGTTCCGGACAGCCGGGCGGCGGCGGAGCTTGCCCTTGCGTATCGGCCGGCCGGCATTCCCCGTTCGGGCCAGCGGGACTTTATCGTCATCAGCCATGAGAAGCCGCCTGCGGCCCGGCACTTTCCGGCCGGAACCGTTGCCCTGTACTCGCCATGGACCGTGGAAAAGTCAGGCGGATCGTATTTTTTTCGGAATTCATGGGAAACCATCGACCACTTCCTCCTTTCGCCCCGGTTTTTCGGCCCCGCGGGTTGGGAGTTCGTCGACAGCCGGGTCCTCGACGTCCGGCCTTTCGTCGACCAGGCCGGCAAACCCAATGCCTACAATCCCAGGACCGGCCGGGGCCTCAGCGATCACCTGCCGATAATGTTGGTTTTGAGATTGCCGGAGTGAAGTTGCAGCCGGCAAATGCGGGGTGGCCCATCATCCTTCGGATGATGGGCTAAGGGGATTTGCTCTGCAAATCTCCACGCTTTGGTTGACAGAAGGTTGGTGGAGGTAGTCCAATCTACCGGAGGGTTGCTATGAACAGTTCCAGGTTGGGAAGGGAGGGAGAGGATAGGGCGGTCGAGCTGTTGCGGGAGTCGGGGCTGAGCATTGTCGAACGAAACTTCCGTTGGCGGAGCGGGGAGGTGGACATTATCGCCATGGACGGGGAGACGCTGGTCTTCGTCGAGGTTAAGTCCTGGTCCACGATGGGGATAGAGAATCTTGCCTACGGAGTCGATGCCGAAAAGCAGGCGAGGATCATAGAAACCGCTAATTATTTTCTGAGCTTAAATCGACAATATGAACATCGGGCGATTCGCTTCGACGTTATTTTTGTGGCAAAAAGGGCTGTCACCCATCTTGCATCGGCCTTTATGGAGACTGTATGATAATAGGAGAAGCGGCCGGTTCGGAACGGATCGAGCGGCTCCGGAAGGACATCGACGACAGGGACTATGTTCGTGCCGCCATCCAGAGAATAGCCCTCGTGCTGAGCGACGGGCTGATCGAAAGGGCGCGCAAAGAGGGAAGGCATGAAAGACAACGCAAGAGAGGGCGAGGCTAGGCGGAACAACAACCGGAAGAAACGGCGGCGCCCGGATGCCCCGGTTCAGGCGCACCATGCCCAGGGTTCCGATTCCGGCAAGAAGAAGGCTCAGGCGAAAAAGCCCCAGAAGAGCAAGAAGTCGGTTTTCGTTGCCCTGGTGAACGAGGCCAGGCTCGAGCGGCGGCCCGTGGGCAATGTCCAGCGGCTGAAGTGGGTGGCACCGGAACTGCCGAAGGTCGATCTGGAGCCGGAAATCTGCGTTTTGTGCGAAAAGCCCATCGACGAGTTCGCCACGGTGGTTTCGGATCACGAGAGCGGAAGGCCGGCACACTTCGACTGCGCCGTCAACCGAATCGCCGAAAGGGAGCATCTTGAGGAGGGCGACAGGGTAGGCTACATAGGCGGCGGGCGGTTCGGCATCATCAAGTTCGACAATCCGGGGGATCCGAAAAAGTTCAAGATTAAAAAAATTCTGGAGTGGGAGAAAAAGGGGGATCGTTCGAAGTGGCGGACCGCACTTAGCGAACATTTCTCCGGTACATGATATGGATAAAATGAACGAAGATGATGTCGAGCTGAAATCCAATTTCTTTACTCACCCGAAAATTGTCGAATATATGGGCCTGCTCGAGGAAACCGGAATCCTGCCCCACATTACCGCCGTCGTCCATGAGCTGGAAAGCTACAAGTCGTTGCTTGCCCGTGGCGCAAGCATATTGAGCCGGAGCAGCATGGACGGGGTTTTCGATGCGGCGATGCGCTGGCTGGGAAAGCAGTACGGGACTTCCTTCGTGGGATTTATCTGGAAGTCGGTTCAGGACCGCTCCGTCGTCAACATCAGGCTGTACCGGGATTCGACTCTTGTCAGGCCGAAGCTGCACGTTCAGGACCTTACCGAACTCGAAGCCTTTTTTGTCAAGTTTCCCACTCCGACAACTTTTTCCGAACTTACAAAATACATTAAAAATAGCGAAACCATTGATACCATCGGCGAACTGGAACCGGAAATCATTTTTCCCATTACCAGTCCCTACAACCTTTACGGGCTTATCCTTGTTGGCGGCAAATCGCCCGAGGGACAGTATACCGACATGGAACTGGTCTTTATGCGGCGGCTGGTGCTGTTCGTGTCCAATGCCATCAAAAGCCACCTGCAATATGAAAATTCGCTGTACGACCTGAAGACAGGGCTTTACAACCACGATTTTTTTATGAGCCGGGTGAATGAAGAAATCAGCAGGACCAGAAGGGACGAATGCACCTCGTCGGTGATCGTTATCGATGTTGACAAGTTCAAGCACTTCAACGACACCTACGGGCATATCGCGGGCGACCAGGTACTCAGGTCCATGGTTCAGGTGATCAAGCAGAGTATCCGCAGTGTGGATGTTCCTTCCCGTTTCGGCGGCGAGGAATTCACGATACTGCTGCCCCATGCCGATGCCAATACCGCATGGCTGGTCGCCGAACGTCTGCGGACCAACGTCATGAAGATGAAGGTCGATTGGGAAACTCCCCTTTCTGAAGTGACGATCAGCCTCGGGATTTTTTCCTTCGGCAACAAGGACAGTCACATGACCACCAACGATATAATCCGCCGGGCCGACGAGGCGATGTACGCATCGAAAATCGCCGGCAGGAATCGCACCACGAGCTGGCAGCCGGACATGAACAGCTTTTGCCCAAAGGCTCCGGAGGAGGAAAAATGATCGGCGTAATCGGGGCTCTGGAAAAAGAAGTCGCGCTCCTGCGGGAACTGATGTCGGATGCGAAAACGAGCAGCTCCGGCGGTTTCGAGTTTCACTCGGGAAAAATCGAGGGGAAGGACGTGGTCGTCCTGCTCTGCGGCGTGGGCAAGGTAAACGCCGCCGTGGGTTGTTCGCTTTTGTTGCAACTGTTCAAGCCGGAACTTGTCGTTAATACCGGTTCGGCCGGGGGAATTGCCTCGGGGCTGAACTTCGGCGACGTGGTGGTTTCATCCGGGCTGCTGTACCACGATGTCGATGTTACCGCTTTCAATTACGCGCCGGGCCAACTGCCGAAGCTGCCGCAGGTTTTTTCCGTGGACGAGGATCTTATCGTCAGGGCGGAAGATGCCGTCGACCGGCTCAAGGCGGAAAAGGTTCTGCCGGAAAGCTTCAATCACCTGCGCGGCGTTATCGGTTCCGGCGACAGTTTTATGTGTCGCCGGGAAGACATCGAGAGGATCAAGAAAACTTTTCCGGAAGTCGCCGCCGTGGAAATGGAAGGAGCGGCCATTGCCCATTGCTGCAGGCTTTTCGGCACCCGCTTTCTGGTGATACGCGCCCTTTCGGATATTGCCGGCGAGGAGTCGCCGGTAACTTTTGACGAATTCCTGCCGATAGCCTCGAAGCATTCGGCACACATAGTTGTCCGCATAATAAGGAACAGTTAGTATGGAAAAGATCGCAAGCTTTACGGTGGACCACCTCAGGCTGAAGCCGGGCGTCTACGTTTCCCGCCGGGATACCTTCGGGCCGACCACGCTCACCACCTTCGACCTCCGCTTCAAGGAGCCGGGCAAGGAACCGGTGATGGACGTTCCGGCCCTGCACAGCATCGAGCACCTCGGCGCGACCTTCCTTCGCTCCCACAAGGAGTGGGCCTCCCGCATCGTGTACTTCGGTCCCATGGGCTGTCGCACCGGCTGCTACCTGATCGTCGAGGGAACGCCGGATTCACGGGCGATCCTCCCCCTGCTGCGGGAGATGCTGGGCTGGATAGCTTCGTTCGAGGGGGCGATTCCGGGTGCCTCGGCGGTGGAATGCGGCAACTGGCAGGACCAGAACCTTGCCATGGCGAAGTGGGAATGTGGCCGCTATGCCGCGCTTCTCGCCGATCCGGGCCCGGAAAACCTCAATTACCCCGCATAAAACCCGAATTTGACGAGTAGCCGAGCCTGTCCGACCCCTTTGGAGGACCGGGCAGGTCGCGCCCAAAATTGATTCCCTGATTGTATCCGGGGGCACATGCCCCGCCATTCATGGCGGGATTGTTGATTTTTGTACAATAACCTTGACATACCTTCAGGATGGGGTTATGATGTACAGCGATAGCAAGGTTTGCGGCGGAACCTGCCGCTGATGGCCCGGTATCTCTGCTATTGGACGGTAGGCGAAATGCTTACCATTGGATGTTGGAGGGTCTTGGTCGTTTGGGGAGGCGATATGATACGGTTCGAGGGTATTACAAAAAAATACGGGGACGATGCGGTCCTGTCCGATATTTCCTTCAGCGTGGACAAGGGGAATCTCGTGGTGCTTATCGGTCCGAGCGGATGCGGCAAGACTACGTTGTTAAAGATAGTAAACCGCCTGATAAAGCCCACTTCCGGCAATGTCTATGTCAATGGCGAAAGTATTTTTGACAGGGACGAGATAGAGCTTCGCAGGAATATCGGCTATGTTATTCAGCAGACGGGACTTTTTCCGCATATGACGATAAGGCAGAATATCGAGATTATTCCCATGCTTCAACGTAAGGACAAGCGGGAGATTAGGGAAAAAAGTCGGCAACTGATGGAGATGGTTGGGCTCGATCCGGACCAGTTCCTGGACCGGTATCCCTCGCAGCTTTCGGGCGGACAGCAACAGCGGATCGGCGTCGCGCGGGCCTTTGCCTGCGATCCGGAGGTAATCCTGATGGACGAGCCTTTTTCCGCCCTCGACCCGCCGACAAGGCTTCAATTGCAGGAGGAGCTTGCCCAACTGCAGCTCAGCGTTCGCAAGACCATCGTGTTCGTCACCCACGACATGGACGAGGCGGTAAAAATTGCCGACAAGATATGCATCCTCAACGAGGGCGGCGTCGTGCAGTATGATACCGTGCAGGAAATTATGAGGAATCCCGTCAATGAATTTGTCGTCGGCTTTATCGGCAAAAACCGGATATGGTCATCGCCTGAATACATCAGTGCGAACGATATTATGATTCACAACCCGACATGCACGAGCCCGGAAAATACCGTCCTGCGTTCCCTTCACAAGATGAACATAAACCGGGTCGACAGCCTTTTGGTTACCGACAAACAGCGAAAGTTATTGGGAATTGTCTTTGCGAAGGATCTTAGGGACATTACCGAAAAAAATACCCTGGTATCGGAGGTGATGCATACGGACTTTGATTCGGTGAAGCTTGATACGAACATCGTCGAGATACTGCAACTTGCCAACAACAGCAGCAGGTCGTCGTTTCCGGTGATCGACGACCAGAAAAACCTCTACGGACTTGTCACCAAGTCGAGTCTTCTTACCGCCGTAAGCCAGCAGTACATTGCCGACGAGGAGGTTGCCGGTGCCGCTGTTTGAATATTTTGCAAGAAACATTGCGACGATCTTAATAAGGCTGGAGGAGCATATCCGCATAACCGGAATCTCCGTGGCGATGTCCGTCATCATCGGCGTTCCCCTGGGCACGTTGATCAGCTACCTGAAACCGATGAGCAAACCGACGCTTGCCGTAACCAATGTCGTGCAGGCGATTCCGAGCCTTGCCCTGCTGGGTTTTCTGGTTCCCATTCTCGGCATCGGGGCAAAGCCGGCGATCTTTATGGTCATTGTGTACTCGCTACTGCCCATTGTCAAGAATACTTTCACCGGACTTTCCACGATAAATACCGAAATGATCGAGGCCGCCAAGGGAATTGGCATGACCCGTCTGCAGATTTTGCTGAAGGTGAAAATGCCCCTTGCCCTGCCGATGATAATGGCCGGCATTCGGATCTCGGCGGTAACGTCCGTCGGTTTGGTAACGATTGCCGCCTTCATCGGTGCCGGCGGACTTGGGCTGACCATCTACACCGGGATAAGTATGGTGAATCCGACTATGGTGCTTGCCGGGGCGATTCCTGCCTGCCTGCTTGCCCTGTTGGTCGATTTTGTGGCATCGTTGATAGAAAGGATCGTTACCCCTAAGTGTTTTCGGGGCGGCAAACGGGCGTAAAATTAACATAAAAGGAACGGCATCAATGAGAAAAATGTTTTTGTACGTTGTTATCGCAATGTTTTTTGTCGGATGTTCAGGTCGGGAGGACGTGGTCGTCATCGGTTCCAAGGACTACAGCGAACAGCTTATCATCGGGAATATACTGCAGATACTTATCGACGAGAACAGCGAGCTGAAGACAAGGCTCGTACCCAACCTCAGTTCCAATGTCATTTTTGCCGCGATAAAGTCCAGCGACGTGCATCTGTACGTGGAATACTCGGGCACGATTTATTCCAACTACTTCGGCAATACCGAAAGGCGTTCCCCGCAGGAAGTGCTTTCGATAGCGAGAACCGGCATGGAGCAACACGACATTCTGGTTTTGGAAGAACTCGGTTTCAACAATACCTACACGCTGTCCGTCCGGCAGGACACGGCCGAACGCTACAACCTGCGTACCATTTCCGATCTTGTCCCGGTCGCCCCTACCCTCGTCCTCGGCTCGACCAACGAATTCACCCAGCGTAACGACGGGCTGTTGGGCGTGCAGGCCGTGTACGGAATAGACTTTAAGGACATAGTCGTTCTTGCCGGCAATCTCCGTTATACCGCCCTGGCCAACAACAACGTCCAGGTGATGGACGCATATTCCACCGACGGGCTTCTGCTCCGCTACGACCTTGCCATCCTCGAGGACGATCTCGGGGTATTTCCCTACTATCATGCCGTGCCGATAATCCGCCGGGACATTGCCGAAAAGCACCCGGAACTAGTGCCCCTGCTGAGCAGGCTGGCCGGTACTCTCGGTGATGACAGTATGCGGCGGCTGAACTACCGGGTCGATGTCGACCAGGAGGATCCGAGGGAAGTTGCAAGGAGCTTTCTGGTCCAGGCCGGGCTGATAGGGCAGTAGTCGGGTTTGGAGCCCTGCAAGGCAAAGCTCCGCCATTTGTTGATAAGAGTTGCCGAATTCCTAATCCGCGGTAACCTAACCTTTAACCTCCGGCCCCGAGTTGAGGGCCGGAAGGTTTTCCGCTTCGGGGGATTCCAAGCCGAAGCGGCGGGAGAGGCGTTCCAGGTGGCTGGCGATGAAGAGGGCTCCGTAGATGCTGAGAGCGAGGCCCATGGTAATGCCGATCGCAATGATGAACGAAGTTCCGGAGGCGAGGGCGACCCTGTTGAAGTCCATCCCAAAGAAAATCGTCGCCATCGAAACCAGCAGGACAAGGCCGGCGATGGTCCAGCCCCTGAACGAAAAGCCTTCGGGAACGGCGGCCTGCGTGTCGGCAAGGTCCTCGACCGCGATGGTCGACATAATGGCATCTTCAAGGCCGGGAGATTCCGGCAGAAAATCCTCGCGGAGAATCTTTTTGCAGAGATTCAACCGCCTGAGCTTTTCCCTGCAGGCCGGGCAGAACAGAAGATGCATTTCGATTTTAAGGCTTTCAAGAAAACCGGAATTGGCAAAATCACCGAATCCGCCGTCTTCATTGTCGTACATGCTGTCAATGACTTTTTTACAGTCCATTTTGACTCCTTTTAATTTCATCCTATACGATACCTTCAAGGGATTCCCGGAGGAGCTTCTTGGCCCTGAACACATGCGACTTTATCGTGTTCACCGGGAAGCCGGTAATCGCTTCGATCTCCTGATAGGAACGCTCAAAAAAGAAAAACATGTCGATGCAGATTCGGTAACGTTCCGGCAGATCCTCAAGCGATGCGAGCACCGCTTCCTTGGCCGCCTTGCGGAGCAACTGCTGTTCCGGCGAGCTTCCGTTCGGGTTGTTCCGTTCCGGATCGATTTCCTCGCTATCTTCGGCAAGGCTTCGATACTCCTTCCTGCGGTTTACGCCGTTCAGGGCCGTGTTGTAGGCGATCTTGTACAGCCAGGTCGAAAACCTCGAACGACCTTCAAAGCCGGAAAGGTTTCGGTAGGTTTTAAGAAAAACTTCCTGCACGAAATCCCTGGCATCCTCCACATTATGGAAGAAAGCCATGCCCATTCCGTAGACATAGGACTCGTAACGCCTGACCAGCAACCGAAAAAGATTTTTTTCGCCGCCAAGTACCTGCCTGACAATTACCGAATCGCGGTCAGGGCCTTCATCGCTCATCTGGTCCTGTCGGTCCGTTTGAGCAGGTAGAAGCTGAGAAGCCCGACTCCCAATGACAGGGGGATTATCCCTCCGAGCAGCCCGTAGGTCCTTCCGGTCATTACCGCAAGGAATACCGTGAGCGAAAGCCCCACGCTGCCCAACAAAAGGCCGGCAAGCAGGCTGAAGGAAAG
>Ga0131853_10014545_pt1 | contig 14428 bp, 9 predicted proteins | sample TergutLab28metaG_FD_92764 | JGI IMG/M metagenome (GOLD analysis project Ga0131853, IMG submission 92764) | Labiotermes labralis P1 segment gut microbial communities from Petit-Saut dam, French Guiana - Lab288 P1 (version 2) (version 2) | ecosystem: Host-associated > Arthropoda: Insects >... | reverse complement strand
TGGGCATAATGATGCCCGAAATATGTTGAGAAATTGTTAAAAATAAACATCTAACTGTTGCATCTTGTTGGTTTTCTCTCTCACTTCACAATTTGCTCACGATGCACGGTCACAGAAACCTAATTCCAACATATTTAAACTGATACACGTACATGCAAAGGTCATATTTACTTAAGAATTCTACACCTTTTCATGTATTCCCTCGTGATAGCTAAGTGCATCAGCCGAAACATGTCGCAATAACTTTTATTTTTATATTGATGTATACCAGTGGAATAAGTTGGATAGAATAAATCTTATCTGTAATTTGCCGTGTGTTATACACTCTTTGCTGATTCGTGGAAACAGAAGGATTGCAATGGCCGTCGAGTTACCAAGGAAAGAAAATGCTGAATGTTTCTTATATTGCTTCCCCAAGAACAGCAGCTTTATCGCAAAGGAAGCGTGCATCTCCTAACACGTCTCGAAAGAGCTACCGTACTCAAACGGTTAGAGAAACATCAGGATAAATTGACTCTTTCTCGGGAGATAAGCAGTGTGAAATTTGGAGATAGTATCCAGTGTATACAATTACCTCCATCACCAGATCATCACATTAACTTCTGATAATAGAAAGATAGACAGCCTATGAAATTGTATGTTCTCTTGGTTGCTCGCCCACCAAGGCTCCACTACATCCGGTCGCCGCGAAAACTTTTACACAAATTAGATTTCAGGCGTTACGGACAGACATAAAGTCACGCAGAATAACTCGTGGAATAGCGGTAACAGGACTGTATTACGTCATCACAACGCTCTCTATTTTGTGTAGTCCTGTGCCTTTAAACAGAATGCTTTCCTAATTTGTCTAGTGGAATGATTATTTCCGAATGAAGTGTTTACTGTCCGTGTTGTTTAGCAGATCCTATCTGAAACAAAGACTTCCACAAACAAACTTCCCCGTAGCTTCCAACTGTTAAAATCACAGGTAATTCTGTATCGAATATTCAGCCCCACTAATGAAGTATACACTTTATAACCTTCCGGTGTAACTTCTAAAATTGAACTACTCCATTCAACGACAGAACCAGAGCCTGCGTCATCCAGTTCCAGTGTTCGCAATTTGTCACAGTCAGTAATAAAGAAAACACAAACATTAATACAGATATAAACCAAGTACAGTCACAGCTAGTAAAACTGGCTCAACAGCCGTGCTTTCTCAAGATATCAGTCTCCATGAATCCTCAGTTTATTTAATTTCTATTTTTAAAATGTACCTATTACGCTTTGGCCCGCGGTGGTTCAGTTGGTTGAGGCACTGCACTACAAGGCGGAAGGTCGCGGGTTCATTACCTGTTGGTGTGATTGGAAGTTCTTATTGACTTAATCCCTCTGGCCGCACTATAGCCCTGGGATCGACTCGGCGTCTAACAGAAATGAGTATCAGGAATATTTCCTTGGGGTAAAGGTGCCCGGTGCGTAGGGTTGACAACCTTCCCATCTTCATGTGCCGATTGTCTCGAAATCTGTGGGCCCGAACCTCCTGGAACCCTCTGGGCCTGTAATGAGCCTCCACAGGGATTGTTTTAGTTTTAACCTTTAACATATTACATGGCTCACACATTATAACAATTCTGAATAATGATTTGTGTAGGGTGTTGAAAGAAGCGATCGTGGCTTACATGAAGGTTATCCAGCAACAATTAACAATACCCACGCAAATGCTCAATCGGGACTGTTGCTCTTTCAAACTAAAAATTGATCTTCTGGCAGCCTATACGCCCAGTATGAATGTCAAAGACTTAAATGACACATTCTACTTTTTCTTTGTATTTACATGCCCAAATGAAGCATAATAAACGCTTTAAAAGTCTAATATTAGCCTCAATTATATATGTCTATATAAGCATTAAGCACACTCCGTCTCGGTTATCAAAAACCAATTAGTTAATGCTGTACAGGGAAATAATCGCTGTTTGTTCTAAGACCCATATAAAACATATAAATACACTGTGCGGGCAGAATGTAGAATTCTCCAGAGCTAAACCTGGTGGTACGTACAGTAAACACTATACTTGAAAGGATTAAAGAAGCCTGAAATAAACCTCAGCATACTCAGGAACAGATGCGTCGTAGTCGCGGAGGTGAACACCCTATCAAGGATTCAGTTCAACGGAGTAAATGCCGACCTTCTGCACAGGATCACTGCTGATTGCAACAGACGGGATCATCTTCGGAGTGTTGCAACAGGCGGTACAGACACCCCTCCCTTGCCGGAGGAATGCTGGACTTGTACAAGATAAGGGTGAAAAGCTCAAAGGCTGGCTAGGAGACTACTTTGGTACGACGGAACAGGGGGAGGCAACCCCATATTTGGGTGACGGTACAACCATGGATTTGAACTAAAGCCTTCAGGTGGTAGTTTCACCATTCGTCTTTCGATACGAAAATTTGGTAGTGTGTCTTAAAGGAAGCAGTTACTTGAGTGCAGAAATTGTCAGGAGGCTGATACCACAACTGACTGAAGAAATGGAGGTCGAACGAGGAACTAATGGACAGACCCCCAAAAAATGTAACAGCCCAAGAGATGTTATACCTCTGTTGTTGATAATGATTACGATGATATAATGATGATGATGATGATAATAATAATAACAATAACACAGAAATGAGAAGAATGACGACTACAGTGCGACCAACTGTCTAATATACAGTCAGATACAACACTTTTTTTTTACAGGAAGAGCAAAATCACCGCCACAGCAATAAGGAATTTCATGTAATTTTCTAAAAATTGTTATCAGTTTGCTACAGTAAGTTCATGAGATACAATCAGGAGAATGACATTAACATTATCCAATAAGATCTTTTTATGACAGAATGCCAACGGACCTGAAATTTTTCCGGCTTAGAAAGGATTTTCTTTCAAGAACTCTACTAATTTTTACACGGGAAGTGCTTAGCAGTACCTACTCGCATATATATATATATATATATATATCTTGCGTTTGTGTGGCACAGAGTAAAAGTCGCCTTATGCATGTAACTCAGCAGCACACACTTCTTTTCACATTTTCGTTTATTTGAAGATTAAAGTCTTTTGGAATATGACACCGCGCAGACTGGCAGTTACTGACGTTTCGGAGAACCATGCTGCCTCAGGAATGTCATCACATCCAAGAACATTAAATCCTCATCCACAATACGTCACAACTTCGCGTAGCTTTCATTTCTTTCCTTTCTTTTTTTGCCGGTTTATTTATCGTCCTTCCCTTCTTTAATGTCTGTCCGTTATCCATTTCAGGTGCTCCCGCATTTCTGCTGACCGCTTAATAAAGCCGCTCTATCCGTCCGTCTATTCCCATAAGAAATCAAAAAAAAAATTTATGAAGTCTTCCACTGGGGGCAGTGACTTTGAAACTGTAACTCACATTTATGGACTCGATTTAATTTAGAACACAATTGAACAAGACAGATACGGTGTAAGGAAACCTATAATCATGTCGACTATGAGGGAGCCTCAGTCGCTAAATGTTTATAACAAAAGTTTTATATACAAGTAATGACAGATTTAACCCCGCAGACGAGCACTGCGGTTTCTACCTGAAGGAATTTCGGTGAGGAACCCAAAGAGATACTGAAACGTTTACTTTTTTAAAGCGACTGGACAAGCTACTGCGAAACTTGATTATGTAAAATAACAATAGCAATATGTAACAATATTTCTGCATATGCGAAAGTATCGAAAGACCAGTTGTGTTGAATTCCGCAAGGACAGGTTGTTTAAGAGGATCTGCTAAGGTTTGTCGCCGGTCTTATGCTCTGTTGTAAGCCCTTACGATTCCCAAGAGGATAACACCAAAAAAATGAAAGAAAGCCTACAATCGTTGCACTAACCACACATTCTCTACTTTGTTACGTCTCTCTCATTTACTTTTACTTTGACTCACGTTATTGTTAACAGCTTTGAAACAATGCTTCTCCCGCTTGCACGTTCGGCATTGTCACAACCGGAATATCCTTTGCGAGCTATGCTTGTTTCCAGGGTACCCTTCGCCACATGCATACGTACATATAAAATTAACTGATATATTTAAAAAATGTTCACTGAAAATATTTCTCACATATGGTTTCAATTTATTGCACTTAGGTGACAAACAACGTGTATTTTGTCACAAACGTGCGGCCAGTTGAAACTGTGCATGAGAAATATATTCTAATGCAAGAACACCTATAATATAAAGTTTCACTGAAAAAAAAATTAGAGCATGCTGCAGAATTTTTAAAACGAATTTCGTTATAGTTCACATACGTGCATTTTTGCAGCTCAATGTACGAAATTTTGTCTGGTGCATAATATCGTATCGACTAGAGGGATGGTGAACGGAAGAGGATGTGGAAAAAACAGGTCGTGGCCTACTTAAAATTTTATTCTCGTATTTAACCGAAACGTTCCTTTCAATTTTTGGAGTATGATTGGATGTAAAACCAAGGATGAACGTAAGTATGTAAAAGGACACCGTAGCAATATGTCCCTCATGTCACACTTCGTTAATATTCACTTTCACAACTTTTTCTAGACTCCGCAACTTCTGAGAAACTTCCTGCAACCTACCAATGGGGTTTCTTTTCACAGTGACATAACATCCAATAAGAATATCAATGTATGCTATAAAACAATGTTTGTGGAAATATAATGTCCCTGCCAGGTTCAACATAACGAAACTGGTGTGTCCCTCATTGTACCAAAAACGCCCGCTCTATTCAACTCACGACATTCAATGGCAATTAACTGCCATACGTCACGCGTCGTTGTGATTACAGCCTACACTTTTAACGTCTTTAATTCAAATATAGATTAAGGAGTCACAATTTGGACTACCCTGAAGAAGACCACGCCTCTCGGGAGAGTGACAATTCAGCTACAAGTTACATCCAATTAGGTAATGCAGCTTACTCTCTCCTCTGTTTCTCTCTCTTAGCCCACTATCCGATCCCCTGAGTTAAGGTTATCGATTAAGTTGCATATACCTGCAGAAACACCACGACTTCAGCTACCAGGCACTTGGTTTAGTGTAGAAACCGGAAACAATTTTTTTTTTTACTGTACAGTCAAAGTTACAATTAGATTCATTTCCAGACTATTCTTAAAGGCAAGGCTGGATGGTGGCGATATATTTACTATCATTTACAGGCAAAGCAACATTTTAGTAATGCAGATAAAGCATTTTAACGCACAACTATATGTCCAACTACACGGAAGATATAAAAAAGTGTCATTTCAAATAACTTTCCGAGACGTCTTTTGGGAATAATCCGTCCGGCTTTTCTTGTGAGACTTTCCGTAGTTAGAATATCCCCCGAGCAGGGTAAGTTCAGCTCTAGGATTACTCTGGACAGGCATATTTTGGGATGGCATTTCTTCCGTTCCTAATGAAACAGTTATACCGCTGTGACTCGGTCGTCACTGCCTCGTCTGTGGGAACAAGGTTTACCACGAAAAGGTGAGGATGACTTTTGGGTGGAAGATATAAAAGGGGTTCCACTTCCAAAAAATTAACAAATGCTAAAGCTGTTGTTTGCCGACGAAAAATTTATAATATCTAACAGAGAAAATAACTCGCAGAAAGCTGTGAATAAATTAAAACGAACAATAACAGAACATGGTTTAAAAATGTCTGTAGAGAAAACAAAACTGATGGAGTTTAAAGAGGGAGATCCAGTAAGAAGTAAAACTGTTGTAGATAACAAAATTACAGAACAACTAAATTCTTTTGACTACTTAGAAAATTTGATATCTCATGAAAAATAAGTGAACGTTGATAACAAATAGAATAACTATTTGAAAATAACAGGCATTATTAACAATATGTTTGGACCACAGAAAACGTTAAAGAAAACCAGAATAAAACTATACAATATACTAGCCCTCACAGCTGTGTTACACGGTAGTGAAAATTTGACCATTAAAGGAAGAGTCGCAAGAAGAATAACAGCAGCACAGATGAAATATATGATAAAAACAGCAGAGTACACTTGGAAAGATTATAATACAAACACAGAGCTGGAAAAGAACTAAATATAACTTCCATTTTGGAAAAAATGCAGGAATACAGCAGAAATTGGTTGCAACATACAAACCGAATGGTCCGTAATAGATTACCGAGAATACTAAACAACTACAGACCATCAGGGGAGACCATTAAGAGACTTTTAGATGCGTGAGACCTAAACGGGTCAGCAAGTTGTCTGACTACGTGTTAGCTAGATTATGATGATGATGATGATGATGATGATGATGATGACGACGACGATGATAATGATGTAACACCCTCAAAGGCACAGAGTATCCTTGTATATTAATATTACAATAAACCTTACAAAGCTTCAGTTAGGCTTATTCATCACCACTTGACGATGAAAGATACGTTGTTGTCGTCGTCAAGGCTTTTGTCTGTTATCATTAACAGAGAAAGATGCGGTACGCCGTTGATGGTATTAAAAAAATAACTCATTTATATATGAAATAGGAACAGGTATACAACTAAAGCCTTTGGATCAGAATTATAGAAGTCCACTGATACTTTCTCAGGTGTCCAGGGCACACCTACATATCTGTACTGCCCCCTACCTCTTACTGGAGCCGAATGTTTCTTACAGCGCACACCGCGCCTAACACAAAACACTGTCCTATACAAACACTGTTATATGCAAATCTAAGCCTATATCACCGAAATATTCTCTAGCCTTCTGATTTTAAAACTCAAATGTTTATGCACTTTACATCTTCGTCATGCGAGCTACATGTCTCGCCTATCTCAATGTCGTTGAACAAACATTACTATTTTAAGACGGATACCAAGTACCATTATCCTCGTTATGAAATTTCTCTCCCATCACATTACATCATCCCTCTCAGGTTCAATTATTTTCCGGAGGAAAGAGTTACAACTAAGAATAACATTTTCATTGTAATTAATTAAATATAATCCTTAAGAATTTTAATGTATGACAAAATTAAAACTGTTTTTTTTTCGAATTCTCTTCAGTGACTGTAGTGAGTATGGCTGACACAGTTAAAACTTCTCGTACATAAAAACTTTACTTTGACACAATCTTTTCCGCTTAACTGTAGTGTCAATCTGAAACACAAGTCCGACCCGGCTGTATTAAGGTCACAGGATGGGTCCCATGTGGAGTCAGAACGGTACTACAAAGGCTTCCGCCTTTCTGTCTACTATAGCATTCCCTTGCAGATCTATCCATTCTACGTCAACCAGGCCAAAATGCTTTTCCTTAATGAAGGTCTGAACAAAACAGCTTGACAACCGGAGGTAACAACATTAAAAGTTCATGTAATAGCTAGACGATGTTGAGGTTGTAGAACCATGGAATTTACTTTGACAGCCTCTGTGTAGCCGCCGGAGGGAACTGCAATAAGTTTCCAAGTGTGAACTTTAATGATGTTATTTATTACCAAAATTATATAGGGTCGGTTGGAGATGAAAGAATGAATGAGTATGAGGCACCAGTGGAATAATACTGACTGGAGAAAGCCGAATAACCCAGTGCCACTCTGTCCACCACAAATCCCACATGAAATGGCCCGGAATCGAAGCCGGGCCTTCACAGAGATAAATTGGCCAATAACTGAAATATGTAGCGGAATTTATTACTTTCAGTTTCCGCTACAACTACTAATATTACCAGCTTCACCTTTCGTTTGATGAAATTTAAAATTTGCCGCAAAATGCAGACATTTCTATGAACTGGAGCTGACAGTTCTGTCCTGCAGGACGGAGGACAAACCTTGAGGCTCAAATCCAACTACCATCAAGGTGCAGTACATTCGTCTGGAGTTCTGCCTTGCACACTCTGAAGTCCTTCGAAACACATGTTCTGTCACACAATATACTGCCGTTTTATCCAATCGCATTCTTATGGCACTGCGCCAAGAATTAGTTCGACTCGCCCACAGGAAGTGACAGACAGGTGAATTAACAGAACGCGCAAGGCTTTGTCTAGTCCGCTGCTAAGCGAACACCAACACTGTTCTCCCAAGAATATCCGAACTGTAGTCCTAATACGGAACTAACACAGAACACCATATAGATAATACTGACGAATATGATACTTCTGTCATCGGACTCCTACTGAATAAATCATACAATGAGGTAAGAAAATCGTGTTCGTGTTAGTTAGTACAAGTTGCACTGCTGCAGGCATGTTCATTCCCAGTCGTGTTCACACCCTACGACCCGCACACACTTCGTACGCCATGCTGTATGTGAACTACCCGCTCACAAAAGTGCCATAAGCTGGCAATCGGAGTCTAAACATCTAGAAGAAGCAAAAATATATCTGCGGTAAAAACCGTTTACAAAGATGAAGACCCCTGTCAGTAGGCAGGGTGGTGAACAAGGAAGGTAATTATGTATCAATCGGATAGAAGAGAACATCTTAACGCTGCTGCATCTAGTATCTATCTCGCCCACTTTCCTGGACCTTCCTTCCGCGAAGTTTCCAGAAAAGGAAGGGTGCACATAAATCAGGGGCGGCCAAACGAAGGCAGTAATATCATATATCCACTGGACAATCTCTAATGAGTTTTGTGAACAATGGTAGAAACTCCGTCCAAATTTTAACGGAAAATTTCCACGATTATGAACATTATACTTCGTCACACTGTACTTGTTTTATTACGAACAAAATACACTCTCAAACCTCAGTTTCACTGAATATGTATATTCCGGACGGAAATTCTTGTGAACTTAAAACCACAGTACGCACTCAGCGATGGAGCCATCTGGAAGTATGCTACACACTTCTTCGGCAAATGTGTATGATACGAAACCGACTCAAGTGCACATTCTAATTGTAACCACCTTCTGCTCCTTTTCATTACTACAAACGTTTCCTGCAACTTAACAAACTCATAGTCGTAGATGACAGGAGAATATTAAATACATCTTAAAGAAACATGCTGGAAAGGTTTAGGATGGACTGATCTGGTTCAGGATAGAGAAAAGTGGTGGGTTCCTGTGAGCACGGTAATGAAGCTCCGGGTTCCGTAAAATGCGGGGAATTGCTGGACTCTCTGGAAAACTATAAATTTCCCAAGAAGGATCCATGATGTTAATTGTTTGTTTGTTACTTAGATATTATTTCCTTTATTAATTCCCAAAATTACTCCGCTAGCACTTACGATATGCGTGTTGTGAGTAAAGGCGTTACGTGATAAGATATATGCAGTACCTACAGACTAGCTTTCTTTTCAAGATTACAATAAGTCAATAGAATTTTTTGAGATAATATTTTATTCAAATGTGTATTGAAGATTTACATTTAAATTCGAGAAAGCCTTCGGCTCAAACACAGACAAGAAGTCGGTACAAACAGAGAAGTACTTATATGTGGATAGACAAGACGGGCGGAAGAGCAGCAGGTGACAAAAAGAGGGTGGAAAAGGAAGAAAATCCCGTCTGCAATATCTAGAGTAGAGGGACTTTTGATACAACTCTCCACGGGCCTCAAGAAGCTTAGCTAGTGTACAGTATACACTCCTGGCTTCACAGAATTCTCTTACAGTAAAAAGAAGCTTCCAAGAAACCAACAATTTCAGAGTACGATTCTACGAAATCTTTTCGCGATAGGGCAACGGGCCGTAGAGAAGGGCTAGAAACTGAACACAGAGTCATAAATTTGTCTTCAATTTTACCACACTATTTTTATTCCAATTGCATGATATTCTGGTGCCGAAGGTAAGAATGGGTAGAACTATACCCCTATTTTCCCTTTCTGTCTTCTTGACGTGGGAAGGGACTACTTTCACTTTTACTAATTTATCAAAGTGTGCAACAATCAATAGTCTAACGTAGTGGGAAAGATTCCTACACGGAAGAAGGTCGAAGGTTTTTTCTTCGAAATGTTGGTACTTATATAATGAAGGAATGACGTCACATTTCTAAACACAGCAATATTCGTGGCTACCGCTTTAAGAACCTCAAATCTCGCGTTTTAATATTTTGTAGACAGGAAAATCCACTCATTTTTTTTAACCTTAAAGACAGGGAAAGATTTTCCCAAAACAGCTAGACACTCCGACTGCAATTTTATGGCACCGAGCAAAGAACCGGTTGTAGTCGTTTTGCATGGAATCGTAAGCAGGAGGTACTAGAAGGGCGTTGGGCTAGTTGGTTGCAAGCAGGGAAGATAGTTTCCTGTTGTCCTGTACTAACCAAACAAAGTTCTGTTCCTCAAAGAATACGCAAACCATAAGTCACCAAGATATGAAACCATAAAATTATTCACAGTCAAAGACGTTGAATGGAGTAATATGTTTGTAAGTGCAGGTATGAAGAGGGGTTATTAGAATGGAAACTAATGGCCGAGAAAAGAATATAAACCTATACTCGTATAAATAAAGACGTCACTGTTGTAGGCATATTTTCTTCCTCCATGAGCACCATTCCCCTCTTACCCCAGAGTGTAAACAATCTGACCATGCAGACAGGTGCCATAAGAATGCGATCGGACTCTACCTCAACTGCATTCTGCACGTAATTAACTGTCGCCAGTAAGTATTCATAAGTACACAAAACCGCATCAATTAATTACATGTAAGTAAATCTAATAGTTTACAACATACCGTGGAAAAAGCACAACTGAGATGGACTCTGTGATGAATACGTTAAAGTGTTTCGTGACAGCAGCAGGTAACGTTTAACCTACGTTTCAGTGAACGCAACGTCTGCAGTGACTATGAACAAGCTATCATCAGATTAATGAATTTATTTACTTCCTTTTTTATATGAGATGCCCTCTACAAATGACCAAAGCATCGCACATCCAATAATATAAGGGAAAGTGACAGAATAGGTCTATTTTTTTTTTAGTGTTCGGCTGAATACTGAAATAAGTGGTTTCCTTCGCGTCCCAGTCGCCTTTGGTCCATAGTACCCATATCTTAGGAGTCTGGGTGTACTCCAGAGCCGGTCTAAATATAGACTCGAAGAAAAAATTCTCTGCCCCTCCCAGCAATCAAAATATCGTCCATCCCGCAGAAAATTTTTCTACCTGTACCGACTGAACTTATTCGTATGGTGAAATTCAATGGAGAAAATGTTAAATCCAAACTCACGACAAAACACTCGTGCATACACACCGTATTTCCTGGCTTATCCGAGGCATCCTCTAGGCCTGATCGTTATATGCCAAAGACTTTTGATGCATCTATAGAGACAGAGGAAATGTGGTAAGGAAATTACAGTCTCTTTTCATATTTTCTCATTAATAACGTCGTGGAGTAGAGTTCTTCTTGAGAAGGTAACATGTCTTCAGCTAGTCAAAAAAAATCCGCACATTTTATGAACCTGGAAGCTCATTACTGCATTTAGAAGAGCCCGCCATCTGTCCCTTTCCTGAGCCAGATCAATCTAGTCCCTGTCCCCCACCCACCTTTTTGAAGAACAACACGCCCCTGCTGCCCAGTCGGTTAGCACGTCTTGATTTCGGGGAATCTAAGCATTTCTAAGCAGCACAGGTAGAGTCGCCTCAGTATCTGGTCACAATACTTTTTTTTATTATTTAACCAAATTCTGAGTCACAGATGTTTAAGTTTGGATGCGACGTTGGAACTTTATGCACTTGTCTACGTTGGTTACACTATGCAAATTATGCTCGATTATTCTGTAATTATTGAAAATTGTGTTATACGTTCCCCTTTCAATAACTGCAGTTAATTTAACTGCTCTAACCACAGCTTTCAAATCGTGTAAACGGTACATCAGACTAGTGCAACATAAACACGGCTTTTCATCTCCTAGGCACAAAGCAGACTACTTGCTGGCGTTCGGTTTACGAACCTGCACTTTTCAAAATTCATCCCCTCTTACATTTTCTTACACTTCCCAATTGGCTGAATGTTAAATTTCACTATTCCCCAACAGGTCCAAAAGTTGAAATTTTGAATACGTTACCTCCATTCGCTGCTACTTAACTTAACGCTGTTTCCCGTGCCGTAACTAGTACGAACCCCTAAACGCGTCCTACTGGGTTTTTCTTAATCTGCAAGTGCGACCCACAAGTTATTCACCCCGCAAGATTTAAGATGTCCAAAAGCTGTCCAAGTATACAATTTCGACTGTTCCAGAGAGTTCCCTCAACCATTAATTTTGACCCTGACAAGCGGAAAACTTGCTGTCTCATTAGACGCGGCCTAAACTGTCTCTCTGTTCCCTCTAAGCTGCTGTACATACTCATTACAATTTCCTTTCCACCCTAAACCAAATTACTAATGTTAAAAAAATCAGTTTTATCTGCCAAATATGTATAACTTTGACACCTAGTAAAGGAATTAAACCACATAAACGGCCATAAAGATCTATTTAATATTATCCTCCCATCTACTCCATCTTCTTCCCAGTGGTCTCTTGTTCTCATGTTCCTCCACCAAAATCCTGTATAAGTTCTATATGTCCCACCCACCTCATTCTTCTTGATTTCATCGCCGAATAATATTTTATGAGGAGTACAGCGCATAAAGTTCCTCGTTATGTGGTATTCTCCATTTCCCTGTTACTTCATCACTTCTAGGCCCAAATTTCTGCGTCAGAACCATATTCTCGAGCACCTTTAGCTGAAAATTAAACGTAGTTGAATGTACAAATGTTTGTCTTACGTGATCACCAATTGAACTGACTTGGACACCCAGGTACAGTCTGTATTTCAGACTACATGAATAAGTGTTTCGGTAGTAAAGCCACGACATCAAATTAAATACCACATACATTCACCACAAACTCTCGCTTTAATTGCACGTATGGGGGAGAGAAGACGTGCATACAGGATTTTTGGTAGGGAAACCTGGAGGTAAAGAGACCACTTGGAAGACCCAAGCGTAGATGGGAGGACAATATTAAGATGGATTTTCAGGAAGTGGGATGGGGGCATGGTCTGGATTGATCCGGCAAAGGAGAGGGATAGGTGGTGGACTCTTCTAATCGCAGTAATGAACCTTCGGGTACCAAAACATGCGGGAAATTTCTTGACTAGCTGAGAACCGGTTAGCCTCCCAAGACGACCTCAGCTCCATGAAGTAAGTAAGTAAGTAAATAAATAAGTAATTAAGCAAGCAAGGAAGTAAGTACGAGGCTTATTTAGAAAGTAAGTACCGTTCGCTTTAAAAAAATCGAGTAAGGTTTCGTATAAAATTTTATTGTTATCAGATTCTACATTCTTCAAACTATGTTTCCACATATTCGCCACCATTATTGAGGCACTTATCGTAGCGGGGCACACGTTTTTGTTTACCCTCCTCATAGAATGTGGCTGCCTGCGATGTTAGCCACTTCTGCACTGCATCTTTCAGGTCATGGTCGTCGTCAAATCGCTGGCCGCCCAAGAAATTCTTTAGGTGCGGGAAGAGGTGATAATCACTTGGCGCCAAATCAGGGCTGTACGGGGGGTGGTCCATTTGTTCCCATTTAAATGAGGTGATGAGGTTTTGAGTCTGAGCAGCAGAGAGCGGCCTAGCGTTATCGTGAAGCAAAAGAATGGTGGCACGCAGCATTCCGCGCCTTTTGTTTTGAATTGCACGCCTCAGGTTCTTCAGCGTTTCACAATAAACAGCAGAGTTTATTGTTGTGCCTTGGGGTAAAAATTATACCAAGAGAACATCTTGTCTGTCCCAGAATACGGTGCACATGATCTTCCTTGTTGAAAACGTCTGCTTGAATTTTTCCTTTTCGGCGAGCAGGTATGCTTCCAGTGCAAGGACTGCTGTTTTGATTCAGGTGTGATATGGGACACCCATGTCTCGTCTCATGTCACAATATGGCTCAACAGGCCGTCTCCTTCCTTGTGATAGCGCATCAGAAATGTCAAAGGACGTGTAACACGCTGTTTTTGTGCTCCTCTGTGAGCATCTTGGGCACCCATCGTACACACACTTTCCGATAACCCAAATGACTACTGACAATGTCACAGAGTAGAGTTCTCGAAATCTGAGGAAAGTGCAGTGACAGATCAGAAATTATGTAACGTCATTCGTCACGTACTCTTTCGTTGACCTTACGCACCAAATCATCATTCACCAAAGATGGACGCCCACTTCGCACCTCATCGTTCACGTTCTCCCGTCCTTCATTGAACATCCGAACCCATTTCCTAACCATGCCATCAATCATCGCATTGTCACCATACACTTGACAGATCTGGTAATGAATCTCGCTTGGTATCACATTCCTAGCGTTCAAAAAACGAATTACAGACCGTATTTCACAGTCGGCAGCCCCTTCAATTGTCTTAAACATGTTTAACGCACAGTAACAAACATAAACATAACACGAATTTCACGAAATGGCGTCTGTGGCTTCTCAATTGATAGAGGAAGTCACTGCACATGCGCAAAGTGACAGTCTCGAGGATGCGCGAGAGATATGCGCAGACG
>Ga0131853_10014542_pt1 | contig 14430 bp, 12 predicted proteins | sample TergutLab28metaG_FD_92764 | JGI IMG/M metagenome (GOLD analysis project Ga0131853, IMG submission 92764) | Labiotermes labralis P1 segment gut microbial communities from Petit-Saut dam, French Guiana - Lab288 P1 (version 2) (version 2) | ecosystem: Host-associated > Arthropoda: Insects >... | reverse complement strand
TACCTGATCAACATAAGGAGAGATTATTACAAAGTTTAGTTCAGGTGAATCTTATTCAAATTTACTTCAGGTATATGAAAATGCTGGTTTATATATCTAAAACCCTGTCACTGCATTATAAGGAGAAAGATAAATAACAGAGTATTTTTAGCAGTTTTTGTAATGCATTTTATTTTTCATCGACATAAGGTTTTTTTTTATCTTGATATTACTTGGACTTTATACAGTTGAAATCGGTTATGACATCATCAGAGGGGCCAAATAGTGTCATTATACAACAGTAGCACTGTAAGCGAAGTGTATGGTAAAGTGAAGGAAAAATGTTTCTGATCATTATACAGGCCCATGGACATATTACTGAAATTTGTACACTATGATAGATTTTAGATATAATGTACAATTAAAAATTTATAAAAAATAAAAATTGCAGTTCAAATTTATGAAAAACACAAATTATTCTACCATAATTCTAAATTTGCATATAGGTTCGGGGTAACAAAATTCAGTAACTTACAATGAAAATTTAGTTAAAACAGAAGTAAGCAGCAGTCCTTTTACAGGCGTGGAGTGGTCCAGAGGGTTCCAGGAAGCTAAGGTTTGTGACAGCAGCACAGGATGGTGGTAAAGTTGTCAACCCTACGCACCAGCTGCCTTTACCCCCAGGAAATGCTCCTGGTACTCATTTCTGTTAGAGGCTGAGTCGACCCCAGGGCCAGAGTGCAATTGGAAGGATTACGTCAATGAAAAATTCCAATGACGCCATCTGGAATTTTTTTTTTTTATTTGTACAATATGTTTCAGTGTGCTTAGGGTTTACCATAATTAGTTCATTTCTCCGTCCTGCTCATTACCGTGGACCTATCCTATAGGTGTGTTTTCCAAATGAAAGTCTATGTGCTGCAGTTGTCTTAACCTTTACACTTGACTTCAGTTAGAGCAGCGTGTGTGGGCATTGTGTGTGTCCTCTTTCTGTTCTGAGTCATCATTGAAATGTATCTAGGATGGTGAGGAAATTTGGAAGAAGCTTCCGCCTGCCTGGTATCTGGTTACATAACGAGATAGCAACCACAAAACCGCTTGTTGCCGTTGAGGAGGCCAGAGACAAAAGTGCGGGTGTAGTAGCCATTCTTGTGGTACATTCATTGGAGACGTTCTCAACATCCTCGCTATGATCTTTTTTATCCATTCCCAATTTGTTATGCTTTCTCCACATTCTGTTAACCTGTGAATGAGTGTGTCTTTATTATTACATTCATTGCAGTTGTCCGTTGGAGATATCTTAATGTGGTGTAGCCTTTCATTTGTCGGAATGATGTCATGTATGACCTTGTACCAGTACGCTATGTCTGCTCCCGATTTTGATGTTATTGTCAAAGTTTTCCAAATTGCGTTCCAGTCAACATGTGGCCATTGTCTCTTCTCTACCCTCATTTCCTGTGTAGTTGATGTTGCAATGGATAGGGCTCGTAGTGATATGTATATGCGTTTCTTGTACGCTCTGTTTGATTCCGTTCTCCTCTGCCCAGGTATATACACAGCGTCTATTACATAGACTCATAGGTATTCCAGCTTCTCCGATATCCTGATAGGATAGGGTGGGTTTCCAGGTCCAGTATTCAGTTCCCAGTATTTTAGCTATTCGGCTGTAATAGATCCTTCTTGTAGGCTTTGCACTTGAAGATGGTGCATGAAAAGTGCTCTGCACTTAGCACCTACATTTACCAGGTTCCAACCTCCTTCAGTTTTCTCACGCTGTAATGTGGAGAGGGGGACCCTGAATATTTCTCCCTGCCATGTGAACCATGTAATTGTGGTGTTGATCTGCCAGACTTTGTCAGGTGGTGGTGGGAATATCTGTGTCATGTACCAGATCTTCGCTAGAAGGTAGTCATGTATGAAGTTAATTCTCTTGTCTAAGGTCAGGTTCCTATAGTAAAGTGTTTTGGGCTGTAGCATGCACACGTGCTATTACTGAGGACCAAGATTCAGCAGCAGCTGAGTTCACGCTGTTTGAGAAGTGGAAACCTAATATTTTGATTTCCTTGTAATATGGGATGTTCATTATTTGTATTGTCGTATCCCAGTTTCCAATAGCCATTGCTCGGGATTTCAGCATATTGATTTTCGCTCCTGTAGCTGTTTCATTTCTCAGTAATATTTCCTTCATTTTTGGTATATCCACCACTTGGGTCAGGTAGATCGTGACATCATCCACGTATGCGGTGACTGCTGTCTTTGTTTGGCGCCTCCCAATCTTGATACCACTGAGGTGCTTCTCTAAAGACTGTATCAGGGGGTTTAGACACAGGGCATAGAGCAGCATGCTAAATGGACATCCCTGTCGCACTGATCTCTTTATCAGGATTTGGCCTGATCTAAATCCATTTATTTGTATCTCTGATGTTGCATTGTCATACAGCCTCTTTATTCGTTGTAGAAATGAATCATCAAAACAATGTGTGCTCAGTACCTTATGCAGGTACTCGTGTGATATCTTATCAAATGCAGCACTGAAATCTATCGACACAATGCATAGAGGCTTCTTTGATATTTCAGCATAAGCAATCGGATCGCGCACCACAACCACGGCTTCAAAAACAGAGTTTCCCTGTACACCACAGAATTGATTTGGGTGGAGTATCACAGGCAAATGTGGCCTCAGCCTTTCAGCAGTTATCCTTATCAAGATCTTGTAATCTGTATTCATTAACCCTTTGACGCTGGAATTACATCTTTGACGCCGGAATTAAATCCCCCCCCCCGGCCACTTTAGTGGCTGTTCGGCTATTCAAAGAGCTCGCTGCGCAACATATATACATCCTTTGTCCGTAAAGTTTTGAGACTGATTTAGTATCTCGACTTAGGTAAATGTTGCGCAATTCCGGTTGTCATGTGCAAGTACCTGGACATTTTATGACTCGCCTGAGGTATTTATGTTAATTCGCTCAACCTCCGCTAGGCGGTAGGACGTGGCGGGAAACCCCTGTCCCTTGCCAGTGGTGATTTTTGCTGTTAGAAGAATGGACATCCGAGTTGAACAGTGAGTTAACATCAAATTCTGTGTGAAGCTGGGCAAGACAGCCACAGAGACATTGCTGATGTATGGGGGATGTGGAAGCACAGTAACGTTGTGTTTAGTGAGAAATCTTGAGACACTTAGAGCTGTGTATGGTCTCACATTGTCGTGCAAAGAGTCCACTGTCCAGATGCCCACAGTTCAGGACGACGATGTCGAAGTGCCTTACATATGCGCCTGAGTACGGAGATGTAAACTTCTTGGTTGACCGTTTGCCCTTGCAGGAAAAATTCGTGATGAACAATACCTCTGGCATCGAAAAAGAAACCATTATCATCGTCTTTGTTGTCGATGGCTGCTGCCTCACTTTCTTTGGCGGTGGAGTACCCGTTGGCCGCCATTTGGCACTTTGCCTCTTGGTCTGAGGGTTGTACTGGAAACACCATTATTCATCCACGGCAATGACACTGTTGACGAATGTGGCATTGTTCTGCACCTTGTGTAACAAATCAGCACAAATTGAAGCTCGCACCTCCTCTTGATCCTGAGTGAGTGCATGCAGGACTAGCCTGGCATTGAGTTTTCGTTCACCCAAGTCCTCCCGCAGAATTTGTTGGCAGGTCAACTTATTGATATGCAGGGCATCAGCCAACATGCGCACTGTAACAGTACGGTCTTCCCTGTCTCTGATGCGCACCACGTTGTCTTCATTCTGTGAACTCGAAGGCCGGCCTGATCTTGTGTTATCCGCAACCGACACCCTAACCAAGACGAATCACCTCTGCCACCCAGACACTCGTGCCCAAGATAAAGCTTCATTGCCGTAGTCATCACATAGAAGCTGCAATGTCTCTGTGGCTGTCATGCCCAGCTTCACACAGAATTTGATATTAACTTGCTGTTCAACTCGGACGTCCATTCTTCTAACAGCAAAAATTGCCACTGGCAAGGGACACGGGGTTTCCCGCCGTGTCCTACCGCCTAGCGGAGGTCGAGCGAATTAACATAAATACCTCAGGTGAGTCATAAAATGTCCAGGTACTTGCACGTGGCAACTGGAATTGCACAACATTTACCTAAGTCGAGATATTAAATCAGTCTCAGAACTTTACGGACAAAGGATGTATATATATATATATATATATATATATATATGTGTCATTCGGTGGCTAAGGGTTAAAGTCAGGGGTCTGTAGTCATCAATTGTGGGGGTGAGCATGTTTTGGAATGCAGACAATGAGTCCCTGCAGTTGCTTCCCCAGTATCGTGCCATCTAAGTACATACAGTTCATTAACTGTAGTAGCTCTATTTTCATAGTTTCCCACGCTGCTTTGTAGAATTCTAGTCCTATCCCATCTTGACCTGGTGCCTTGTGTGACTTCCCTTTGGATATCGCGTGCCATAGTTCATTCATAGAGATTGGGTCCTCCAGGGCTGTGTTCATCTCATACGATTCCGTTTGAGGCACCCAATCCAATAGCTGTTTTACGTTTTCCTCGTTAATTCGGATGGGTTGGAATTTAGCTCTGAATTGTATTGTGAAAGCCTTTATAATTGCCATGGATGTTGCATGTGTCGTGCCATGTTCATCACATATCTGTTTTATTGTCCGGCTTTCCTGACACTTCCGGGTCTTCATGATGTGATGCAGGAAGGGAGTTTCCCCCAGTATTTTGTCTTCATCCCCTGTGTCAGTCATTAGCTTCTGACGGGATATGTTGTTCAGTCGTACGATTTTAGCCTTCAGTCTTTTTAGTGCAGTTATTTTCTGTTTGTGCTGCATGGGTTTCTGAAGAATGTCATATATAGCTTCATAAAGGAAATTTTCCATCCTGTTGTGGTCGGAATTTCTCTCAGTTCCTTCTCTTGTAAATAGGCTTTTCACCATTTGTTTCACGTAGTGTTCCCACCAGTGGACTATATAGCTTCATAAAGGAAGTTTTCCATCCTGTTGCAGTCGGAATTTCTCTCAGTTCCTTCTCTTGTAAATAGGCTTTTCACCATTTGTTTCACATAATGTTCCTACCAGTGGACTATGCTTTGGTATCGGGGGATGTGTTTCTTCCATTCAGTCCACTCTATCTTTAATTTGTCTTGGAAGTGCGACTCAACCAGGTATGAGGTGTTCATGCACCACCTCCCTCTTCCCCAGTGTGTAAAGGGGATCGATAGTTGCACTCGTAAAATTACTGCCAAATGGTCTGTAAAAGCTGCTGCTAGGGTTTCGACTCCTTGCTTGTTCTTCCGAATGCTATCAGATACATAGATTCTGTCTAATCTGGCTGCGCCTGTCAGTGTATAGTGGGTGAATGCTTGTGCATTTAGCGATGCATCCCAAACATCCACCAAACGAAGTCCCTGGGTAACCTTGTCCAAAGATCTGCTACTGTATCGTTGCTCAGTGCAGTCACTGTCTGATTGGACGCAGTTGAAATCACCAGCCATTATGAGTTCAGTTGGAGCAAGTGGTAGTAAATCTGTTACCTCGGAAATGAAGAAGTCTTCCCTTTCAGCCAGATTTGATGTTCCTGATGGCGCGTAAATGTTTACTAGACATATGTTGTTGTAGTAGGCAGCTAGTCCTTGGCCTGAGGGTAATCGTCTTATCCTGTGCATCTGTAGATCATCTCTGGTGAGTGTAGCTGTGCCATGTCCTGCGGTTCCAATGTTATCTATTTGGTAGCCCTTAATAGTAATGTTGTGTACAGATGTTACTTCCTGCAGCACAGCGATGTCCACATCATGCTTCTGTATGAATTCTTCAAGCATATGTTGCCTGTTGGTCGATGCTAATCCATTAATGTTTGACATTAATATGTGATATGTATAGGTCATACATGTTTATGGTGGGCAGTTAGGGCTGTGTACTCTTATTGTACACATTTCTGGTCCTTGTTTTGCTTCTGTTCCTTAGAGGCAGGATCTTCTCTATCAGTCTTTAGTTGAAGGCTTCTGTAGCACTGGCATTACAGAATGTTGCTCCTGAGGCTTATTGCTTACTACGTCTGCCCATGTGTGGGTGAGCTGCATGTTGGTAGAGGGGCCCAAACGTTTCCCATGAGGGCAATCATGCCTCTGATGGCCTGTTTCGTTGCACCTATGGCATGTCTGTGGCTGGCCGTCATATGATATCAGCGTATCATTACCAGCTATGGATATGTTTGAAGGTAAGTGCTGCTTAAGCCTCATTTCAACTATTCGTATACCACTGTACACTTTATATCTGTAAGCCGCAGCCCACATCTCATCTTTAATGCTCCTAACTTCTCCGTATTTTGACATATGAACTTTAATCTCATATTCTTTTACCTCTGGGGGCAAATTAGCCACCCTTACCTTTTTCGTCCCCATACCTGCAATCTCTGTTTGTACCTGTGAGATTTCTCCATTATCGTGATTGTACTCCAGCTGTCCCTTTGTGTCCTGTAGTATTTGGTTCATGTACTCCCCATCAGTGAACTTAATGTAAACATGTCTTCTTGCCCCATCTATTTGTATCATTCGAATTTTCTCTTCAGGTACGTGTAGACATTCGTAAATCCATTCGTGAATGTTAAAGGCTGTGATTTGGGGACTCCGGGGGTCGAAGCAGCACACTATCGTATTATGCCCGTCTCCCATGATGCCACTGTGACTTTCCTTATGGAAACACAGTTCACTGTAACAACACTCCCACTATACTCTTGCTTCACTCACAATTCACTACTATACTCAACAAGCATGTCCTCACCGCTCCTCTGCTTAGTGCAGACTGACTCAAACCAGCAACCTTCTGATTTGTAGCACAGCACCTTAACCACTGTGCCACCGCGGTCCCCTAAAACAGAAGTACTCCTTTGGTGTTTACAGTAAAGAAATTAGACATACATACAGTACATGCAGTAACATCCTGTAAACCCTCAGAATCTTAAGCAGTCCGTGATTTTTGTCTGTCATCTGTGGTTATGTTTTTCCAAATTGTTTGGATCATAGAATTTATGAGACCAAATTCCCAACACGTCAACTTTCTTTTACGATTTTCTATTTCTCATATCACTGTAACTTCAGAAATGCATGATTTCCACTGCAGTGTGAGGTATTTTCTGTTCTGGGATGTTGTGAAGTGTGGGTTAGTAAATAGACTGCTTGAACATTGAAGAAGGGACTGAGAGGTTGTCCCAAAACGTCAGTAACTGACTATCAATCTACTCTTTGTAAAATCCCAGAAGAGTGAAAAATCTCTTCTTCTTTGACTTTTAAAACCTTCCTTTTGTCCTCGACTGTAGCCATGTTATCACATCACCAGTCTCCTGTTAAATGTTAAGCGCCCCAGTAGGAATATGCACAAAGGAATTAATGTTGAGATTGTCCAGGACTGGAATTTATGTATCTACCTGAAAGTGTAGGCCGGGCAGCTCAGGCAGTATAGTGACTGACTACAGGCTGGACTGTCCGGGATCAAATCCCAGTGTGGACGAGATTTTCTGCCCATCCAGACTGGCCCTGGGGCCTACCCAGCCTCCTGTAAAATGGGTACCAGGTCTCTCTCAGTGGTAAAGTGTGGCCGGGGCATGCTGCTGACCACTCACCCCCTTATAGTGCCACGGTCATGGAAGAGTAGACCTATACCTCTACCCACCTTCTGGGCCACACCGGGCCTGTAACGGGATCACTTTACGTTTACCTTATAGTAGAGTGCTTGCCTTCTCAAGCATAAGGATATGTTGAATTCTCAAAATAGCCCGCTTATTGGAGAATTATATTGGGACTGATGACAGGTAGAGAAAAACTTGCCCATTATGGAGAATTAGTTGATATAGAACAGATGAGGTGTCCACAACTGAGGTTGTTATAATTGAGTTCATCTGTATCTGAAATGTGCAGTAGAGGCTCAATGTTTGTGATTCACTGGGGCCAGTAAAACTGTCATGAATATCACAGTGCATACTTATGAAATACCAGTAATGAAAATTTGAAATAAACTCAGAAAGCACAAAAAAAGCAGGAGATTTTATTTTAATAAAATGCAAACACTTGTCAGAAGCATAAATTACATAAATTATTGAGGGAGATTCTAAATGCATGACGACTTACCTGAGAGTGCTGTGCACAGAATGGCAAGAAAGGTGGAACTAACTTGCCAGCCACATCATCTTATTGCGTTGCATGTGAGCCAGTTGTGCAAGTGTGAATCAGTGGTATTAAAGTGGGGAATCATGCAAGGTCAAGTGCCAGACCATCAGGGTTCACAAACTCAAGACTCTGCTCTGTGTGTGTGTGTGTGTGTGTGTGTGTATTACGCTGCAGTACAGTACTTCACAGTATTTCATATTGCAAGCAGTACCATGGCTAAGGTGATTAGTCACCAACCTGTCACCATGGTGGCCTGAGTATGATCCCAGGCCAGTACATGTGGCATTTATGGTGGAAAAAGTTGTACGTGAACAGGTTCTGTTTGATAATGACTTTCAGGTCCCATTTAGTTGATTCATTGTTAGTTGTGAACCAGATGTGACCTTGAAAATTGTTCATTGTGAGATGAAATTGTTCAAACAGGACACTTCATATTTATTGTCTGTTATGGAGTTGGGATATTTTATTTAAATCATAAAGAACTAATCTTGTTGTGGAGTTTTAACTCTTACTGGTCTTGCAGTCACCTGTGTATGGTCAAGTACCCAACCACTGCAAAATTGGAAAATAAAAATTCCCCTTTTATTTCCAACCAGCCTATAGCAGCTATGCTGAATGCTTTGTACAAACTTCTGTTATGCTTTCCTCTTGTGAATTATTAGGAAACTGAGGGGGTACTGCTGGTTTACAAGTATCAAGTTCCACTTACATGATAGTGCCATTTATATTTATTCAATGTTTGATTGATGTTTGAATGAATCTGAAGAAAAGGCACAGAATTACCATCAGAAACATGGTATAAGCCATGCTTTGTGTGATCTGTCCTCATGGTTGTTGGATGCTCCATCCTATTTGTGGCTGACTTACATATCTTATGCCAGTTGCACTGTACTTACACACTAACTTCGAAATGTATCATTCATAATAAATGTGGTGTCTCTGCCTTATGGTGAGGTGTACACCATTACCCTGAGAGCCATATTTCTGCTGGACAGGTTGAAAGGTAGGTATCATATAAAGATGGACACCATATAGGTCTAGGGGCATTGAGGTGACACCACCACCACTATGCTGCAGAGTGCTTGTAAAGCAGCCATGGGGACACATTTTGCTTCCAGTCTTGTACACTGGACTTGCCAGATGGATGATCAGAAATATCATAATTATTTAATTAATTAAAACTTTCTTGCATGTTTGGATTGGGAAGTGAAGTGTTGGAAGGTAAGCAGTCATTTGTAGTTTTGAATAGACAGCAAATGTCCTGTGCAATCTTAATATGCACTTGGGTACAAGTGATAAGCTCTACTATCAATAGAACATAGTTTTTTCCTTTTCATAGGAGTGCAAGCTTTGAGGAGTGGAAAAGAGCTAGCAGGAATTTCATAAAGCTGCAATGGAAATGACCTTGTATATACTGCAGAAGTGGCTAAGAACAGTGTATGTGAGGTAAAATCTTATCAAGACCACAGTGCCTTTGGTATTCTGGTGGTGTCCATCCTTTCATTGGAGGACTAAGTGAAATGAGGATGAAATGGCAGTTCACATGACACATTTTATACAAGCCAGTCTTCTTCCTCCTCCAAGGAAATGATACAGTTGCTGGTGGCAGATTAATACACCAATATTCAAAAGCATACAGTACCTACTTTTATTTTCAATTGAATTTGTATTTTACACTACAAGAAGTGATGCAAACTGTGGAAATATTAAGAAAGAATTCTTACTAATCTGCTGGCAAATGTGTCATGTACATTACCATACACTGTTTATATTGGAGGTTACTGTTAGAGTCTGTTAAGAAAGAGTATTCCATGGTCAGTATTTTAATTTGTAAACTCGAGGTATTGATCTGAAGTATTATACGTGCACTCTTTGTTCATATACAGAATATACTGTGCATTATTTTTTGTAACTACTAAACTGGAGTAAGAGTTGTAAAGGTTAAAATTAGGTATGTCTTGATTTTATTAGTTTTTTTAGAATGTCCACCTTCAGCATTTACACAAAGTTAAAATGCTTCTTTGGCACTGTAGGTTTCTTTCAAAGTGCTGGTTTCATCAAGATATGGGAGAATTCCTCCTTGTATTACTGGGGTCAATTCAAGTTAAAGGCTTCTTCATGTATGCCTTATGTACATTTGCATTACACAGGAAGAAAGCCATTGTCATAGAATTTGAAGATTATTGTAACCACATAGGGGAAACCCTCCTTATTACACTACCATGTAATGTTTTTTCAGAAAAGAACGAATGTTGGCAAAGTGTGCATTTTGTCCACATTGCATGTAATGTTGCCTGCATTCAGTGGTAGGCCAGATACCACACACACTAGCCACATTTGCTAATAGAACTCTGTCGTTCTTTTGCAAATGTAGGGCCCCATAACATAATTCATGAAACAGCATCCCACACAGGTACTGCAGCAGGTTTGATGGTGTGAGATTTTAGGCTTTCACCACAGTGTAGTCTACCTATTCAATATTCTGTGATGTTGCACAACATCAATGAGTAGTTATTTATGGACATTTTGGGACCAGTATCGCAGAGACTGAAGACTTTGTTCATTCATGGTGGTTTTAGTGGTTAATTGGTGTACTGGTGACATCCCAGTAGACACAGTTGTCTGTTAATAACTCAACAGTCTGTAGTTTGCTTCATCAGACCAAATGATTTTCATTTCAGTATCAGTTGAATAATGACTATCATTTTGGGAGAGTTTGCAGCATTGAAATCTTTGTGTCATAATCTTTAGTCCTTGAAGTGTAACATGTACATGCATCTCATTGTAGTTTGCATTATACTGATTGTCATTCTGTTTCTGCTTTTTGATTTGATTTCTGTGGGTGCCGAACAGAGTTAAATACATGTGTAACTGGTTCACTTCCATATGTTACTAATGTGTTGGACATAGTCTGTTGAATGAGGTATGTGATATATTAGAATTGGTTCTACTTTATCTTCAGGTGACTGTCATTGACAGACTAATTTTAATATTTCATCTTTATTATGGTGATTGGACTGAAACCATGACCTTTTAAAATGCTAGTTTGTATACTAACAGACCATCAGGGTGGCCAAGGAATGCTTGTGATACGTCTACTTAATGTTACTCCTGTGGTTTCTTCCTACCTTATAATATGAACACTACGGAACTTATATCTAAGGCTTGTTCGGCTGATTATTCTCTTCTGATGACGATTGACTTGTTCACTTTGTACGAAAAGCCGTCGTCTTCTTTGTGGTTGGTTTCTGTTTTATCCAGTTTCATTTGAAGGTCCTTATTCCAGGAATATTCTGCTGTTATGGACTTGCATGCTTCTCCCACTGTATGTAGAATAATGTTAAATAATTCAGGTTTGAACTGATTTCCATGTCTCTGTACTGTATTTCCTTCTCCATTTGCATGAAAAGCTGAATTTGCAATTCTTTTGACTCTGGTATCTGACAGTGTGGGTGGGTTGGTATTGTGAGTATGCCATGTGTCATTCTGCAATATCTGAATGCTTCTAGCATTCCAAAGATTTTCTTAACAGCCCCCCTCCCCCAAAGAAACAAGTGGGGGTACTGATGATGATTATGATGAAGATGATTAACAATGGGTTTGAACCCTTATGGTCCCGATACACCTAGGCATTACAGATGTGCCCCATAATCTGATACCAGCTCAGGAGAGCCCTGTCCCTTTACCAACGTTCCAGATGGCCACCAGACTTAAAATCTTAATGTCCTCTGGGTCCAAGAAAGGAACCCAGATATACTTTCATTTTCTCTCAAAAAGTCCCGACAAGCAAATCCCCTCCAGGTTCCCCACTGGGGCCTGTATGGAGAGAGATACCTGCTTACAGGGCATTTTTACATATCTCTTGATATATCTCTATCTCAAAGGCCCTATGAAAAGTGTGTCCCTCCATGTTCCCCAAAAAGTGGGGCCCCTATGGAAACAGACGTCCATTCCAGAGCCTAACATATCTTTTGGGGTCCCCAGTAAAGGAACCCTCCCTCCAGGTCGCCCTTATGGAGTCCCCTCGGACAGCAGGGTCCCCAGCAAGGGAGCCCTCCCTCCAGTTTCCCTTCACGCAGCTGCCATAGTGAGAGAAGTGCCCCACCTCCAGAGCCCCTTTCAACCATCTCTCAAAGTCCTCGGTAGATGAGCCTCCATGAAGAGAGATGCCCATCCCCAGAGCCTTCCTTTCGTAACCTACGGGATCCCCAGCAAAGGAGCCCCCTTTCCAGGTTCCCCTAGCAGAGCTCCCATAGAGAGAGATGCTCCAAAGCCAGAGCCCTCCTTCAGCTAATTCTCAAAGTTCCCAGTAGGTGGACCCTCCCCCAGGTTCCTCAATGGGGCCCCTATAGGGAGAGACACTGGTCCCAGAACCTTGTTCCACACAAAAGCCTCCGGCATATGAGCCCTCTCCTAGGTTTCCCAATGAGGCTCCCATGGAAAGAGGTGCCCATCTCCAGAGCCTTGTTTTATGCCTCCAGGTTCCCCTAAGAGAACTCCCATAAAGAGAGGTGCTCCATTTCTGGAGCCCCCCATCCACTATCAGTTCCCTGTTAATGGACCTCCCCAGGTTCCCCAACGGGACCCCTATAGAGAGACACACCAGTTTACAGAACCTCCTACATCCCATCTGAAAATTCATCTTTTCCTTAGAGTCCTGGGTAAGGTGCCCCCTCCATGTTCCCCAACTGGGTCACTATGGACAGACATACTCTATCTCCAGAAACACTGGTCTATCCATTTATGTCTGCCAGAGGCCCTCCTACAAAATGGGGGAAAACATGCCATCACCGCCCACGGAGCCCCACATACAGTGGGGTGTGGCCTTGTTCCCCAAAGGGATCATTAACGACACTGCTATCTCTACCCCAGTGCCATGCAGCCCTCGGCACGCTGCCTTCCACCTTGGCTTGGGTAGGCCAAAGCCCTGTTAGCCAGCATGTGTTGTAGCAATCCCAAACGGGTTATACCCTCCACACCTGTTACCACCTCCCACGTGACCCATGGTATAGTGCCTGTGACACCCCGAGGTACAGACGACGGATTGAAAGAAACAAGTGGGGTACTACTACTGTGCCAATCATAGTGTATTGTTCCATTTCTGGCTGTTGCTGAGGACTGTGAATTTTGTGTGTATCCAGTTTTACAAATGTGGTTCTTAAGAACTGACTACTCCTTCACCTTTTTGCACATAGCTGTTCTCTTCCTTAAGCATTTGACTATTCCAAACTGTAGTGTGTGTTCGATTGGAAATGTATTGTCTGATAGTTGGTTTCATGTACAGGTCGGTCCAGTTGATGATGTATCAGATATACCTCAAACCATGCACATTGTTAAACATGGTATGCAGTGGATTGGCCTTCTGGTTGAGAAGGTGTAGAAAAGTGGAGATTTCTCAGCATTTCTTAATCATAAAGATTTGTAAAATACGTTCTGCACTCTTAATGCATGTGTGAGGCAAATGTAAAGCCAGCAGTAACTCTCAATGTTGTATATGACTTTTCCCTGATGATGGATGAACACAGGTCGAAACATGTTTGAAAGAATATTGTAAAAAATATAAAAGAGAGGTTTAATACATCCCTCTTGTGTGGGATGGTGTTTTAGTACTTATCATATTCTTGTAAACTTGGTAGGTAGTATGTTTACATCATATGTATTAATTGGCAAGTGACAGGTGAGATCTCTTTGGATCACAGATATCAAGAGATGTCTGTAAACATATCCCATGCAGAATATAAATAACTAGAACATGTATGTGGAATGGCTATCACATAGTTTTAATTTCACATTATAATTTTATGCTGATGTTCCTTTGATTGAAAAGACTTCCTGACGATGTCACCCCTGTGCTGAAACATGTAGGTTTTTTAATATTTGTCATTGAATTTTATTATTTGGATTTGTTGGTTTAAAGAGTCTGTAATTTCTGAGCAGTAAGAGTCAGTGAATTTAAAATTTCTTTTAAAACAATGGTTCGTATTCTAAATATGTCTACATCTCTGCAGACCAAGTTTGCTGCTTTTATGCAACTAGGCAAAGCACAATTTTTGTTTTATTTTTTTTCATTTTATTACCGTGCAATGTGATAACAATATTTATTAAAACCAACTAATTGCACATACTTGTCAAACCACAGCACTCACAGCGGGGGAGGAACACAGGCCGAACCAGACGTACATAACATAAACAAAACAGCATGCCACCAGATAACCTCGTATACAGTCGATCTTAGTAACTTTAGTCCTACATTATTTTATGCTCCCTGAGGATGATCCCATAGAGGGATTGAAACATGTAG
>Ga0131853_10014540_pt1 | contig 14431 bp, 12 predicted proteins | sample TergutLab28metaG_FD_92764 | JGI IMG/M metagenome (GOLD analysis project Ga0131853, IMG submission 92764) | Labiotermes labralis P1 segment gut microbial communities from Petit-Saut dam, French Guiana - Lab288 P1 (version 2) (version 2) | ecosystem: Host-associated > Arthropoda: Insects >... | reverse complement strand
AGCCCGGTTATGGAACCGATATGGCTCTTGGCACACTGCATCCTAGGCAAGTTCTTGGGGGTAGTTTGCCATTGCTTTCCCCCGCCTTTAGACGTTCCCACTTTCGCCGCCACGTGCCTCTGCTTCCGCAGCAACGCGAGAGAACCTAGCAGCTAAAGGTGGAACTGTGGGCGAGAAAGATGTCCAGTAGTAATTTTGCCTAAATTCCGAATTCCACGTAAATTTAGGGATCTTTTACATGCTGTAAATCTACGACATGGGACCGACGGCTTTACTTACCCTTCAAAGGAAGGCGTGCTGAGGATTTTTTCGCCCTAAAAATCCGATGGCTTCGGCCGGGTTTGAACCCGCGAACTTGGGTACCAAAGGCCAGCACGCTACCTCTAGACCACCAAAGGCGCTTCTTCCTGACTTGTCCCTTTGAAATTATTATTCCCAAAATCTTTCTCATTCTTTGGGTAATACTGGACCACTTCAGTGTTTTACGCGATACCTTCCATTGTTGTGCATTCTGACTATGCTGCAGATGAGACTGTTCAGTATATAACAGGATAAGATCATCACTAATGATTGAATCACGACCTCAACAACGGACTCTGGGTTATCCATTACTATATTCAAGCCTGTGGTTCCAGGATTGCTTGGTTTTTTAAATCAGTTTTGCACCACACAACACTTGTTTTGTTGTCAGAGCTACCCGATTCACTACTTTCTTCCTCTTCAGCAATTGTTTCAAGGTCACTAGTAAAAATTAAGGGATAATGTCAAAACTGTTTATGTGAACTAGTCGTGGGAATGTCACTCTCACGTTCCAAAATTTGTTTCAGTATCATCAGACACATCAGAAAATGCATCTGTGCATAATTTCCACAAAATGTCATTATATTTTGTAACACTCCTAAGCAAAGTCATGATTCCAATGGAAGGTGGTTATGAAGGAAAATAAAGAGGGTATATGAATATGCGGTCACTCCTTTGGAGTCCTATGGTGCTAGCAATATGATGTCAAGAAGGGTTTGTGTGTCTGTGATATGAGATCTAAAGATCCTGCTTCAAGCTGCCAGTAAGCTTGAAGCAACAAGCAGGGCATACTAGTTGACAAGAATGTCTGCAGGATGTTGGTGAACGAAAACATCGAACTATACGACCCACTGATTACACATGGCATAGCAACTGTGTCTTTATACATGACCCATGGACACAGTATCGAAGGGGGCCTGGTCTGGTACATGGATGGGTCCAAGACCAATAAGACACTGGTGCTGGGGTGTATACATGCGGTTCAAGGAGGAGGCATAGCTTCATCCCTGGGCTTCACACCACAGTATTCCAGGCCAAAATATATAGCATTAAGGCTCATGTAATGAAAAATATAACAAGAAAGGCAACACCAATAAAATGTAACACTGAGGCATGTGTGTGTAACCACTGTTAGCATGGAAAAGCAGTAAGTATTATATATTCTGGGTGTGTGTCTGCAACCTTAGTTATCCAGCATGTGAAGTGCATGCACCATACTATACTGTCATCTGTGGCCTGTCTGGCTCTAACACATTTTTCCATATTATCTCGTATACAGCATGAATGTTTTAAAATGGTTACTGAACATAAAAAATGTGTTTTGATTTTCTCTACAAATTTTGCCTGCAACATTTCGCATTCTAAGAAGAATTCGGTGAGATAAATATCATAAACATATATAGGTATTCCTATCTATAAAGTACCTGTTATTCTTGTCAGATATTAATGAAACCTGAAGTTTTTTGATAGACTTTCAAAAAATACATAAACAAAATTTCATGAAAATCCATCCAGTGGGAGCTGAGTTGTTTCATACCGACAGACATCGCAAATCTAAGAGCTGCTTTTTGCAATTTTGCGAACACACCTAAAAGAGTGCCACACAGGTATGAACATCTACATTCTTCTGACAGTCAAGCAGCCGTTACAGCCCTTGACAGCTTCCAACCACATTCTAATTTAGTCTGGGACTACCATCAATCCATCAAGCCATGGTAAAACTGGCAGAACATAGCAGAATGCAAGTGGTATGGTTGCCAGGACACAGGATTGATAGAATTGCAACAGTTGATCAATTAGCCACACAAGGCTCCTTAAATCCTCTGACAGGATCTAAGCTTGCTCTTGGTACATGTGCAAAGGTTGCTAGCAGAGTGATCAGAAGAACAGGAGTACTGGCTATCCATTTATGAACAAAGGCAGGCCATGGGCTTTCTTAAGAGACCCTCTAGTAAAAGAGCTGGGGAATCACTCAACACGAACAGAAACCGACTAATAATAATGACTGGGCTGATGATAGGACAGACATTTAAAAACACAACTATTTAAACTGGAACTGGTAGACAATCCCAGTTGTGAGGCACAGCAGTATTAAGATTTAGGTGCAAAGGCCATCATTTCTTGAAACAAGGTGCCTCTGCTGACACCTTTGTTAGCAAGGTATTTCAATTCATTCAAAGTACGGTTCTTAAAGAAAGAGCTATACAGAAAGATCTGAAATGGTTTTGGTGCGGAGTCAGTGCAATGTCCGCCCTAATGTACTCTGCTCTGCTCTACAACCCTCCTAAGGAACCCTTATTTTAACACATGCGTGAATAAACTGTAGGCAATAGCAAAGAAGGTGATGCATGAAATTTTCACAATACTACACTACAAAGTTAAAAACACTTCAGCAGTGAAAACAATACCTACCCCTGTCTTCTGGTTTCTGTCGTGCAGTTCGGTATCGTGATGTCTTTCCACCAAATCTTTCCTGAAACTCTCGGCGTCGGTTAACAGAATCCTCTGCTCGTTGTCTGCGCCGTTTTTCTGCACATTAAATACCACCCTCAATTTTGCAAAATTATGTACCTTCCAAACACAGCTAATACCACTGCAACCTTGCATACATACACACTTCCAAAAATAAGTAGCAGAAGCAAAGTGACATTATTTAGATAAATGTTGATTATTATGCATGTTAAAGGGCTTTGGATCCTTATTTATTTGCAAACAATGCTTTATGTACTTGTGTGTGTGTGTGTGTGTGTGTGTGTGTAGGTGTGTGCGCTTGCATGCGGGCATGTGTGCGCACTGTCATTTTGTTCACATCAGTATGTATGACACTTCTTCTGAGCCAATAAATGAATTTACATTAAACCTGGTTTAAATATGAAGCCCACGAAGACCATGCTGGTAGCAAGACCTTCTATTGCTACTTAGTATACTAGTATCTGGAATATATTTAAAAATTATGCAACTCTGTCAAGGTCAAACATCTGCAGAATGCTGCACACATGACAGTTGTACATAATCAGTTTGAGGGCAATAACGAAGTATGATTGAAACCAGGAATGTGAACTTTTCTAAGGAGACTGATCCTTGACATCTTTACAAATTTCATTTTGACAAATTTAAAATAGTCAGAAGTTGTACTAGTTGCAATTAGGTGCATAAACAGACTGCTAAATTACATATTAATTTGTATGAATTGATGGACCACCATAATGAGTGAAGTCTTGCCTGGGAAGTGTTAAAAGCTTTTCCTAAACCTTATTGTTATTCATTTCACTCACTTCAATAATAAATACATAAGTAGTTCACAAAATAAGTTTCCCTATTTGTTATTTAAATAAAATAACAACATACAGAGCACTGAAATATCTGTTTAAGTTATTCCTTCCTTGGTTGGGTAAGGAAATTTCATAGAGATTCTCCATTCACCCTCATAAAAGATATAGTGGAAACAATGGCGCAAGTTGGTAGACTGGAATAGCATTCAACAAAGGTTGGTCCGTGTCAGTAATACTGAAAAAAGGTCACATGTGTATTGCCAGTGGTGTGAAAAGAGTTTTTAGTGAAGTGTGATGGAAGTATGAAGTGGGACTGTGTGTAGTAAGATGTTTCTGAGACTCCCATGCCAAGGCACAACTCCACAACTTTTGAAGATGGAACTTCCTACGCAAATTTGGGGCCCAAAACAGACGTAAGTAAATAATTTGAAAATTCTTAATTTTTTAAAATTTGTTATTTGCATGCAGGCACTGAACTTTTCTACTGAATTTTTTTTGACACACTGAAACATCTCTTTTATTACCCACACAATGTAGTTTATTTCATTACTTCAATATTTTTGGTTCATAAGATATAAACGCTTATTTTTAATCATCCGCAAACAATTTAAAGGGCTGTCATGAAAAACATTGTACCACAGACCTGACTCTTTGAATATGAATGCCCAGAAGATGAAGGTTATTGTGCCAAATTAAGCACAATCATAAACAAATATACAATTACAATGACAGTCCTCTAACAAGCACAAAGATATAATAAATATACCTCTCTTGATGAGTTCACGGCCTTCTTCTACAAGGTCTGCAGTCACTTCATCATCACCAACAAACTGCTGGAACCCAAGCAGTGATAGCAGACGTGATCCTACACTGAAGTATGTTGCCAAACACAAGGCCAGCATTGCCATAGGGAAATACACATTAAAGCCATCAGATACAATAGATATCACATCCATGTGGCCCATAACCTGTGTAAGAAAGGTAATGTTTATTCTTTGAAGGATAATTTTCTGTGGTATTTTGGCATGCAGATGACATCCTTATGCTAACACCAACAAATTATTTACATTAGCTGATCCCATGCTGACTCCACTTTTCTTGCAGACAGGCTTGAGTTTTGTGAGGTCAATTTCAAGTATCTAGTTCCAACACAAACACCCAGCCATGGATCCATCTGTAGGAACACACTATTGGTACACTATGCAGTCTTCAAACAATTAAAACAATATTTTAACCAGTTTCACCATTCATACTCTTAACAATAACTTCAACACCCATTTCCCCCAAATATTGATTCTAATAAGTAATGTTTAACTGATAATGAAAAAATGGCATTCTTTGTGTAATAAAATACAGTAAAACCTGTTTCATTAATCTCAAGGGAAGTAATCATTCTTTTGTTGGATACAGGAGCTTACAAATAAAAATACAGTGAACAATACATACTTCAGTCATTTGTGACCCGAATAATAGGTTCAAAATTATTTTCAGAAGGAACATTCCTTCTCATATAAATTCACTTTAGAATTATACAAAAACCAGTACATGGAAAACTACACATATCCAAGCAGATTATTTTTTCATAAATTACTACATTCCATTAAACTTCCATTCATTACGGAAAATTTTACAATTGGTTTTCTCAAGACCTGAGACATCTTTTGCTAAAGGCTGTTTCCATTCAATCAACATTCCTTTTCCACCAAGTCCTCCTGTATTATGCAAGAAAAATAAATGACAAAAAGACAGGTACATTTTTTATTTAGGATTACTACATGCATAAAAGAATTTCTATCCGAATGGGTCAAACACTTCTTAGAACATAACATATTACATGCAGCACATGTACATTAATTTTCAGCAGCATAACTATTTAAATGATTCTGTGCAGGATGAGGTTTCACTGACACATGTGGGTTCATAAGGTGACCTGTGAGTGATGGCACCAACCTTCCATAACACACACACAACATTTAAAATACTTAAATTACTCTTCATCTGTTTAAGTTGATTAGTGCAAAATAAGACTCGAGGGTAATGCAATGTACAAGGGGGTAAATAAATGAGCTAAGTTGGCTCATCAGGATCACACCAGTACCAACAAAATATGATGCAGAAATGGTATCCACCATAATTCTAAGTTCATACCTGCGTATAATGAGTTTCCCAGATGTGATGCTTGATAATGTGGCTATCCATGTGAATAAGGCCAAGAAAATTGAGACACATGGGTGGTGTGAGACGACACAGCATCATTCCCGAAAACACCAAAGAGTACTCATCTGTCTGATGATGGGGGGCTAAGTAGTACAAATTCAAGAGTCGGATTTTCAACACTGTCGAGTATGCACAGTAACACATGTATGCAATGATCATGGTTGACAAAACCTAAAAAGAAAAAAAAGTATCTAATTACTGGAGGCACTCTATATGGTGTAATACAATCAAAAATCAACATGTCTTTGGTTTTTCACATATGCTGAAAAAAAACAGAGCAACCTACAAATAATTTCAATTGTTTAATATGCATATTTCAATTTTCAACAAACATTAATTGTTCTCCAAAGCATAATTTAATGTTCAGTTACAATAACTGATTTTCCAATGTAGTTATGAAGTTCAATAATCATACTCTCCACTGCACATTAATGTACAAAATGCATTTCAATTCCAAAGATGTAAATTATAACATCTTTGAAACAGGAATAATAACACAATAATAGCCCAAGCCAGTATTTACAATTTACTCGTGTATTACAATTTCCATGCAGGCTATCATGAATATGGTGGCCTTTAATTTAAAAAAAAAATGCATTCATTTAATGACACTACTTTGAAATGCACTGAAAGCAAAGATGAAAGTAAGTGAAGAATTAAGTATACAAAATGAAGCAGGTGAAATGTTGAAAGTTGTCTAGCAGAACTATCAAGTAACAAAGAAGAAACCACGTGCTCCATTTTACACCACGTTAACATTACCTGCATAATGACATCTAATCTGAACTGTCACACAACTCACACCATTTATTATTATTATATTATTATTATAATATATATATATATATATATTAACCCATAAAATAAAGTATTTAAGCTGTGGATTCACCCTTCCATTATAGAGATGGAATTCATAACTGCAAGCTTCAACTACCCAGCTGTCTCTCAGCTGGACTTACAGAGTTCTGACATAACAGCTATAATTACTAAAGTGTCGGACTGACTGCCACAAGCAATGCAGCCTTTATATTTCAAGCTCTTGTACAAGCAATTAGCACAAAATATCTACTCTTGAGGGACAGCCAACAACATGCACAGAAAATGGGTGTTTGTTTTACAAAGAAGGTTCAAATTGGCAAGTTACAAAAACACTTAAAAGAGCTAACATGGGAAGTGGATAGGCTAAACATATTAGAAACATAATGCAACCATGTAAACAAGATGATTTCCTTACATAATTTGCAGCTTTTACTAATACAGAGTAGCAAAGCAAGAACTTAAACACATGACGAATTTTCATATTAGGAGACATTACATGGATATCAGTCCAACCCACTTAAGTACTTCGATGGCTGTGGGAAAACTACCTGCTCAGGTAACTTCTGCTGCTTCGATAGGCATGAAATTCAATGTTAATGAAGTCAAAATATTTTACCTACAGTAACACATATAGCAAGCTTAGATTTTGTGCTTTTAAAGGGACCAACTAAAGAAAATGTAAAATCAAAGAAAGTCTAAAATCTGACATAGTAAAAGCATGTGACATAAAGGAAAATATTAATTGCTGTATACCACAACTTTGGTGAGCAATTTAATATGTCTACATGTCTGAACATGGTAACAAAGTAAATAAATATATAAATTACCTACATACCACATTACTTATTTAACCATTACATCAACTTGCACTATAACGTTAATTTCATTAAGTACTATATAAGTTTTGTGTTTTCCTTGACATGCAGACATGAGAGTGTTAATAAGGTATGAGTGGGCTATGTACTAGACAACAAAAAATTCATGGTTTGATTCCTGACAAGGGCAAACTGGCTCTGGTGAACACCCACATTGCTACACACTGGGTACCAGAAGTTCTTTCCCCAGACATAAAGACACTAGGACAAAATGCATACCCCTCACCACCATCTAGTGCCAAAGTTAAGAATAACTGGAACTATAACTCCACTCCCAATATGCCTGCACAGCATGTAGAGGAATTTCTTTCATTTCACCTTTTCTTTGCTGCCCATATTTCAGGCCATAAAAATTCATTTATAAATGTATTGCCATCTCTATTATAACATGTAACATCATGTGGACACTGTAAACTGCATACTAAAAGAAATGGCTGCACTTTTTCTGAGTACAATAGCCAGCATGGAAGTGCATTTCGGACTATAACTGGCTAAGCTAACACATATGCAGATCATATGCAAACATATGCCACATATTTCATTAAATCATGACAACTGAAACAACACCAGTATTTCTTTCAAATTTTGGAAATGGAAGAATGGAAATGTAAAATCTCTTAAATTGCCACTGTCAGGACCTGAAAAATGAAAATGGTATTTGGGAAAAACAAATTACAAGAAATGTGAAATCAGTTCAACTTTATAAATTTTTTTATGGGCATTCAGCCTACCCCAAAGAAAAGAGCAATCAGGAAAAACAAAATCTGAGAATAAAAAATCATAGTTTTATGACATACAGTTTAGCTAAGTGGACATAATGTGATAAATTTGAGGTACCGTTCCTACTTGAATGCAAGATGAGTTTTTTCCCTGAAATTTGGCACTTAAATATGTGAGGTCTAGGAATTCATGTTCAAAGCAACAAACCAGAACATGCAAAACCAAGGCCTGCATTGCCAATTTGTCACGTGAGATCTGTGCTTTTCTAGGATATTATGCAGCGTGGAATGGCAATTCCATACCAACATTTCAGGGCAACCTATCAGTCCCATCTTCAAATGTCAACAAATCAAAGGAGAGAACAGAGCACAACATTAACTGACACAATCCCTTTGTGGGGACTTCATCCATCATCTAATTTTTTAAAGTAGTATGACATTTCAGGAACTGGTTCTGTTTCTATTTTCAGGCAAAAAAGCACCTAACCTGATGTACCCCTTATATTGAACTACTCTCAATCACTGTGCACCATAGAAACATTAATTTGTTAAGATATTCACCTGAGAACAAATGAAGTCCAAAGGGTAGTAAACAGGAAATTGGCTACTAAAAAATTAAAAGTTAACTACAAGGATCAAAAGTAAAACCTGGGCCAATCCACAAATTAAATCACAAAAAGAGCCAGGAATACACACCGATCAGATCACATACTCACCCAAAAGTCCAGAACACATGTGTATAAAATTCTAAACACCACTACCACAATATATGGAGAAAGCTGTGAATTTTCTGCATGTGTTCAAGTTTATAAACCAAGAAATATGAATGTATTATTCAGTCAATGTTGATCATAATGGCATGGCAGCACATCTCATCAGAAGTGCCAGTGAAGAGTTTTTTGAAGTGCTGTATATCCAATGGAATGGATGGGACTGATGAAGATACGTTGTGGAATGGCAGTGAAGAGGATGGGGATGTTAGGAGTTAGTTGGAGGAAGATGGCACTGATTGTGAAGGTGGAGAAAATGACATTGATTGGTACTGGTATATAATCTGAGATGCTGTGTGTATTAAGTGTATGCAATTAAGAGTAAAATATTTTTCTTAGCAGATGCTTCATTTCTGGGGGATTGTCTTAGATTTGGATACATATATTTTCTCTTGCCAAATGTGTTTCATGAGGTGGGGGGTCATCTTCGATTAGAGCTGTCTTGCATTCAGGTAATATGGTATATTGTGATATCTGAGAATTCATTTTCGAATTGACAGAGTTAATGCAATGCTGTCAGTTTCCTGCACACAGAACACCAATTCCACTTACCTCAATAGTGAAGTAATCATAATTAACTCTCGCAAGACTGAGGAACTGTGCAAAGAGTGACAGAACTGGCTCCTTATTGAAGAAAGTTACCTCCGACCAAACCACAGCTGCCGATAGTAACCCAGCTACGATAGCAGCCACCTTGACAGCATAACCATGAAGTACACACTTCCAGTACCACTCTGGAATATTTAAATGCATATTACAATAATCATGGTACTGGAAGACTATAATTACCTACTTTCATGAAAATATACAATGAAGAAAGTAAGAACCAAAATCTACATTACAAATAATATATACAATACTGACTGCAGAATTCAGTAACTGAGAATGGGAGGAAGATATGTCAACCGGAACAAACTATTATGGAAGAAGATACTTTATGTTACCATCACTCTCATCCTTAACAGCTGGTATTTCCACCAGGGTGTGTAATCTTACAAAAAAAAAATCTTCTCCAGTCTCCCACAACCCCATTCACAGTTTCTTTAGTATTTCCATACTTATGTACTCTGAAAACTGATCTCTGTACAAAGCCCATAATATCTTCGATGGTCCTTAATGCACCACGTACCATTTCAGTGCTCTAAATGCATTTCTGACACACATACAAAAACTAATGTTACCTACATCACAATCACATTGTACAAATATGAATAGTAGTCTTTCCCGAGAACAACAGTTGTCCATTAAATCACTTTCCTTTACCCTAACCTATCACTGTATCACCTTTTGTATTGCCTATTCATCCGTAAATCATCTGATCATCCTCTCCTTCATGAAATCAAAACATGCACTCATGATAACTGATACTAATGTACACAACTGGATGTTATTCTGCATTTGTCCTTTCTCATTCTCTTTTACCATACGTTCCATTAAAGTAGCTGTGTTGGAGAAGAGAATTATATAGGTTCCTTTTAAACATGCAAATTAACCTTTAAATGCCGAATGTTAGATATATTTACCGCAGCCTGCACTCCCCAGTGGCTGAATGTTAGATATATCTAACACTGTGCATGCATGACGTTTTTCAGCTCTTACAATGTTTGCTTCAGCAGGAAACCCAAACAAACCCATTGTGGATCCCACAGCAAGGTCTGGTATTCGTCAGGAGCAATAATGTCATTTATGGCGGTCCGCGTTTTGATAGTATTTACATGCAGACTTGAACTTTGGGCTTCAGCTGAGGGAGTAACAGGCACGACAAAGTAGACCATTGTTCGAGGTTGAAACGTAAAATCTCAATGACAAAGAGCTCTAGTTAGTCTTCTGGCAGCTTTCATAGAAGTGTGGCGTGTCTTGATATTGTTTCACAGTAGCAGACTGGCATATGTGTGACAGTGGCAGATTGGTTACATACTGCAATCCACAATTTTTCACAACATTTATTGTCAAAGCCGCAGGCATTAAGTTTCACGGCTGTATTTGATGTTACATTATCAGTGGAGAACTGGTATATATTGCATAAATTCACTGGCAGTTTGTAAAGAGGTACTCCTTCCTCGTTAGTACTGATATTTTTCCTCAGTATTCATGGATAGAGTTTCACCTGTATTACTTTCCCGGTGAAGAATTATTTAGACTTTACAGCAGTGGTGCATTATTAGTAACTGTCGCTTATTTGATTTCACAAGAAGAAAATCTGACAGCTAGTGGCATTTCAAGGGGTAGACCATGTCCATTTGTGTCCCAGGTCAGTCAACTGGAATTAAAGCATTCATAGCATTGGCCTTCCAAAGGAAAACAACGGCAGTGTTGCGTGTGTTCGCTGCAAAAGCAAACATGGTGCATGCTGTATTTCTGGAAGAAGTGTGATGTTGGTCTGTGCATACTGAACTGCTTCAAAAAGTGGCATATGTATGTGAACCTGAGTCACTAGACACAAAGAGTAGCGTTGAATGCGGTGAAGTGAGGCAACTTATATCATTGTACAGCGCAGACAGAAAACATCTGCCATGTAAATAAGTGCTGTGTACTTCTATGTACAGAACATCACACGTCTGCAGTGTAAAGCAAGGGTTAAGTACATAAACAATTCACAGAAGTGTCATAAAATACGTCATGCAAAAAAACTTTTGAATTTGTCATAAAGTGTCAGGAGTATGTTTTATTGCTAAAACTTGACACTTTGTTTACGAGTGTAGAATTTTATTCTCTTTCAAACAGTTTTTATTTCATAATTTTATGTTATATAGAGTGGAAAATATATCTGTTTTTGTGGAGGCCTGCAATTTCAAGATTTAAATGCCCAAAAAAGTCCAGCCACTAGGGGACTACTGACTTTTAAAATTCAGTACTTTAAAGGTTAATGTGGGAAAAAATAAAGCAAAAGTTGGATTCATCTGTGTAAACAATAAGAAGCCACAGGATTACCAACAGTTGAGTTGTAAACAATACGAAGCCAAAATGGTCTGGGTGGCTGAAAGGTTGGTTTATAACGACGATCATGGCTAACTTGATTGCGAGCAACATCTTCTAGCATCACAATCTGATCCACAAGAAGACTCCACTGTGTTTCCGTGCGGTGTTGTGTCTGTAAGGCCTTAATAACCTGCAAATCATAAAGCAAATTAACAGACAACTTAGCCATGTCTGCAATAATTTAATTAGAAAATAAAAATTAGTACACGTCACCTGGCCATGAACAACACACATAATGACTTGCAACACATTTCAATATATTTAGGGGGGGGAAACCTACAAGAATACACACCATGATTTTATTAGGCAAATGTAGGGAAAAAATACTTCGTACACAAAACGTGGTTTCTTCCTAGCTGTCATCATAGATTCCTGAAATGGTAGAACTATGATTTACACTCCACGGCCATATTTTGTGCTACTGTAGTTCAAGTACCCATGATCAGTCCATGTGCCTTCAGTCACTATCCCAACAAAATCAGTGTTGTTGTTGTTGTTGTTGTTGTTGTTGTCAATGGCCCCATCTTCTTACTACAGAAATGATAATTTGCGTAAATGCAGAAATTCTGTCTGTGGTCTATTATGCTACCTTGTACTGAATGGTGTTTCAGCAACATAGCACAGCTGGGTGCAAGCCAAGATACTGGTAAATAAAGGGAAGAAAATGTCAAGTTCAACAACATAAAGTACAGTTCTCATATACTATGCTATACACACACAAAAAAAACACCATTAAACATTTTAAAATTTCATCACTGTTAGGCTGGATTCCCTATGTCTCTTTAATTACAATAATGGGAGTATTTTGTAAGCTACTCCACTCCCTATGGAAAGTAAGAAAAAAGGCACAAATAAATGGGCCTATTATGGAACTACCTAAAAAGTAACTGAAAACAAAGGTTCAAATTTTTAATTAAATAACAGTTCTCAGAAATTGTAATGCAAGTGCTATCAAGACTGCCAGCTTTTTTTTTGTAAGAGGAACAGTGAATGACAGAATTACATAAAACAAGTTCTACAACCACTTCTTACAGTGCCTGTAAAGCAATATATGTTTCTTAATAATGTGTGTGTATCTGTTATCACCTGCTTGTGAAGTCGTACAAGTGTTTTGTCTGAAGGAGGATCAGTGGGTGTATCATCAGGTACATGTTGTCGATTCATACGTTCCCGCAACTCAAGAGGGACTTTCTGCAAAATTGTCTCCAAGTTTCGATGTAAAGGATGGCCTGGACCTATAGACGCAGACATTGCCTGAAGGGACTGAAAAAATAAAAACAAGAATAAAAATTACATATAGTCATTGAAGTAATTGGTTATAGCCTGCAGAATGCTGGAAAATCAGGGGTCTGCTCTGTTGTAACCCGATTATTTTAGAACATTCACATATAAGTATGTCATAGGTTCTCTCATCAGGGAGTCTTCCCAGTAACTAACGGAGTGCCCTCAACATTGTCTGTTGCACAGTAAGTGAGTAAGAACAGCCATACACTAGCACACGTATTAAAATCATAGTTGAAACACAAGCATGTACACCATGCAGATATTAAAACACGAGATGTTCCATGGAGCACCATACAAACTGCAAATGGAGGCCCTACAATCTTCACCAGACATTAGTGATCATCCAGAAACCACTTTGAAACCCAAAAATGGGTTCAGTCTTGGTAAAGTTGTATGTGTGCACTGTAGGTGGAGTAGGACCATTCTGAGGGTATTACGTTAGCTACTGAGAAGACTCCCTGATAATGGCACATATGATGTGCCAAAACAGGTAGGAAACTTACTCCTGTCTGACGTGTGTGTTCAGGTGCATGCGATGTTGGTGATACAAATTAATTTCTATACAATGTATGGTACATACAATATTAAGATACTAAGAATCACATATGGGCCGGGTAGCTCAGTCGGTATAGCAACTGATTATGGGCTGGACGGACCGGGATCAAATCCCGGTGGGGACAAGATTTTCCACCCGTCCAGACCGGCCCTGGAGCCCATGCATCCTCCTGTATAATGGGTACTGGGTCTTTCCTGGGGGTAGAGGCGGCCGGGGCGTGGGGCTGACCCCCCCCCCACCCCCTTCTAGTACCGAGGTCCTAGAAAGAGTAGAGCTATACCTCTACTCACCCTAAGGGCCTGCGTGACCTATAAAAAAAGGGTGAACCCTACCAAGAATCACATACAAGTTTAAACAATTGTCAAAATACTACTGCATAAGCAATACAGTCAATCAAAAATATATAATCACTAAATTACACCATTTAAATTCATGCTGTGGAGACATTCAAAACTCTTGAATCTGCAGTTTTTGGCCAACCAAAAGTTAACAATGGCATAACAATAAATTTAAATGAATATACAGGGTGTTTCACGACTTTAGGGCATAACTGCAGGAGGTGATTTCCTAGGTCTTTGTGATCAAAAAAGTTCATATAAACATGTGTCCGATTTTGGATGGTTACGGAGTTATGACCGTT
>Ga0131853_10014539_pt1 | contig 14431 bp, 7 predicted proteins | sample TergutLab28metaG_FD_92764 | JGI IMG/M metagenome (GOLD analysis project Ga0131853, IMG submission 92764) | Labiotermes labralis P1 segment gut microbial communities from Petit-Saut dam, French Guiana - Lab288 P1 (version 2) (version 2) | ecosystem: Host-associated > Arthropoda: Insects >... | reverse complement strand
GGTGGGGTGGGGTGGCCAGAGGTTTGCCCTCTCCCCCAAAACATTGTTTTTCCAACATTCCCCCCGCTGATGGCCCCCCCCCCACTGCCAGGTGGTGACCAAACTTCCCCCCCCCCCCCCCCGCTAATTTAAATAGACTCGTCCGTTTCGCTGTGAAAGACCAAATATGGTTTCTGCGCGTGTGCCATCACGTTTCAAACGTGCTCTACCTGTTCGCATTTCTCGTAAACAAATACGATTTTTCTTTCTACTTGACCAATAAGCGCAGTCTCAATGCTCCGCCCGACGTTGTGCCAGCTTTGCGTCTTACGTCACGTGTTTGGAAGGTTTAACGGTCACTGGCGGGAGCTGGACAAACGATCGCAGTTATTATGACATTTATAAAGTTTATTAAAAGCCCGGGTCGGCAGTGAGCTTTCAAGTAGAAAAAGAAACACATTTTATCACCTCAGCTAAGAAGTGTGACCAGTAATGTGCCTGTCCACGTTCAGGAAGGTATGTGTTCTATTCCCTACATGGATGATGCTTCTCTTTATCGCGTTGATACCGGCTCTGGTACCTATCCGTCCGGGTAATGAGGGTCGAATATTAACCTTTTGGCGCCGGAATTATTTTTTAAATTTTAGCACATCCTGTATATAAAATGAGAATAATATAGGAACCAAATATGTTAGGATTATGAAACAAACTGCATTTTGAAGAGAAAAAAACGGAGAATATATAACATGTTTAAAATATTCAGTGCCTATATTGGTTGAATAAATATATAAAATGCAACTTTAGAGGTTAGCGATGCGGTACGACCACTAAAGTTGACATTAGGCATCAAAAGGTTAACGTACCGCTAACATAACATTCCAATCATTCTCGTGTGTTCTGGATGTTGGAAACTGTGCAGTTCTTTCTCCACGCGGCTTATTGACATGGGGGAGATAACACTGTAAACAACAGCACAGTTTTAGATTATAAATTGGCCTGATATTTCTCAGTGCTCGAGAGCCGACCTCCGTACCTTCAGCCTCTCTCGCAACACTCAATTTTTGTGTGTCTCTCCGCATAAATATAAATAATCTCATAGGCAGATCTACAATTTCAGCAATCCTATTTTAGTTCTACATAACAAAATACAATCCCCCGTTACGTCGAATTAATGTTAGAAGAGGATGGAACAACAAAAGTAGAAATTATTTAAATGGGGCAAAGTGCAAAAGCAGCATTTAATCTTAAGCATTGCCAATCTCACACGAAACTAAACCAATTTGCATTTTAAATATTCTGGCTATTTACAGCATATGGATATCTTATAATTAAGATAGTACATCAGGTTATGGACATCCTGTAGCTCAATTACAGTGCAGCCAGCTTTGTGCAGCATATAGTGTAGGATTTTTATCCTGGAAGAAGAAATATTTCACTACAGTAAATTTATACACTGAGAACTAAGACTGCCAAGTTCAGATAAGAGTCTAGTTGTAAGCCTGTGCCTATCCAATGCGACACATACTGTATAAATCCGCAGCTTATTGGTTGAGAAAGTTTGTCAACATCGATTTCTGTTGACATTCTTCCCATTCAAGGGTTTTCACGTGGTATGTGCTTAGAAGGTGTACACTATGTCTAAAAATCAATTTGCGCTAAGTATTTCATTGAATTATTTGGCTTAGATATAGAATGATTTTAACAAATCTCGGTAGTTGGGTTAGATCCTGAAACAAGCCTCCCCCTTTCTTTATATAATCTTTGTATATTAACTAAAGCTTAGCCCTTGTCTTTCATTCGCTTTTGAGCTTATTGTACCAGTTTTAGCTGCCTGTCGCTTTATTTACTGTCCACATATGTTAAGTTACAATTATGTACGTATAACCAAATGTATGATTCAGATTTTGATGTTTATTGGACCGTGCATCATTGTGATAACTGAAGAATAAAACCCAACTAGATGCCACATATTATTTTATTGTACTTCTTATAGGCTCAACATGTTTCGGGCACTACTATGCCCATCATCAGGATCTCGAGTCTATGATGTTGATTACCACATTGGTCGTTTCGTTCTTGGTTTGCTGTATGTTGGAGGTTAGGTGCGGTTAGGCTGGAGTAGTGTCCGGGCTGCAACCCGGACACTACTCCAGCCTAACCGCACCTAACCTCCAACATACAGCAAACCAAGAACGAAACGACCAATGTGGTAATCAACATCATAGACTCGAGATCCTGATGATGGGCATAGTAGTGGCCGAAACATGTTGAGACTATAAGAAGTACAGTAAAATAATAAGTGGCATCTAGTTGATTTTTATTCTTCAGCATGATTCAGTTATTACATTCAACCTCCTTTTTCTACACGTTGCACAAAGTAATCCATAAAGCTTGTCAGTCAATTTCAGGGAATTTTATATCACATTCTTTGGTATTGCAGGCAATTATTATGTTATTTGTGTAGCATTAGATGTGCTACTGAACTTAATTTTACAGAGATATCAGTAGTGACTCTTTTGATGACACCGGAAAAATAGTAGCGGAAAGATGTTTGTACTGGAATCGCGCTTGGTGCAACTCAAGCTTATTACAGTCTTGCAGAGAGACGCGTCGTGTTGAACTGCTCATACCAAAGGCAAACGTATTACAAACAATGGGTAAAGGTTTATGTTCATATACGATAAAACATTTAACGTTATCTGAGATCTTTGCATGATAATACAATAACATGCGGCCTTTAGAAGCAATTCAGGTTTGTAGGTTTCGTGGTGGCTCCATTGCTTCACATTGCCACACACGACAGCAAGATTCGGATAAACAAGAATAAATATCTACTATGATTTTGAGGGTTTTGTTTGGGTGTGAAACTCGGTCGCTCACATTGAGGGAGGAACGTAGGCTGATGGTGTTTGAAAATAGGGTACTGAGGAGAATATTTGGGAAGAGGTGACAGGGGAGTGAATTAAATTATATAGTTATGGGTTAAAAGCTCTATATTCCTCACCCAATATTTTCGGGTGATCAAGTCGAGAAGAATGAGATAGGCCGGGCATGTAGCACGTATGGGGTAGAGGAGCGGGTTATACAGGGTTTTGGTGGGGAATTCTGATGAAAAAATACCACTTGGAAGACTCAGGCGTAGACGGGAGGATAATATTAAGATGGATCATCAGGAAGAGGGATGTGTGGACAAGGACTGGATTGATATGGCTCAAGATAGGGACAGGTGGCGAGCACTGTGAATGCGGTAATGGACTTTCGGGTTCCATAAATTATGGGGAATTTCTTGACTACATGAGAACCGGTTAGCTTCTCAAGAAGGACTCTGCTCCAAGTAATGAATAAGTAAGTTAGTAAGTAAGTAAGTAAGTAAGTGTGTGTGATTTTGAGGTCAAAAACTCGTGTTTCTCAGTTTTACATCTAACACTGCCATTAACCAACCTGCAGGAACCGACAGCCCTCATCGTATATACTGATAGACAAATGCGTCTGGACACTGACAGCGTCAACTTCAGTGCCTTATGCCACACGCACGCACGCACACACACACAATGAACTGGTTCAGGTCCCCTGAATTAGGTTTTTGACTTCATACATTAGTGATGACTCGGGAAAAGTCGAAACACGTTTGTTTGTTTGTTTGTTTGTTTGTCTAGTGGACTAAGAACTGCAGGTTATTGAAGACGTAATTTTTGTTCCTCGCCATGTTAAATTTAATTTAATTATAGCGGATACAGACATTTTGTTGACTGAGCAGGTTGGATTTGAACAAAGCTAAGGATCTTGTACATCGCTCGCTTCCGCGTTCATACAGCGTTCGGTCTCTTATAATGTCATAATTCCCTTCCTTATATTCTAGACCTATCTTCAGTTCTCCTCTGCCCTCTCGTCCGTTTTCTTTCCTTTATCTTCCCAAATTTCATATTTCATTCCTTATGAACTATTCCTGTTTACAGTTTTCCTTTAACTTCTCATCCATTTTTTTACTCCATCTGCCCAAAATTAATAATTCTCCTCTTTATAGTCCATTCCTATCTACAGTTTTATTTTGACTAATCATCCATTTTCTTTCCTTCATTTGCCAAAATTTTATAATTCTCCTCCTTGTATTCTACTTCTTTCTATAATTTTTCTGTAGCCTCACATTCATTATCATTCTTTCATCTGCACAAATTGTATAATTCCCCTCCTTATAGTCGATTCCTGTCTGCAGTTTTTCTTTAACAATTTATCTATTTTCTTTCCTTTATCTTCATAATTTTTATAATTTTCCTCCCTTTATTCTATTCCTATCTACTGTTTTACTTTAACCTCTAATCCATTATCTTTCCTTCGTTACCCCAAATTTCGTGATTCCCCTCCTTATGTTCTAGTCCTTCTGCAGTTCTCCATTAGCCCCTCATCTATTTTCTTTCCTTCATCTGCCCAAAATTAGCAAATCCTCTCCTTATATTCTATTCCTTTCTACAGTTGTCCTTTATCATCTCATCCATTTTATGTCCTTTACCGCAGATTTCATAATTCCCCTCCATATGTTCTAGTCCTTCTGCAGTTCTCCATTAGCCCCTCATCTGTTTTCTTTCCTTCATCTGCCCAAAATTAGCAATTTCTCTCCTTATATTCTATTCCTTTCTACAGTTGTTCTTTATCATCTCATCTATTTTATGTCCTTTTTTACCGCAGATTTCGTAATTCCCCTCCTTATGTTCTAGTTCTTCTGCAGTTCTCCTTTAGCTTCTCATCCATTTTCTTTCCTTCATCTGCCCAAATTATTCGCGCAATTTATTTTCTCCTAAGCCGGAAAGCGGTGAATCCCTTTAAGCGTGTACAAGACGTTGCTTTTAGAAAACCTTGAGGCGGAAAGTAAATTTAATTGAATGAGAGTTTAATACTGTCACAAAAAGGTTGTTTATAAGCACACACACTCTTGAAGAATCTCAACGCCTGGCAGGCACTGCGCAAGGTTCTAAAAGCTCAATATCTGTTAATAAGTTTTGTCACCTTCTTTCTGCTCCAAAGAAGTTACAGGAACGCCTGATCTTTAAATCAGCATGACAGCAGGCATCTTGGTCTCTTGGTTTCCCGCGGGATGGTAGATTAACGACGATGTTAGACGCTGCTATAGGCTCCAAAAGGGTCTTGAGAACACCATAGAGAAATATTCAGAATTTAATGTGGCGTGTCAGTAGAATGTTTTCACTAATAGCCCCGCTATTTTTCGTTTTAATTGCTAATCACAGGTCTGTTAGTCTGCATTTATTTTATTATTGTCTATTATGAACTAGCATATACTATGAAGGAGGATACCGGACATGTAGCATGTATAGGAGAAGTAAGAAATGCGTGCAAAAGTTTAGTAGGGAAGTCCAAATAGATAATTTACATTGGGAAACCAGTGAGAATACAAATAAAAATATTACAAAATTCATCTTATAAAAATGTTTATAAACCATATATAATTTTATAAGATGAATATTAATATTTCAGGTTAGTGTAAATGCCACTAGCGGCCAGTTGTGTAGATTGTAATATACTGGGTCCATAACTGACGGCGACTTGATGGACAAGTTCATCGACCGCTACATTTTCTGGGCGGATTCTTTCCTTTCAGGTATATATTTTTTATTTGTTTCTTTTTTTATTCATGTTACGAACCTCTACATTAAAATGATTACGTATATTTCAGCTGAGAACTACGTAACGTGTGTGTTACCTTCATACAATAAAAGCATGTTGTGATCACAACCAGCACAGGGCAGACAACGACCAGATCAACCCATCACAACATAACTTACACTATCACTGCATGCTGCCACAATACTCTTTACTTCACATCGTAAATAAGAAGAAACCAGTAACTTCATATATAGGCACTCCAACTCCCTGATGATGATTCATTGGGATCGAAACATGTAGGAGGTGATAATGACTTTTAATGTGTTTTAAAGTGTGATTTTACGAAGTGAAATACATTGTGTGCAACTAGTTGGTTTACTGTAGTTTTAAAATTGACAATATTGCACGGTGATAAAAAATGAAAAAAAAACTCTACATGTTTATGTGTGTCTGTGTGTGTGTGTGTGTGTGTGTCTGTGTGTGTTGCACTGTTCGGGAGTAAATGTAAAAATTACGGCTTTTTGTTTGGAGCTCGTCTATACCAGTTATGTATTATGCAATTTTATAATTACACAAATTATGTAGCAATAAACAAAAATTACACAAATGAACAGCATAATAGGGAACAGTGTAATTGCTTCAACATTTTTCCATACATACAAACATGTGCGTCAGTTCAAATGCAACCAAAATAAAGCGCCAGTTGACAATGAGTTTTGCAGATGTCGTCACAATTGTGGGTCCTCAGTATGTGACTTGATTTGTATCACTATTGTGGCGCCAGGAATTGGGATGTGGTGCACAGATTTTTGGAAAATTTGCGCACTGATATAATCTCACCATTTGAGGGAAAATATCCATCTATTACCCAACCATGTCAGTATTTTGCCAGATTTTAGGATGTCTTATCGGTTTTTCTGAAGATTTAATTTCTTTAGCAACTTTACGCCGTAACAATTGGTATATAGTTACCAATGTTTAAATTGTCTAGACTTCTTTATTCTCAGCGTAAGTAACATCATACTGTCCTAATGTATTGCCTCCAGTTGAAAAAAAAGCTAAATTTGAAATAAAACTGAACCGAAGCGCAACAGAAAAATCTTTTTTGTGTAATTTGCTGTATAACTTTCAAGGGCTTGAGATGAGATAAATACGCCACACAGTGCCTGATTTAATACAAGGAGTTAATCTTTACGTTTTCGTAAGGAAGATGATCTGAGATCAGTAAGACGTAAATCTCCTAAGGTTCCTATTCTTATTTCACAATCAAGCTAACTTACACTTGTTATTGTTCCTTGCAGACAGCCATTAACTCTGCGTGAACTACATAAATTGGGTCCTAAAACACGTAATGGGTAACGGAAACATTTGCCTGTTTATCTGATCTTTCGCAAGATATATTTCAGGAACTATAAAGGGCTTCAAAATACATTTACTATTTAAATATTTCACTATTATCGTCAGGCGAATTTAATTTGGATTCTTGTCATTCAGATACAGAATTATAGTGTATTACTTGGCACGTAACAAACGTTACGTAGTCCTATAAACATTTAAAAATTGAGGTATGAAAAAATTTTGATTTGGTGCCTACCTAAATAATTAAATGTAACTTTGAATTCTAAGAAGTCTGAACAGCTGTTACAAAAGACTTATGTCTGATATCTAATGTAATGAAATCTTGGTTTTATTATGTCCTTATTTTGAATATTTATCAAATTCGAAAAAGGACTTCAAAATATATGTTGTAAATAAATTCATGGAAATGTAAGTTGATTACGTTATTAGCAGGGTTTGCATATCGAAAATCGCAAATGAGTGTCTGGTAATCCTGTTACTTAGTCTGCAGCTCCAGGTCTGTAACTTTATTTGCCTCTAAAACGTTTGTAATCGAAGTACAGTTTGTTCTCTCTTATGTACGAAATGAAATTTTATGTGTAACCAGTTTTAATATACAAGAGTTTATTTTTACAATAAAAATGAGTTATTTTGTATAATTTCCTCTTACGACAATTTAGAACAGAACGGAATACCTTACACAGACATCCACAAATTTTAACGATTATCAAGGTCTCCAAGAAAGACATTGCGCCGAATTTTCTAGTAGGGTACCTTTTTTAAAAAAAATTCATATTCCACCGGATACACCGCCACTATTCACTCCCACTCTGGATGGTTTCCAAATGAAAATTCCTATAATGGCGTGGATAAAGAGAACAGACGTAATTTATGAATAATAATTTCGCTTATCTGTGTAAAAGAGAGAACAAATTTGTTTGAAGAGGAGAGTGGAAATAAAAAGAGCAGTTTTTTTTTGTAATGCTACTTGTCTGTTTGAAAGGGTTCTTTCAGACACTTGTTCCAAATAGGTCACGCGATGAAAACAAGAGACCATAATTTAAAGACCAATAGAAATGTACCTACTGTTGCTTTCAACGCGAAAGTCTTTACTGACATCTGCAGGCAGACTCCAGTTGAAATGTGATGGCACACGGTGAAGCAGGGGAGAGAAAGGGAAGGGGAAACTGGCGAATGAAGTGGGTAGCCAGTACCCTTCACACTACCTCTGAACATGGTGTATCCAGTATTTCTACCGCTGATGCGCACACCTCGGCTGACAGTAATCGACTGAACTGACGCCCCCGCCGATTTAAATGGATTCTTCCGTTTCGCCGAAAGACGAAATCTGGTTTCTGCGCGTGTGCCATCACATTTCAACTGGCCTGTAACAGTTACATTTCATGTGGGTAAAGGCGGTAGTGCTGTGTCTGACATTCAGCCCTGTATGCAAAATATGGAAAGTTACATTTCATGAACTGATGCCTGTCTGGTTTTAAAGATTTCCGTTTGTGTAATGTCATAGCTATAGATAAAAAATTACTAATTATGCAGTAGTAATTCGTGTTTGTCGACACTATCTGCAATCTTCTAGTCTCAGGACTTGCAGATTCAAGTTCGTCGCGATGTGGACATGGTTTTTGTCTAAAAGAACAATTATTCATAAACGTTATCGGAATATTTGATTTGTTACCACTTGCACTGCACATTCTATTTTCAGTGTTCCATTAATTATTGCCACCATGCCGGAAACTAAACTAACGTTTTGCGTGACAATCATTCTCTACATCACAATGTAACACACGATCTTTAAGAATAATTCTATGTTTTTAAAACTCACGTACTAAGAGAATACGGAGGCATAGTATTTACTGTATTTCAATGTTTTTCACACCTCAGAAATTCGCACGGAGGCCATGTTGGAATTACTGACGTGACATAGGAAGTAAGAAAGTGGGTTGGAGTATAACATAAAATAAATATAAGAAGTTTCTTTAAGATCTGCACTTCATCATTAATTGCACGTCACCGGCCGCACGTGGATGTTGTAATGCTGCACGTGTGCACGACCTTGTAAAAGGATACTATATCGAAACAAAATGTATTCACAATTGTTATCAAAGCTGACAAAAGTATGCTGAAAAAGACAAAATTCTTTAAACTAGTATTGGTATATACATATACTACCAACTTGATTGCGTACTGCGGTAGCACAGTGGTTAAGGTGCTGTGCTACAAATCGGTAGGTCGCTGGTTCGATTCCAGATGGTGTCATTGGAATTTTTCATTGAAATAACACTTCCGATCGCACTATGGCCCAGGGGTCGACTCATCCCCTAACAGAAATGGGTACCAGGAGTATTTCTTGGGGGTAAAAAGCGGCCGGTGCGTAAGGCTGACAACCTCACCACCGCCCTGGGCCACTGTCACTTAATGGGGGAACCTTAACTTCCTGGAACCCTCTGGGCACCTCGAGCCTGTAGTGAGACTTATCTTACCAACTCAATTAATTCGTCAACTGAGAATTTGCAGAACTACAGATGTATGAAGTTGGCCGGGATAACTCAATCAGCATAGCGTCTTGCTACGAGCTGAACGATCCAGGTATCGAATCCCAAGAGGGGGTTGGATTTATCGCACTCGTCCAGACCGGTCCTGGGATCCACCGAGCCTCCTGTACGGTGGAAAAGAATCTCTTTCCCAGCGGTAAAGCTCCCGGGGCATGGCGTCCCACATCTAGCGCTGAAGTTAAAGAAGTAGTAGAGGTATATTTCTGTTTCCATTCTGGGCCTTCTTGGTCTGTTATAGAGTGACCTTACAGAGATGTATGAAAGTTTCTGCAAAGGCGCCTCTAGTAATGTATGTTTCTTGGAACGACCCTTTCACAAAACTTTCACAAAGGCCTCGGACCTGGAATGACCCTTTGGCATAAGAGAGACAAGTTAACAGGTGAGTAAAGAAAACTACAGAACGAGGAGCTTAATGATATCTACTCGGGTGATAAAATCGAGAATAATGAAATGGTCGTGGTATGTAGCGCATATGGGGGGGGGGGAGAGGAGAGGTATATAAAGGGCTTTGGTGGGGAAACCTGAGGGAAAGAAGCCGCTTGGGAGACCCAAGCGTAGATGGAAGGGTAATACTTATGAAGATGGATCTTCAGAAAGATAAGATTATATTAGGATGGATCTTCAAGAAGTGGGACGTGGGGGCATGGGCTGGATCGATCCGGCTCAGGATAGAGACAGATGGCAGGCTCTTGTGAATGCGGTAATGAACACTCGGGTTCCGTAAAATGCAAGGAATTTCTTGAATAGCTGAGAACAGATTAGCTTCGCAAGAAGGAGTCTGCTCCATGAAGTAAGTAAGTAGTAAGTAAGGACCCTTTCACACTATTTGTGATAAGTGCAGGAGATTTTCTTGTGACAGTTGACAGGATCTCTTTCAAGACCGAAATCCTTCTAAATTATAGAAACATATATTTTTTTATGTAACGGACAAGAAAGTACATCACGACTACAAAAACGAATCAGTTGATACTTTATAGAGAAATAATCGGTTACGAATAATGAAACTGATACAAAAAAAAGAAAGAAAGTGAAATTTAGAAACTTTAGAATATTCGTAACTGACAGTAGGTGGAAATGTAAAATTCTCCCTATAGTTTGCCATGAAGGCACAGGGGGGAATAAAAGTATAGCTCTACTCTTTTTAAACCTCGGCGCTAGGTGGGTGTGGGTAGTTAGCGCTACCCCAAGCCCCTTTACCCACGGGAATGGCTCCGTACACGTAGCTTTAACTGCAGTTACACTTCCGTACTTAATTTTATTGTCTGTAATTAGAAACACTGCGGATTGTAAGTAAACTGCACTTGTGGCCGTCACCTCTATAACCCGACTGTGTTTTTTATCTCTACGCTTTTATCTTACTGGTGGTTTCTTTAAACCTCTTTCTTCTCCTAATATCCGTTTCCGAATGAATTACACAGATACTTTGTAAGTCTCAAAAGACCAGGATTCAAGTTGTTTTGCAGCACATAAATGGGGAGGCCACACATCATTCATACACACGTGCTCAGCGGTTTTTTTGTCGCTGTCAAGAAGTTTCTTCTTCTTCTTCTTCTTCTTCTTCTTCTTCACAAATAAAATGATAAATCGTTCTTTTCCAACGTGTACAACTTTGCTTTCCTCAGTCGCGACTTGGTTTTTCTGGTTCTGCTTGGCTGATCATTTTACTTCCTCCTATTTTACTCGCCCTGGTGGGATTTTCACCTTTACTTTCTTTATAGCATAGTTAATCAGTTCCTCTGTTCTCTCCGTACATAACTCTAAACTATTTCTCATAAAGTTTAGAAACTTTCATACCTAACATCCACCTATGCCGAATCGAAATTAGAGAAGAATTTTAATTCATGTGAAGACATACGGCCGTAAGGGAATTCTTCGCTGGCTCTGAACATTGATATTAATTGCTCCTTTTATGTTCATGGTACCGTGTATCGCAATTCTATGTCAATAAATGTTTAAAAATGCAAATATACAGTTTATTTTATCACTAATCTACTCTACATATTTCGGGTAGTTTCTCCACCCAGCAAAGTTTGACTAGTACCACATGCTGTAGATACAGTTATTTGTGTCCCTGATGATGGGTGGAGAAACCACCCGAAACATGTAGAGCAGCTTACAGATAAAATAAACTGAATATAGTTGCATTTTTTGGACATTTATTGACATGTAATTGCTCCTCCTTTCCTTGTACTTATATATTACCTAGTTTTTGAGAAATCTGTGACGAACTGATGCACCATCTATGGAGCACAGCGCTGTGTCGAGGAATTACGTGCTGAGCAACTAAAGGCGAGGCGAAAAAAAACTACAAGTGTTTTCACTGAAAGAAAAAAAATTATCGGGAAGTTGAGTGGTTAAGATACTTGTACAGTTTGAAAAAACTTGAAAAATTTTAACAAGCGATTTTTGTTTCATGTTCGAAGGACTGGATTTCAATCTCTGTCAGAATATCTGCTTCCTTTATTGTTATTTTCCATACTTTTTCTCGATACTCCAAACAAGGTAACTTCATGAAGCAGCCATCTTGAGAACATTTCACTTCTACAGCTGGTCTGGAAATTCCCCTCTGTTGCGAAACCCAGAGGCTCGTTATCATGTTCACAACAGCCAGCCACTTGTCCCTATCCTCATGTATATCAGTTCAGTTAGAACCTTCCCATCCTCTTTCTCTAAGATACATTTTAATATTATCCTGCCATACGTCTAAGCAAACTTAGGGATGATAATTGAACACATCCGCGACCGCTTCATTGTCTGGCCTTCCTAATTTGTAATCTTGGCATTCAACGCTGCATAGACTGAGGTACTTGCAGTACCCTTAATTTGAAAAGAATATCAGTTTTAAGCTTTTTACCTCGGAACTTCTTCACAGTGGCCATTGATTCCTTATTGATGCTTTTACTATCAAAATGCTTGAATGAAAGGGGCCAGTTAGGAAATCTAAGCATAAATTAAAAACTGAATTTTAATATAAATATGATTTATATGTACAAAACTGCATTCGTCCGAGTTAAGGGTAGCGTCCATTTGCGGTCTGGTTTTAATGTGGTAATGAAACCAAATTTCACAAAGGCAGGGCCAATTTACCTTGCTGAGCGAACAATATTTCCAGCATAATATTTTTATCCATGTAATTAGTTAATTAATCCGGAAAGGGCACTTTGTAATTTTTAGTGTAATACGTATGTTTATTGTCATAGTCACGGAAAGGTGGTATTTATATTAGGTTGAGTCGTGTCCCATTTGATGGTGACATAGAGCAAACCACAGGCTGTGAACATCCAGTGGTTCCTGTCGAGGATGGACAGCACGTCATAGGTATTTTTGTGCCTGCCAAACACAAAGCAGTCGCTCTCTGACAGCGGACGGTCATTGTGCTCCAGACCGCTTGGTGATGGAGAACAAATTGGTTTTGGCTGTCATTTCATCTCTTATCTAATCATTTTGTTATGCCAGAATTACCTACATTGTTACTTACGAGGATGATTGATGATATATTGATTCTTAGGTGAATTAATAACAATTTTTCAACTAAATGTGTTACCTGGATTGTTGCCTGAGCCAGTCATGTGTACGTTCCTTATCAGAAAATAGCGTCATCCGCATAGTTATGTGCATTAACTTATTTATTTCTCTAAATATTTCTTCTTTAAATGAATGACTCCCAGTAAGAACCCCCGTAATTTCTGTTTATTAATTCTAGCTTAAAACCAACAATTTGCACAATACACTTGAAACATTAAAATCACTTTTTTTTAGTTTCACAATAAAATAGATTTATATTACTCCTACATGTTTCGATCCCTATACGGGATCATCCTCAGGGAGTAAGCACTATATCGTGAGTGAAGTTACTAAAACAAGTTATTTTTATAGGTTATCTGGTAGCATGCCTGTGAACACGTAAACAAGGTACACACATTACCTAAATATACATATTTTCGGGATATTACTCTGTCGGTTACTAAAGGGTTTATAACGTTTCGAAAGATCTTGATTGGGTCAAGCAGTTCAATAAATTTCACAAATATATTGATAGTGAATCTTATATTTATTGGACTGTGCATCATCTTGATAGGTGAATAAAGAGATACCAACTTGATGTCACTTGCTTTATTATTTCATTATTTAATGCTCAACATGTTTCGGGTGTTAATACATCCATTCTCAGGAGCTTGCGACTTATTTGTTGAGTTATTTCATGGGTTGTATTGTTCCTGTTCGATGTGTGTTGGTGTTACGTTGTGGTTTGGCTGGGGTGGTGTGGTATCCTTATGCAGGCTGAAGCAGTGCTTTATGATGACAACCAATTTATTTGTCATTGCTGATGTAAAACAATTGCGAACCTAGGTAATTTTAGAATTTTACTTCCTTTTTTTCCGAACATCTTGGGCTGTTGGCTTCCTAAATTCAGCAATTTTTAACAGTTTTCACAGTCAGGTTGAGTTTGGTACGATTTTGGGAGGCCTTCGGAATTTCGGGGGGCAGTTTGAACCCCCAAAATCCCCCCCTCGGTACGCCACTGTCCATCATAGAGCCACACATACTGCTGTAATGTAAACGTACAGAGCAACCATGTGTAGGCCGTCATAAACTCGTATTAATGACGACTCATGAAGAAAGAACAGACAAATCTGTCTAATCTTTCAACTTGATGATGTTAATGATGGTGATGACGACGACGACGACGACGACGACGATGATGATGATGGTAAACTAATATATTTAGAGAAATATTACCGGATTTGAGCTTTATGACCACACGGCATGTTACCTTCAACTTCTTGATTTTTACTGTAATTGCAAGTCCTTCATTTAGGGCAATTAATGTCTGAAGGTAAAGTTAACTTGTACAGTGACTGATATTTATTCGTATCGATGTACTGCGAGGAGCAGTATATATGCCTCGAGGCTTCTCGAGCATGCGT